>JACCDQ010596819.1_pt1 | contig 15707 bp, 15 predicted proteins | sample 7446031 | NCBI WGS metagenome assembly JACCDQ01 (sample SAMN15323442, study PRJNA562643) | freshwater metagenome | isolation source: river surface water | place: USA:Blue River Watershed | collected 2017-08-17
ACTACCCGGTGATCGTCGAGCTGGAGTTGCCGGGACCTTGAGCGGCGATGATGTCGCCCCGCGCCGAACCCGTCGTCATCCACCGCCTCATGCGTTCGCCCATCTCCATCGTCGACGTCGACCGCCCGCTCACCTGGACCCGCTACCGCAAGGGCCTGTGCGACGACTGCGCCGCCAACTGCTGCACGATGCCGGTGGAGGTGCGCCTGCCCGACCTGGTCCGCCTGGGACTGGTCGACGCCTTCGAGGCCGAACACGAGGAGGCCCGCCTGATCGCCCGCCGGCTGGTCAAGTCGCGTCAGGTCGAGCGCTACCACGCCGGCTCGGGCATCTACACCCTGGCCCGCCGCGCCAACGGCGACTGCCAGATGCTGGACGCCCAGACCCGCCGCTGCACCGTCTACGACCGCCGCCCCGACACCTGCCGCAAGCATCCGGAGGTCGGGCCACGGCCGGGTCATTGCCCGTACGGGCGGCGCGCTTGATTCGCGTCAAGCGTCACGGGCCGGGGGCGGCCGGCCCGGGCTTGTCACATCCTTAATGTGGCCTTCAGGGGCCGCAAGGATCCTCGCGGTTTTCGCCACGAGAGGGCCGCCCCCCGGCGGGTCCATGCCATGAAGTCCACCTTGCAAACCCCCATGTATCCCGGCCGGACCCGTCAGGGACGGCTGGCGCGCCGATGCGCACGCGGCTGCGCGGCCATCGGGCTGGCCGCCGTCGTGACCCTGCTGACGGGCTGCGCCCAGTCCGGCATCACCTGGGGCGTCGAGCCCTGGGAACGCGACCTGCTCGCCAAGCCCGAGATGCAGCCCGGCAACGACGCGCTGCAAGGCGCCTATGACGACCACATCTACTTCAGCAAGGAAGCGGCGACCGGTGGTCGCGGCTTCGGTGGCGGGGGCTGCGGATGCAACTGAACCCGACCCCGAACCTGGCCCCGGCCCCGGCCCCGGCCCTGACCCCGTCCTTGTCATTGACCGCACCGCTGCGCCTGTCGCTGGGCAGCGCCGTCGCGGCCTTGCTGGCGCCGGTGGCGATGGCCGCACCCGCGGCTGCGGCCGATGCCGCGGCCCGCGTGCCCTGGCAGGTCGACAGCGCCGTGCTGCTCTACGCCGAGAGCGGTGGCCGCGTGAAGGCGCTGGAGCCGGTCATCGCCGTGCGCCGCACCGATGCGGACGAGCACACGCTGTCGCTCAAGCTCACCGTCGACACGCTGACCGGCGCCTCGCCCAATGGCGCGGTGGCGCAGCCGGGCGCGCAGACCTTCACCTCGCCGTCGGGCGAGTCGACCTACACCACCTCGGCCGGCGCGGTGCCGCTGGACACCAGCTTCAAGGACACCCGCGGTGCCCTGTCGGCGGGCTACGAACGGCCGCTGGACCGCATGACGCGGCTGTCGGTCGGCGGCAACTTCTCGCAGGAATACGACTTCACCTCGGTCGGCGCGAACGTCGCCATCGCCCGTGACCTGGAAGGCCGCAACACCACGCTCAGCCTGGGCCTGGCGCTCGAGGGCAACCAGATGCGCCCGGTCGGTGGCACGCCGGTCGGCCTGAGCGTGGCCTCGGGCACCGGCACGCGACTGGGCAGCGGCAGCCGCAACGTCGCCGACGTTCTGCTGGGCGTGACGCAGGTGATGAACCGGCGCTGGCTCATGCAGGTCAACCTCGGACTCGGCCGGGGCAGCGGCGAGCACAGCGACCCCTACAAGATCCTGTCGGTGGTCGACGGCAGCACCGGTCTGCTGGCCGGTGACCGCTACGTGCACGAACGCCGGCCCGACTCGCGCAGCCGCACCTCGCTGTACTGGGGCCACAAGGTCCATCTGGCGCGCGACGTGCTCGACCTGTCCTGGCGCGGCTACCGCGACGACTGGGGCGTGCGATCGCACACCCTGGACGCGCGCTGGCGCATCAACCTCGGCGGTGGCCGCTACCTCGAACCGCGCTGGCGCCATCACCGCCAGGGCGCGGCCGACTTCTGGCGCGGCTGGCTGGTCGAAGGTCAGGACTGGGACAGCACCGGCCACACCACCCCGCTCGGCGCCGCATCGGCCGATCCGCGTCTGGCCAAGTTCACCGGCAACACGCTCGGCCTGACCTGGGGCCAGCCGCTGTCCTGGGGCGGCGAGCTGACGCTGCGGGGCGAGGTCTATCGCCAGGTCCAGGCCATGCCGGCCAACGCACCGGGCGTCCTGCAGAGCCTGCCGATCGCACCGGGCCTGACGGCGACCCTGCTGACGGCCGGCTACCGCTTCAACTGGTGAGCCTGAGCGCCGTGCCCGGCGGCTGGTCCGGGCGCTTCCAGGCCATGGCCAGCCCGTGCGAGCTGCTGATCGAGGGCGCGTCGCCGGACCTCGCCGGCGACCTGCTGCAGGCGGCCGAGACCGAGGCCCGGCGCATCGAGCACAAGTTCAGCCGCTATCGCCCCGACAGCGTGGTCTCGCGCTGGCACGCGCAGACCGATGTCTGGCATGAGCTGGACGAGGAAAGCGCGCTGCTGATCGACTTCGCCGCCCGCTGCCACGCGCTGAGCGGCGGCCTGTTCGACATCAGCAGCGGCGTGCTGCGGCGGGCCTGGACCTTCGACGGCAGTGATCGCCTGCCCGATCCGGCCGCCGTCCAGGCGCTGCGGGCCCATGTCGGCTGGACGCGTGTGGGTTGGCAACATCCGCGACTGCTCGTGCCGGCCGGCATGGAGCTGGACCTCGGCGGCATCGGCAAGGAATACGCGGTCGACCGCGTCCTGGGCCTGCTGCTGGCGCAGGCCCGCAGCGCCGGTGCCGACGTGTCGCTGCTGGTCAACTTCGGCGGCGACCTGGCCGCCAGCGGTCCGCGCCGGGACGGCAGCGCCTGGCGTGTGGGCATCGAACGGCCGGACGGCCCGGGCGGCGCCCACGCCCCGCTGGCGTCCAGCGCCGGCCTGCTCGAACTGCGCGTGGGCGGCCTGGCCACCAGCGGCGACGCCCGCCGCTTTCTTCGACGCGAGGGCGTGCGCTACGGCCACATCCTCGACCCCCGAACCGGCTGGCCGGTGACGGGCGCACCGCGCTCGGTCACCGTCGCCGCGCCGACCTGCACCGAAGCCGGCGTGCTGTCCACGCTGGCCATGCTCCAGGGCGACCAGGCAGAAGCCTGGCTGGCCGCACAAGGCGTGCCGCACTGGGTGCAACGCGAGCCCGACGAGCCGGCCGCTTCCTGACTTCAAGGACCTTCACGATGAACCCGAACCTGAACCTTTTCCAGGACATTTCCAGGGACGTTACCCGGGACCTGCCCGGCACACCCGCCCGCAACCCGTCGATCAACCGCCGCACGCTGCTGCGTGGCACGGGGGCATGCGCAGTCGCCCTGACCGGTCTGACCGGTCTGACCGGCCTGACCCGGCCCGCACACGCCGCCACGGTCGGCAGCCCGGCACCGGCCCTGTCGCTGCCGGGGCTGGACGGCAGCACCGTCGACCTCGCCGCCACGCCCGCGTTCAAGGGCAAGGTCGTGCTGGTCGACTTCTGGGCCTCCTGGTGCGGCCCGTGCCGGCAGAGCTTTCCGTGGATGAACCTGATGCAGCAGCGCCACGGCCCGCGCGGGCTGCAGATCGTCGCGGTCAACGTCGACCGCGAGCGAGCCGATGCGGATGCCTTCCTGCGGCAGTTCCCCTCGACCTTCCGGATCGCCTTCGACGCCACCGGCGACACCCCGCGCCGCTGGGGCGCGCGCGCCATGCCCACCAGCGTGCTGGTCGGTGCGGACGGCCGCGTGCTGATGCAGCACGAAGGCTTCCGCCCGGCCGATCAGGCGATGCTGGAGTCGGCCATCACGCAGGCGGTCGACCGCATCGCGCGCTGACGGGGCCCGGTTCTTCAGCCCGCCACGACCGGGATGCCCTTGAGATGCCCGGCCGATGCCGGGGCGCCCGGCGCCGGACGCGGGTGGCGTTGCGGATCCCAGCGGTGCAGCAGCTCGGCTTCGCGGGCCCGCGCCATGGCGACCTGGGCGATCTTGACGTGGCCATAGCCGCGCATCTGGCCGGGCACACGGGCCAGCTCGACGGCCAGGGACAGGCGTTGTCGGCGCTTCGGGACCTCGATCGGTGCGGGGCTTTCGCTCAGGCCCGCGTCGGCTTCCAGCCCGGTCAGCAGCTCGTCGATGCGGGCCTCGAAGGTGCGCAGCAGCTCACGCTCCAGGCGCCGTTCGGCGGTCTGGCCGAACGGGTCGAACCATCGGCCGCGCAGCACCTTGCCGTGGCGCAGCAGGCCCAGCAGCGGGCGCATCCAGCGGCCCGCCAGCGTGAGCTTGGCGGGCGGCTGGCCGTCCGGGCCCGGCCGTGACAGCAGCGGCGGCGCCATCAGGAAGTCGATCGCGTAGTCGATGCCGGGCTCGCCTTCGTAGTGCTCGCGCAGCTGCTGCACGAAGGCCGGATCGCTGTAGAGCCGGGCCACCTCGTACTCGTCCTTGACGGCCATCAGCGCGCGCAGCGAGCGGGCCACCGCGCGGGTCAGCGGCAGGGTGTCGTCCAGTTGCAGGGCGCGCTCGCGCTGTTCGACCGCGCGCACGCGGGCCTCGTAGCGCTGCGCCCAGGCGCGGTCCTGGTAGGCCTCGAGGTGGGCCATGCCCAGCGCGAGCAGGCCGTCCAGCGTCTCGGGTTCGGTGTCGGACGTGCGCGGCCCGGTCGTCGCCCCGCTGGCCAGCCAGCGCTCGCACGCGGCGGGATCGGCGGCCGCCAGACGGCCCAGCGCGAAGGCCAGCCGGTTGGCCGCCACGGCCACGCCGTTGAGCTCGATCGCGCGCTGCAGTGCCGCCTCGGCCAGCGGCACCAGGCCGAGCTGCCACGCATGACCCAGCGCCAGCACGTTGGCGGTGACGGTGTCGCCCAGACCGGCTTCGGCCAGCGCCTGGGCGTCGAAGGTGCGCACCTGGGCATCGCCTGCGGCATGGCGCAGCTTGGCCAGCAGATCGGCCACCGGCAGCGTCGCATCGGGCTGGCGCACGGCGTCGGCCACGGGCACCTCGTGGGTGTTGACCAGCACGCGGGTGCGGCCATGGCGGACCGCCTGCAGCGCCTCCGGCGAGGCGGCGACGACCAGGTCGCAGGCCAGCACGGCGTCGGCCTGCTGGCTGTCGATGCGGACCTGGTGGAGCGCCCCGGGCGTGGCCGCCAGCCGCACGAAGCTCAGCACCGCGCCGCCCTTCTGGGCGAAGCCCATGAAGTCGAGCACGCTGGCGCGCAGGCCTTGCAGGTGCGCCGCCACCGCCACCAGCGCGCCCACGGTCACCACGCCGGTGCCGCCCACGCCGGTGACCAGCAGGTCCCATGGCGCCTCCTGCCAGTCGTGTGGCGGCGGCGCGGGCAGGGCGGTGACGGCGTCGAGCAGGGCCTCGCGGGCGGCCCCGTCGGCCACGCCGACGCGGCGACGCAGCCGCGCACCTCGCAGGGCGACAAAGCTCGGGCAGAAGCCGTCGGCGCAGCGTTCGTCCTGGTTGCAGGCGGTCGCGTCGATGCGGCGCTTGCGGCCGAGTGCGGTCTCCTGCGGCAGCAGCGCGACGCAGTTGCTCTGCACGCCGCAGTCGCCGCAGCCTTCGCAGACCGGGGCGTGGATGTGCAGCAGGCGCGGGGCCGCCGCCAGCTGGCCCTTCTTGCGGCGGCGGCGTTTTTCGGCCGCGCAGGTCTGCTCGTAGATCAGCACGGTGACGCCGGGCACCTCGCGCAGCCGCCGCTGCACCGCGTCCAGTTCATGCCGGTCGTGGAAGGTGGTGCCGGCCGGGAACAGGTGCCGCAGCCCGTCGTAGCGGCCCGGGTCGTCGCTGAGCACCGCCACCTGGCGCACGCCTTCGCTGTCGACCTGGCGGGCGATCGCGTCGACGCTGATGGGGCCGTCGACCGGCTGGCCGCCGGTCATCGCCACGGCGTCGTTGAACAGGATCTTGTAGGTGATGGACACGCCGGTGACCGCGCTGGCGGCCACCGCCTGCCGGATCGCCAGGCTGCCCGAGTGGTAGTAGGTGCCGTCGCCAAGGTTCTGGAACACGTGCGGCGTGTCGGTGTAGGGCGCGTGGGCGATCCAGTCGACGCCTTCGCCGCCCATCTGGATCAGCCCGGCGGTGCTGCGGTCCATCCAGTTGGCCATGAAGTGGCAGCCGATGCCGGCCCGTGCGGTCGAGCCCTCCGGCACGACGGTCGAGCTGTTGTGCGGGCAGCCGGCGCAGAAGTAGGGCAGGCGGCGCACCGCATCGGCGGCGTTGTGCAGCAGCGCGGGCGGGGTGAAGTCGCGGGTGTGGACCAGCAGCTCGCGCGGGTCGCCCAGCCGGGGCTCGTCCGGGAAGTGGCCGGCCAGCCAGTGCGCCACCGGCTCGATCAGGCGCGACGGGCGCAGCTCGCCGTGGGCCGGCAGCAGCGGCCGGCCGGCGGCGTCGTGCTTGCCGATCAGGCGCGGCCGTTGCCCGGGGCGGTCGTGCCAGCCGTGGTCGAGCAGCTCGCGCAGCTGACCTTCGACCAGCCCGGCCTTCTCCTCGATCACCAGGATCTCGGCCAGCCCTTCGGCAAAGGCCAGCAGCCGCGTCGGCTCGACCGGCCAGGCCAGCCCGACCTTGTAGAGCCGCACGCCGATGGCCGCCAGCGTCTGCGGCGTGATGGCCAGCCGGCGCAGCACCTCCATCAGGTCCGCATGGGCCTTGCCGCAGGTGACGATGCCCACGCGCGCCTGCGGCGAGACGATCACCTCGCGGTCGATCCGGTTGACCCGCGCAAACGCCCGCACCGCATCGAGCTTGTCGGCCAGCCGGGTCTCCAGCCGCAGCGAGGGCAGATCGGGCCAGCGCAGGTGCAGGCCGTCGGCCGGTGCGACATGGCCGCTGCGCGCGGCGACCTCGTCGGCTTCGGCCCAACCGGCAACGCGGCCGTGGATCGCGTCGAGGTCGACCGTGGCCGAGCTTTCCACCACCTCCGACAGGGCGGCCAGCCCGACCCAGGCGCCGCTGTAGCGCGACAGGGCCCAGCCGTAGAGACCGAACTCGATCAGCTCGGACACGTCCGCCGGCTGCAGCACCGGCAGGCGCCAGGCGGCCAGCACCTCGTCGCTCTGGTGCGGCATCGACGAGGAGACGCAGCCGTGGTCGTCACCGGCCACCACCAGCACCCCGCCATGTGGCGACGAGCCGTAGGCGTTGCCGTGGCGGATCGCGTCGCCGGCCCGGTCCACGCCCGGCCCCTTGCCGTACCAGAGGCCGAACACGCCGTCGACGCGCCGGGCCGGGTCCGACTCCACCCGCTGCGAGCCCAGCACCTGGGTGGCGCCCAGCTCCTCGTTGATCGCCGGCAGCACGCGGATGCCGGCGGCTTCCAGCCGGTCCCTGGCCTTCCAGGCTTCCTGGTCGAGCTGGCCGAGCGGCGAGCCCCGGTAGCCGCTGATGAAGCCCGCCGTGCGCCAGCCGCGTGCAGCGTCGAGCGCGCGCTGCGCCAGGGCCAGCCGCAGCAGGGCCTGGGTGCCGCTCAGGAAGACCACGCCGCCGGCGGCGTCGTAGCGGTCGGCCAGGCGGTAGTCGGGTCGGGCGAGGGGGTGCATGGCGGCTCCACGGCAGGTCGAATGGAGCCGTGAAGCTTAGGTCGATGCCTGCGGAAGATGTGTTCTCCATGACTCCCGTATGGCAGGATCTGGAGAACATCATTCCTGGAAATGACCATGAGCGAGAATAATCCGGTTCTTGATCGCCACAGCCTCGCGCTGCTGACCGAACTCCAGCGCGACGCCCGCCAGACCGTCGCCCAGCTGGCCGATGCGGTCGGCCTGTCGGCCACGCCGTGCTGGAAGCGCATCAAGGAGATGGAGGCCAGCGGCGTGATCCGCGGCTACAGCGCGCTGGTCGACCGCCACAAGGTCGGGCTCGATCTGGCGGTGGTGGTCGAGTGCAACCTGAGCCAGCACAGCGAGGACCTGGTGCGCCGCTTCGAGGACGCCGTGCTCGCCACGCCGCAGATCGTGCGCTGCCTGTCGACCACCGGCCAGAGCGACTACCTGCTGACCGTGCTGGTGCCCGACATCCGCCGCTACGAGGCCTTCCTGCACGCGGTCATCTTCAAGCTGCCCGGGGTGACGCATGTGCGCTCGAGCATCGTGCTGCGCGAGGTCAAGGCCGAGGTCGCGCTGCCGATCGTCAACGGCGGCTGAGCCCGCCTTGTATCTTCAAACCTCAGATCTCGTCGATCGGCGTGCTGCGCCCGGCGCCGTCCGGCGCGCCGATCGAGAAGCGGTCGCGGGTGGTGGTGTAGAAGCTCGCGCCGAAGCGGCCGACCGGGTGGTAGTCCTGCAGGTGGACGCGCCAGCGTTCGGTGTCGACCAGGCCGTCGCGGGCCCAGAGTTGCACGATCTGGCCGATGAACACGTAGCGGCTGGCCGATTCCAGCGTCTCCTGCAGGCGGCACTCGAAGGCGACCGGCGCCTCGGCGATGCGTGGCGGGGCGACCTTGCGCGACGGTGCGGGCGTCAGCCCGGCGTGCACCAGCTCGCTCTCGTGCGGCGGCAGCGCGTCGCCACAGGCGTGCATTGCCGCGGCGATCGGCTCGTCGCACAGGTGCACCACGAACTCGCGCCGGGCCAGGATGTTGGTGGCGGTGTCCTTCATCGTGCCGGTCTTGCCGGTGCGGTTGATGCTCAGGAACAGCGTCGGCGGGTCCTCGCCGAGCATGTTGAACATGCTGAAGGGCGCGGCGTTGACGGTGCCGTCGGCCCCGAGCGTGGTCACCAGCGCGATCGGGCGAGGCACGATCAGGCTGGCCATCAGCTTGTAGCGGGCGTGAACGTCCAGGGTCTCGAAGTCGATGTCCATGGCGGCGCTCAGCCCGCCGGCGGTGACGTGGTGCCCGCCTGCAGCGCACGCGCCATCACGCCGGCCAGCGCGGCCGATGCCTTGCGGGCGACGGCCGGGTCGGCCCGGCTGGTCAGGGCGATGGGCACGCGCGCGCCCAGCACGACGCCGCTGGACGAGGCGCCGGCCAGGTATTCGAGCTGCTTGGCCAGCATGTTGCCGGACTCGAGATCGGGCACGACCAGGATGTCGGCCAGGCCGGAGACCGGTGAGCTGATGCCCTTGATGCGGGCCGCCTCGGCGGAAATGGCGTTGTCGAAGGCGAGCGGGCCGTCCAGCGTGGCGTGGGCGATCTGGCCGCGGTCGGCCATCTTGCACAGCGCGGCCGCGTCCAGCGTGGAGGCGATGCGCGGGGTGACCGTCTCGACGGCCGACAGCAGCGCGACCTTCGGGCGATCGACGCCCAGCGCGCGGGCCAGGTCGACGGCGTTGCGCACGATGTCGGCCTTCTCTTCCAGCGTCGGCGCGATGTTGACGGCCGCATCGGTCACCAGCAGCGGACGCGGGTAGGCCGGCACCTCGAAGCGGAAGACGTGCGACATGCGCCGGCCCGTGCGCAGCCCACGTTCGGCCAGCACCGCGCCCATCAGCTCGTCGGTGTGCAGGCTGCCCTTCATCAGCATGCCGACCTCGCCGCGCGCGGCCATGCCGGCGGCCAGCGTGGCCGAGGCGTGGCTGTGCTCGCTGTCGACGATCTCGATGCCGGCCAGGCTCAGGCCCAGGCTGGCCGCCAGCGTCTCCAGGCGGGCGCGCGGCGCGACCAGCACCGGCACGATCAGGCCGTCGTCGGCCGCGTCGATGGCCCCGCGCAGCGAGGCCTCGTCGCAGGGATGGACCACCGCGCAGCGCACGGCAGGGTGGCCGCGCAGCGTGGCCAGCCATTCCTCGATGCGGGCCTCCGGGTCGAACAGGTGCAGCGTGGGCAGGGCCGCGCGCGGGCGGCTGATCTTGACGGCCGGGGCGCGCACGACCGCCTCGCCGGTGACCACCTGCTCGCCGTTCTGGTTGAGCACCTGGCAGTCCATGCGGACCTGGCGCGTGGCGTCGGTCTTCTCGCGCACGCGGATGTTGACGTTGAGCGTGTCGCCCACCCGCACCGGCAGCAGGAACTTCAGGCTCTGCTCGACGTAGATCGTGCCCGGCCCGGGAAACTCGTTGCCCAGCACGCTGGAGATCAGCGCGCCGGCCCACATGCCGTGGGCGATGACGCCGTGAAAGCGCGTGCCCTGCGCGTATTCGTCGTCGATGTGGGCCGGGTTGACGTCGCCCGAGACCAGCGCGAAGGCGTTGATGTCGTCGCGGCTCAGGGTGCGGCGCAGCTGGGCGCTCTGGCCCACGCGCAGCTCGTCGTAGGTGATGTTCTGGATGACTTCGTCGGGGGCGATCATGGTCGTCTCGTGCAGGGGGTCGGATGGATCGGGTCGGGGCGATCGGCTCAGCGCACCGCGTGGGCGCCGCCGTCGACGAACAGGGTCTGGCCGGTCATGCCGCTGGCGTCCGGGCCGACCAGGAAGGCGACGCAGCCGCCGACCTCGTCTTGCGTGACCAGCCGGCGCAGCGGCGCGGTCGCGATGGTGCGCGCCATCAGGCCGTCGAAGTCGACCAGCCCGGAGGCCGCGCGGGTGGGCATCGGGCCGGGCGAGACCGCATGCACGCGGATGTTGCGCCCGCCCAGTTCGAGGGCCATGTAGCGCACCATCGATTCGAGCGCGGCCTTGACCGGCCCCATCAGGCCGTAGTTGGCGATCGCGTCCTCGGCACCCAGGTAGCTCATGGTCACCAGCGTGCCACCGCGCACGGCCAGGTGGGGCTCGCACAGCCGGGCCAGTTCGGCGAAGGAATGGCAGGACACCTCGACCGCACGGGCGAAACCGGCCGCGCTGCTGTCGACGACGCGGCCGTGCAGGTCGGCCAGCGGCGCCCAGGCGATCGAGTGCACGGCGAAGTCCAGCGTGCCGTCCGGCGCGCAGGCCGCTGCCACGGCGGCTTCGAGCGCGCCGGGCTGCTCGATGTCGCACACCAGCAGCCTCGCGCCGATCGAGTCGGCCAGCGGCTGGACCCAGGTGCGCGCCTTCTCGTTCAGGCAGGTCATCAGCACCTCGGCGCCGCGCGCCTTCAGCACGCGGGCGCAGCCCCAGGCGATGCTGTGCTCATTGGCGACGCCCAGCACCAGGCCACGTCGGCCGGCCAGCGGGCCGGGCGGGGTCGAGAGGGGCGGGGTGGAATCGGTGTCTTGCATGGTGGCGATGGGTTCCGGTTCTGGGGTGCATGTGGTGCAGGAGCGGGCGAAAGTATGGCGAGTCGCGGGGCGGCGTGATCATCGAAAAAACCGGCCTCCAGACCTCGCGTCCCCCGATCAGAACCGCATCGCGTGACGCGCCATCGACGGTCAGAATCGGCCGATTCGTCACCGCGACGGCAACTTCCACAAGACTCAGGAGCAAAGCATGACAGGACGCGTCGGGATCATCGGCACCGGCTGGGTGGGCACCAGCGTGGCCATGGCCACCCTGCAGGCGGGCGTGGCCCGGGAACTCTGGTTGCACGATGCGCGCCAGGCGGTGGCCGAGGGCGAGGCCATGGACCTTGCGCACGGTGCCGCCTTCTACCCGCCCTGCCGCGTGCGGGCCGAGCCGGATCTGGCGGCGCTGCGGGCCTGTGACGTGGTGGTGGTGGCGGCCGGCCGCAATGGCAAGCCCGGCGAGTCGCGCCTGGACCTGCTGCGCGACAACGCCCGGCTGGTGGGCGACATCGGCCGCACGCTGGCCACCGGCTTCGACGGCATCGTCGTGCTGGTCACCAACCCGGTGGACGTGCTGACGCAGGTCATGACCGAGGCCAGCGGCCTGCCCCCCGCGCGCGTGCTGGGCACCGGAACGATGCTCGACACCGCCCGGCTGCGCCAGATGCTGGGCGCGCAGCTGCGGCTGGACACCCATTCGATCCATGCCCAGGTGGTCGGCGAGCACGGCGATTCGGAGGTCGTGCTGTGGTCCGGCGCCCGGGTCGGCGGCATGCCGCTGCGGCAGTGGCCCGGCTGGGATGCCGCCACGCTGGAGCCGCGCATCGCGCTGGACGTGCGGCGGGCCGCCTACGAGGTCATCCAGCGCAAGGGCGCCACCAACCACGCCATCGGCCTGGTGACGGCCAGCCTGCTGGGCACGCTGCTGCGCGGCGAGCGCCGGCTGCTGACGGTCTCGCGCCAGCAGACCGGCGTGGCGGGCCTGTACGGCGTGGCGCTGTCCTTGCCGACGGTGGTCTCCACGGCCGGCGGCACCGAGGTCATCGAGCCGACCATGGATGACACCGAACGGGCCGCGCTGCAGGACTCGGCCGAGGTGCTGCGCGCGGCGATCGGCACGCTGGCGGACTGAGTCTGCGGTCCCCGGCTCAGCGCAGCGGCGGGGGCTGCGGTGCGCCGGGGCGCTCGCGCTCGAGCGCGTCCAGGCAGGCGTTGAAGGGAAGGGTGGGGAGGGTGGGGAGGTTCGGTGTGAGGGTCGACCCGGCGGGCGGCGCAAGGCCCTCGCGCACCTGCAGCAGCGTGTGCACGGCGGCGACCAGCCAGGCGGACCAGTCCGGCACATCGGCCGTCGGCCGGTGTTCGCCGGCCGCCCCGGCGCGCGGGCAGGCGCTGACGATGGGCTGGCTGCGCGCGCCGTGCGCCACCGACAGCGGCAGCACGCCACACCCCGATGCATCGCACAGGCCGGCGCGCGGGTCGTCGCGGCTCTGGATCATCCCGACCTGCCAGCGCCCGGTGTCGGCCAGACCGGTGCGTTGCCAGACGCCGTCCATCACCCGGAATGGGGGGGTATAGCCGGCATCCAACGTGACCACGGCCCGCACCCGCCAGCCCGCCGGCCCCTGCGCATCCGCTTGCCAGGCCCGCGCCAGCGGATCCACCCGGGCGGCGCCGGATGCGCCCAGGCCGATCAGCACCAGCGCCCCGCAATCGACCCGGCCCGGATCGGGCGCGGCACAGCGTGCGGCGATCGCCTGCCCGAGCGCGTCGAAGTCCTGGCCGCCATCGGCAGGGATCAGCCAGGCGTGGCCGGCGGCGGTCAGCGCCCGGACGTGGGCTGCTGCGGCAGGCGTGGCGACGTCGCCCAGCAGGATCAGCAAGGGACGGCCAGCCGCGACGCTGTCGTGCGCCGGCGGGTCGGCACCGCCGCCACAACCGCTGCCGCACGCCGCGACGACCGCCAGCAGCCGCCATGCGAGTCGTCCCGCCTGGGTTGTTGAAAAGGAGAACGCAAGGCCTGAACCCAACCGTTTGGTCAGGTTGGCAACTTGATTCGCTTGGGTAATTACGTGATTGTTTGTCACGCGGTCGAGTTGACTACCCGACCGAGTTCCGCTCTATCCCTCTGAGGTGGGTACGGTCCCGCCCATGACCCAGGTGAAGGCGATGTTTGCGCTTCGGTTACGTGAAGCGATGGAGGCTGCCGGCTACGAGCCGCGGCCGGCCGTGCTCGAGCGCGAGTTCAACACCCGCCACTGGGGCAAGCCGATGACGCTGCACGGTGTGCGGCGCTGGCTGATGGGCGAGACCCTGCCGTCGCACACCAAGCTGCTGACCTTGGCCGAATGGTTGCGGGTGCCGCCGGAGGACCTGGTGTTCGGCTCCGAACCCCGCGTGCGGATCGAGGCCCGTCAGGCCGCCTGGGATCAGGGCATCGGCTACGTCGAGCGCGAGCTGTTCGAGCTGTTCCTGAAACTGCCGGCGCCAGCCCGCAAGACCGCCCGCGAGGTGATCGTCGCGCTGGCGGTCGCGCACGGCGTCTCGCGCAGCTGACGGCTGCGGGGCGAGCGTCGCCGACCGCGTTCAGCCCAGCGCCGACCGCCAGTCCTGCTGCCTAGCCTGCAGGGCAAGGTCCAGCGAGGCCTGCAGGGCGGCATCCCGACCCTGGGGCTGCAGGCGCAGCAGGCGGCTGGCCGGCATGCCGGACCGGTCCGATGGGTGCAGCGGCTGGCTCAGCAGCCAGGCGCCACGGGCGGTGCCTTCCAGCTCGTCATCTGGACGCAGCAGCGGCCGCCCGGGACACAGCCCGGCCAGCGCTCGCAGCCAGGCGGCGTTGCCGGCCAGCGGGCCTTCGAGCACCAGCGGGCGCGGCGGACCACCCGCATCGAGCTGCTGCACCAGCTCGGCCGTGAGCTGGGCTCCGTACAGCGCGGCCAGCGCCGGTCGCAGCGCGGCGGGCACGCAGGCCACCCCGGCGTCGACGACCTGACCGTGGCGCAGCAGCTGCGGCTGGCGTCCGGCGTAGGGGCCGCCGGATTCGGCGTAGGCGGGCAGGGCGAGCCAGCCTTGCGCCAGCACCTCGGCCAGCGCGGTCTCGTCGGCCCATTGCGGATCGGCATCGCCGCAGATCGCCGCGAACTCGCGCCCGCCCATGAAGCGCGCGGTGGCCACGGGCCGGCCGTCGACCGCGACGTTGACGAGCTGGTCACGCGCCGCGTCCAGCCGGTCGAGCGGCGCGCCCGGGGCCATCAGCACGCACCAGGTGCCGGTCGACACCACCGTCGCATCCGGCTGGCTCGGCAGGTAGCGAGCCAGGCAGGCGTTGCTGTCGTGCGAGCCGACGTGGACCTGCACGTCCTCGCGCAGGCCGAGGCGGCGCGCCAGGTCGGGGCGGACGGGGCCCAGCACCTCCCAGGCCGATCGCAGCGGCGCGAAACGCGCGGCCAGGCCGCTGCGCACGGCCCAGTCGCTCGGCCGGTCATCGGCCGGACGCCACAGGTCGGTGTGGCAGCCCAGCGATGACCGCTCGCTGGCCGCGACGCCGCTGAACCACCAGGCCCAGTACTGCGGATAGGGCAACCAGTGCCGCACCCGCGCGCAGGCCGCCGCGTGGTGCTCCAGCAGCCAGTGCAGCTGGATGCCCGCATTCAGCCCTTGCGGCAGGCGCGGGCTGCCGCTGTCGGCATAGGCATCGACGGCGGCCGCGTGGCGCGCGTGCAGGTCGCCGTAGCCGTCCCATTCGTAGTCCATCGGCGGCAGGACCAGGCCGTCGGCATCGATGCCGCAGAAGGCCGCGCCGTGGGTCGTGATCGAGAGGCGCCGGATCGCGGCTTGCGCGTGTCCATCGGCCTTCCCGGGCATCGCCGAGATTTCCGGGATCACCGCCAGCAGCCAGTCCTGCAGCGCCGTCACGCCCAGCGCGGTGTAGCCGGGGCCGTCGATGCGGGCCGGCTCGCTCGCGTTGGCTTGCACGCGGCGAGCCTGCACCTGGCCGTCGGCATCGATCAGCAGCAGCTTGGCGTTGCTCTTGCCGATGTCGAGCACCAGCGTCAGGCCGTCACGGGCGGTCATGCGCGGCTCCGCGTCAGTCGAGGTGGAACAGGCAGTCCAGCGGCTCGGCCACCGGCGAGCCGTCCGGGTTGGCCCGCATGATGTCGGCCATGTGGGCCCACCAGCGCTTCATCACCGGATGTTCGGGCAGGCGGTCCATCGTGTGGCCGTGGGCGCGCCGCAGCACCGCGAACAGCACGTGGCTGTCCGGGTCCAGGTAGATGCTGTAGTCGCTGATGCCGCTGACCTTCAGCAGCTCGACCAGCTCGGGCCAGATCTCGTCGTGGCGACGCCGGTACTCGTCGACCTGGCCGGGGTTGAGGAACATGCGGAAGGCAAACTTCTCGGTCGGTGCCGGGTGGTGGTCGTGGTGGGCTGGGTTGGGGTGGCTCATCGCGTGATCCTCCGGGGCTCAGGCTGCGGACGATGCCGGCTTGGCGGCGGCCGGGGTGGACGGCCGGCGGCGCAGCCAGCGCGGCAGCACCATCGAGACGATCAGCAGCGCGCCGACGATCATCGACATGACGATGCCGGCGACGTTCATCATGCCCAGCGCG
>JACCDQ010941828.1_pt1 | contig 15704 bp, 13 predicted proteins | sample 7446031 | NCBI WGS metagenome assembly JACCDQ01 (sample SAMN15323442, study PRJNA562643) | freshwater metagenome | isolation source: river surface water | place: USA:Blue River Watershed | collected 2017-08-17
CGGCTCGCGCCGCTCTCCGCTCTTCACCACGGTCAGGTCGCGCAGCTGGATGCGCTCGAAGGTGGTGAAGCGCGCGCCGCACCCTTCGCACTGGCGACGCCGGCGGATCGCCGCACCGTCTTCCGACGGGCGGCTGTCCTTTACCTGGCTGTCGTCATGTCCGCAGAAGGGGCAGCGCAAGGCTCACTTCCCCGGATAGATCGGGAAGCGGGCGCACAGCGCCGCAACGCGCTCGCGCACATTGGCCTCGATGGCGGGGTCGCCATGCTCGCCCTTGGCCTGAAGGCCCTCGAGCACGTCAGCAATCATGTTGCCGATCTCGCGGAACTCGGCGGTGCCGAAGCCGCGGGTCGTGCCCGCGGGCGAGCCGACGCGGATGCCCGAGGTCTTCATCGGGGGCAGCGGGTCGTTGGGCACGCCGTTCTTGTTGCAGGTGATGTGCGAACGCTCGAGCGCCTCGTCGGCGTCCTTGCCGGTCAGGCCCAGCGGGCGCAGGTCGACCAACGCGAGGTGGGTGTCGGTGCCGCCGGCGACGAGGTCGGCGCCGCGCTCCTTGAGGGTGGCTGCCAGCACCTTGGCATTCTCGACGACGGCCGCGGCATAGGTCTTGAACTCGGGGCGCAGCGCCTCGCCGAACGCAACGGCCTTGGCAGCGATGACATGCATCAGCGGGCCGCCCTGCAGGCCGGGGAAGACCGCCGAGTTGATCTTCTTCGCGATCGCCTCGTCATTGGTCATGATCATGCCGCCGCGCGGGCCGCGCAGCGTCTTGTGCGTGGTGGTGGTCACGACATGGGCGTGGCCGAATGGGGTGGGGTGGACGCCGCCCGCCACCAGGCCGGCGAAATGCGCCATGTCGACCATGAACATCGCGCCAACCTCGTCGGCGATGGCGCGGAAGCGTGCAAAGTCGATCTGGCGCGGATAGGCCGAGCCGCCAGTGATGATCAGCGTCGGCTTGTGCTCCTTGGCGAGGCGCTCGACCTCGTCATAGTCGATCAGGTGATCGTCGGGACGCACGCCATATTGCACGGCGTTGTACCACTTGCCCGACAGCGCCGCCTTGGCGCCATGGGTGAGGTGGCCACCGGCGTCGAGCGACAGGCCCATGATCGTGTCGCCCGGCTTGGTCAGCGCGAGCATCACCGCGCCATTGGCCTGCGCGCCCGAATGCGGCTGGACGTTGGCGAAGCCGCAGCCGAACAGCTGCTTGGCGCGCTCGATCGCGAGCGTCTCGACCTCGTCCGAGGGCGCGCAGCCCTGATAATAGCGCTTGCCGGGATAACCCTCGGCATATTTGTTGGTGAAGACCGAGCCCTGCGCCTCGAGAACAGCCTGCGAAACGATGTTTTCCGAGGCGATCAGCTCGATCTGGCCCTGTTCGCGCTTGAGCTCGCTGGCGACGCCGGCGAACACTGCCGGATCGCTTGCCGCGAGGTTGCGGGTGAAGAAACCGTCGGGCTGGACGTTGTTGAGGCTGCTCATGCGGGGTCCTTCGAGTTGGAGAGCTTGGCGACGCGGCGGGCGTGGCGATCGCCGCCGAATTCGGTGGACAGAAAGGCTTCGACGCAGGCCTTGGCCATGTCGCTGCCGGTCAGGCGCGCACCCATGGCAAGGACATTGGCGTCATTATGCTCGCGGCACAGCTTGGCCGAGAGCGGTTCGGAGACCAGCGCGCAGCGGGCGGCGGGGTTGCGGTTGACCGCGATCGAGATGCCGATGCCCGAGCCGCACAGCGCGATACCGCGCTCGGCGCTGCCGTCTTCAATCGCGGCGGCGAGCTTGTAGCCATAATCGGGATAATCGACCGAGGCCTCGCTATCGGGGCCGAGGTCGATCGCCTCATGGCCAAGGTCGCGGACATGCGCGACGAGCAGGGCCTTGAGTGCGACGGCGGCGTGGTCGGAGGCGAAGGCGATGCGCATCGGGGTACGATCCCTTGTGGTCTGAGTGAATCGGATGCGCGCTATCTATGATGACCGCCGCCAAAAGGCCACCATTTTAGCTGGCCGCGCGAAGGTCGGCCCAGACCGGCAAATGGTCCGACGCGATGCGCGCGGTCGCGCTGCGGTGAACGCCGGCATCCGTCACCTCGAGTTCGGGGCTGACGAAGATGCGATCAAGCGCCGCCACCGGCATGCGGGCATGGTAGCTCGGCCCGGTGTGCACGGCGCTGTGGTGGGTTCCGAAGTCGTGCAGACAGCCGCGGTTGCGGCCCCATTCGTTGGTGTCGCCCATCAATATGGTCGGCAGTCGCTGCGGCTGCGCCGCGACATGGTGCAGGATCGCGCTCGACTGGCGCCGCCGCCACAGGCCCGACAGGTCGAGATGGAGACCGATGACCCGCAGCTTTTCGCCATGAACCCGCAATTCGGCGGTAATTGCGCCGCGCGGTTCGATCGAGGGCAGGTGCAGCGCGGCGCAGTCGATGACCTCGACATGTTTTTTCACCAAAAGCGCATTGCCATGCCAGCCGAGGCTGTGGGGCCGCACCGCGACCGGGACCGGATGATAAAGGCTATGCTCTTCGATCAGATGCAAGGGTAGGGCGCTGGCGCGTCCTCCAAAGCGTCGGTCGGCTTCCTGGAGCGCGATGATGTCGGCATCGATTTCCGACAGCACCTCGAGAATCCGCTCGGGCTTGCGCCGGCGGTCGAGGCCGATGGCCTTGCGGATATTGTAGCTTGCGACGCGCACCCTGCCACCCTGACGGCGGATCAGGCCGCCTTCCTCATCTCCAGACGGTCCCAGATCTCGACCAGCGCCGCGGTCAGTTCGGCCATCATCTCTTCATTGTGCGACGGACCGGGGGTGAAGCGCAGGCGCTCGGTGCCGCGCGGCACGGTCGGATAATTGATCGGTTGGACATAAACGCCATATTCGGCGAGCAGGATGTCGCTGATCTTCTTGGCTTTCACCGGATCGCCCACCAGCAGCGGCACGATGTGCGTGACCGACGGCATCACCGGCAGTCCCGCCTCGGCGAACATGCGCTTGAGCGTGGCGGCGGCGGCCTGCTGGCCCTCGCGCTCGGCGCTCGAGCCCTTGAGATGGCGCACGCTCGCCAGCACGCCGGCGACCAGCACCGGCGAGAGCGAGGTGGTGAAGATGAAGCCCGGGGCGTAAGAGCAGATCACGTCGATGATGTTGCGGTCAGCGGCGATATAGCCGCCCATCACGCCGAACGCCTTGCCGAGCGTGCCTTCGATGATCGAGAGGCGGTGCGCGACGCCGTCGCGTTCCGAAATGCCGCCGCCATGGTCGCCATACATGCCGACCGCATGGACCTCGTCGAGATAGGTCAGCGCGTTATATTTGTCGGCAAGGTCGCAGATTTCCGAGATCGGCGCGACGTCGCCATCCATCGAATAGACGCTTTCGAAGGCGATCAGCTTGGGGACGGCGGGATCGTCGGCAGCCAGAAGCTCCTCGAGATGTTCGAGGTCATTGTGGCGGAAGACGCGCTTTTCGGCGCCCGAGTTGCGAATGCCCGCGATCATCGAGGCATGGTTGAGCGCATCCGAATAGATGATGCAGCCGGGCAGGATCTTGGCGATGGTCGAGAGCGTCGCCTCGTTCGAGACATAGCCCGACGTGAAGAGCAGCGCGGCTTCCTTGCCATGAAGCGAGGCCAGCTCAGCCTCGAGCTCGATATGATAATGGGTGTTGCCGCCGATGTTGCGCGTGCCGCCCGAGCCCGCGCCGACATCGTGCAGCGCCTCTTCCATCGCGGCGATGACCTTGGGATGCTGGCCCATGGCGAGATAGTCGTTCGAGCACCAGACAGTGATCGGCTTGGGGCCGTTATGACCCGCAAAACAGCGCGCGTTGGGGAACATTCCCTTGTTGCGCAAAATGTCGATGAAGACCCGGTAGCGTCCCTCGGCATGCAGCCGGTCGATCGCCTCGGCGAAAATGGTCTGGTAGTCCAAAGCCAACTCCTCAAGGGCAGCCGCGGCCCTCATACCGTGCAGGATAGCGCATATCCAGCCGGAAAACGACGCTTCCTAGCCTAGAGATGGGTGATCTGATCAAGTCCGTAATCTGCCATAGTCGCCGCGAAGGCGGGCGAGATGTCGGCAGCTGCGGTGTGGACGAAAAGCCCGGTGGGGTGCGCGGGCCAATCCTGCCCCTCGGTCAGATGGGCGACGCGTCGGGCAATACCGGCCGCGCCGTCGACAAAGGCAAGGGGGCGGGGCGCTGCTGCCGCGAGTTCGTCGGCCACCAGCGGAAAGTGGGTGCAGGCCAGAACCACCGTGTCGATGGCCTCGCCGCCGGGCTGCGACAAAAGCCCGTCCAGCACGGCGCGATAGGCGGCTGGATCGGTCGGAAGGCCGTGAAGCTTGGCCTCGGCAAGCTCGACCAGTTTTGCAGATCCGTGACGCAATACATTGCAGTCGCTTGCAAATTCCTCGCTCAGGCGGTCGACATAGGGCTGGCGAACCGTGGCGTCGGTGCCCAGCACCCCGATGACGCGGGTTTTCGAATGTTCGGCGGCGGGCTTGATCGCCGGGACGGTGCCAACCACCGGCAGGTCAAGCGCGGCGCGCACCACCGACAGCGCGATGGTCGAGGCGGTGTTGCACGCGATCACGATCAGGCGCGGGTTGAAACGCTCGGTCAGCCGGCCCAGCAGGGCGGGAACGCGGCTGGCAATTTCGGCCTCGCTCTTGGTGCCGTAGGGAAAGGCGGCATTGTCAGCGACATAGACGATCGACGCCTGCGGAAGTCTTGCGCGGATCGCCCGAAGGACCGAAAGTCCGCCGACGCCGGAGTCGAACAGCAATATGGGGCGATCATCGACCATAAGCTGGCTTTAGAACGGCGGTGGGGAGGGCGCAATCTTCAGAGCGGCGCTGGGCTTGCTCCAGATCATTGCGCTCGGCGGTCATTTCGTTATGCTGCCGAACAAAAGAAGAGGATAATCAATTGATTACGCATATCTGGCTGTGGCCGGCATCAGCGCTTCTGGCAGGTTATCTGCTGGGTTCCATTCCCTTTGGCATCGTGCTGACCCGCCTTACAGGCGCTGGCGACCTGCGCAGCATCGGATCCGGCAATATCGGCGCGACCAACGTGCTGCGCACCGGTCGCAAGGGGCTAGCTGCTGCGACGCTGCTGCTCGATGCCGCCAAGGGCGCGGTGGCCGTTCTGGTCTTTGCCGCGCTCGAGCCGGGGGTCGCGCAACTGGCGGGCCTGGCAGCCTTTGTCGGCCATCTCTACCCGGTCTGGCTGCGCTTCAACGGTGGCAAGGGCGTGGCGACGATGCTGGGGATCGCGCTGGCGCTGTCCTGGCCTGTCGGGCTGGTGTTCGCCGGGGTCTGGCTTGGGGCGATGGCGACGACGCGCTATTCCTCGGTCGGCGGTATGAGCGCGGCGATGGCCGCGCCCGTGGCGGCTTTTCTGCTCGATCGCGCCGACCTTGCGGTGTTGTTCCTGTTTTGCGCGATGCTCTTGCTCTGGAAGCACCGCGCCAATATTGCGCGGCTGTTCGACGGCAGCGAGCCCCGCATCGGCGGCAGCAAGGCCTGAGCCATGGGCGAGGATCGGGCGATGGACGATGTCATTGCCCGGCTTCGCCTGATTCGCAGCCCGGGGATCGGGCCGGTCAGCTATCGCCAGCTGATGGCGCGGTACCGTACCCCCGAAGAGGCTCTTGAGGCCGTTCCCGAGCTGGCTCGGCGAGGTGGGGGCAAGGCCCCCCCGATCGCCTCGCTGGCCAGCGCGCGGGACGAGATTGATCGCGTAACCTCGCTTGGCGCGCGCCACGTCTTTGCCGGGCAAGGCCTGTATCCCGCCCTGCTTGACCAGATAGAGACCGCGCCGGCCGCGCTGGTCGTGCTGGGGGACCTTCGCCTGTTCGATCGCCGTTCGGTTGCGTTGGTTGGCGCACGCAATGCCTCGGCGGTGGCCAACCGGCTGGCGCGCAAGCTGGCCTCGGATCTTGGTCAGGCGGGGCTGGTGGTGGTGTCAGGTCTTGCCCGGGGCATTGACGCCGCGGCGCATCAGGGCGCGCTCGCCAGCGGCACCATCGCGGTCGTCGCGGGCGGGATCGACATCTATTATCCCCCCGAAAACGAGGCCCTCCAGCGCGAGATCGCAGCGATGGGGCTGCTCGTCAGCGAACAGCCGCCCGGTGTCGTCCCCAAGGCGGGGCATTTTCCGGCGCGCAACCGCATCATCGCCGGACTGGCGCTGGGAACGGTGATTGTCGAGGCCGCGCCCAAATCGGGATCCTTGATCACGGCGCGGCTGGCGGGCGGTTATGGCCGCGAGGTGATGGCCGTCCCCGGATCGCCGCTCGACCCGCGGGCGCAGGGCTGCAACGGCCTGATTCGCGACGGCGCAACGCTGGTGCAGGATGCTGGCGACATCATCGAGGCGCTTGGCAGGATCGGGGGGTCGCAGCTTGCCCAGCCGCGGCGACCTCTGCTGTCCGATCAGCCCCCGGTTGACGCCAAGGACGGTGACCGCAAGCTGATCCTCGACCTGCTGGGGCCGACGGCGGTGGCGGTGGACGAGCTTGTCCGCCAGAGCGGCCGACCGCCGGCGGTGGTCAATCTCGTTCTGCTCGAGCTCGAGCTGGCGGGACGGCTCGAACGTCATGCCGGCGCGCGTGTCAGCCTGACCTGAGGCAGCGGTCCAGACCGGCGCGATCCATTTCGTAATAGGCGCTGTCACACCAGCCCATATGGGTGTGGCAGCTGCGCTCGGCAGTTCCCACCTTCCGAAAGCCGAAGCGCTCGACGAGCCGAATCGAGGCGATGTTGCGCGGGTCAATGTCGGCGCAGAGGCGGTTGAGGTCGGGCCGCTGCGCGACCTGTCCAAGAAACGCCGCCATCGCTTCGGAGGCGATGCCCTGTCGCCAATGATCGGGATGAAGCGCATAGCCGAAGTCTGGAAGCCGCCAGGCACCGATCTTTCCGATCATCCGTCCGTCCCGTTCGATCGCCCAATCTTCGTAGGAGGGCTCGCCTTGGGCGCTGATCATTAGGTCCAGCCATTCGCGTGACTGTTCCAGACTCGTATGGGGTGCGCGTGGCCAGTAGGTCATGGTCCGGGGATCGGACAGCATGGCGTGAGCCGCCTCGAGATCGTCGAGGCGCATGGCGCGCAGCACGAGACGCTCGGTGCGGATTTCATCGGGTCTCGACATTTGTCCCTCTTGACGCCTTGGCCCCGGGATTATCACCCTCGCGCGTACGTGTGAGAGGAATGCCCCAAACCATGAAACTCGTTGTCGTCGAATCCCCGGCCAAAGCCAAGACCATCGAGAAATATCTCGGCCCCGGCCATCGCGTGCTGGCGTCTTACGGCCATGTCCGCGACCTGCCGGCCAAGGACGGCTCGGTCGATCCCGACAATGGCTTTGCCATGGAGTGGGAAGCCTATGCCGACAAGGCGCGCCAGCTGAAGGCGATCGCCGACGAGGCCAAGGATGCCGACACGCTGATTCTCGCGACTGACCCTGATCGCGAAGGCGAGGCGATTTCGTGGCATGTCCAGGAGGTGCTCAAGAAGCGCAAGGCGCTGCCCAAGGACGTGCAGCGTGTCACCTTCAATGCGATCACCAAGCCCGCCGTGCTCGACGCGATGGCCAATCCGCGCGACCTCGACGAGGACCTGATCGACGCCTACCGCGCCCGCCGCGCGCTTGACTATCTGGTCGGGTTCACCCTGTCGCCGGTGCTGTGGCGCAAATTGCCGGGCGCCAAGAGCGCGGGGCGCGTCCAGTCGGTGTCGCTGCGACTGGTGGTTGATCGCGAGCGCGAGATCGAGGCGTTCAAGGCGCAGGAATATTGGTCGATCAGCGCCAATATGGAGCATGACGGTGTGCCCTTCGTCGCGCGCCTCGTGCGCTGGAAGGGCGACAAGATCGACCGCCTGACGATCGGCGCCGAGGGCAGCGCGATGGCGGCCAAGGCCGATGTCGAGGCCGGGCGCTTCAGCGTGGTGTCGGTCGAGACCAAGCCGCTCACCCGCAACCCGCCGCCGCCCTTCACCACCTCGACGCTGCAGCAGGAGGCCGCGCGCAAGCTTGGTTTCTCGGCCAGCCACACGATGCGCGTGGCGCAGGATCTCTACGAGCAGGGTGCGATCACCTATATGCGAACCGACGGCGTGCAAATGGACGGCAGCGCCATTTCGGCCGCGCGCCATGCCATCGCAGATCGCTACGACGCGGGTTATGTCCCCGACAAGCCGCGCCATTACACCGCCAAGGCTAAGAATGCGCAGGAAGCGCATGAGGCGATCCGTCCGACCGACTTCGCCAAGGACCATGTCGGCGGTGGCGATCATGCGCGGCTTTACGAGCTGGTCTACAAGCGCGCGCTGGCGAGCCAGATGGCCTCGGCGCGGCTCGAGCGGACCACGGTCGAGATGGCCGACGCCACCGGTCAGCATGGCCTGCGCGCGACCGGGCAGGTGGTGCTCTTCCCCGGCTATCTCGCGCTCTACGAAGAGGGCAGGGATGATGAAGGCGACGAAGAGAGCCGCCGCCTGCAGCGCCTCAATGACGGTGACGCACCCGCCAAGAAATCGGTCGAGGCCGAGCAGCATTTCACCCAGCCGCCGCCGCGCTATTCGGAAGCCAGCCTCGTCAAGAAGATGGAGGAACTGGGGATCGGGCGTCCGTCGACCTATGCCTCGATCCTGCAGACGCTCAAGGACCGCGGCTATGTGACGCTCGAGAAGAACCGCTTCATCCCGGCCGAGAGCGGGCGTCTTGTCACCAGCTTCCTCGAACGTTTCTTCAATCGCTATGTCAGCTACGATTTCACCGCCGGGCTCGAGGAGAGCCTCGACGATATTTCGGGCGGCCGCGCCGAATGGCAGAAGGTGCTCGAGGCCTTCTGGCGTGACTTCAAGCCCAAGGCGAGCGAGGTGATGGACCAGAAGCCGTCCGAAGTGACGGCTGCGCTCGATGAATTCCTGGGTCCATGGCTTTTCCCCGAGCGCGAGGACGGCAGCGATCCGCGCGCCTGTCCCGCCTGTTCTGGCGGACGGTTGGCGCTGCGTGGCGGACGGTTCGGCGCGTTTGTCGCCTGTTCCAATTACCCCGAATGCAAGTTCACGCGCCGCTTCGGCGCCGCGGGCGAGGATGGCGGTGATGCCGGTCCCGAGGTGCTGGGAACCGATCCCGTGACCGGTCTTGCCGTGACCCGCAAGACCGGGCGTTTCGGGCCCTATGTCGAGATGGGCGAAGGCAAGGAGGCCAAGCGCGCCTCGATCCCCAAGGACGTGCCGTCGGACGAATTCGGTCTCGACTGGGCGCTCAAGCTGCTGTCGCTGCCGCGCGAGATTGGCGCACATCCCGAGACGGGGAATGTCATCACCGCCTCGATCGGGCGTTATGGACCCTATCTGGCGCATGACGGCAAATATGCGCGCTTGAAGTCGACCGCCGAGGTGTTCGAGACCGGCATGAACGCCGCTGTCGTCAAGCTGGCCGAGGCGGCCGCGGGCGGGGGCAGGGCGCGTGGCGGCGCGCGCGAGCCGCTCAAGGCGTTCGGGGCGCATCCTGACAGCGGGGCCGAGGTCAAGCTGATGGAAGGCCGCTTCGGCCCTTATGTCACCGACGGCACGACGAATGCGACGCTGCCCAAGGCCGTTGACCCGGCGACGCTGACGCTCGAGGCGGCAGTGCAGTTGCTTGCCGAGCGCGCAGCCAAGGGGCCCGCCAAGGGCAAGAAGAAGGCAGCGCCGAAAAAGGTCCCGGCCAAGAAGCCCGCCGCGAAGAAGGTCGCGGCCAAGAAGGTTGCAGCCAAGAAGAAGTAGGTGGCGCCGCCGCTCGCTCGAAACTATATTGTTTTTGATGAGTGGTTTACGGGGCGTGAAGATGATGACGAAACGTCAGGCCGGGCCTGGCGTTCGTCGTGCGACTCGCGCTTCAGGTGGTGACGGCATGGATGCATGGCAGACCTCGGTTGAAGCCCGCTTGGGCGAAATTCGCACGGAACTCGGCGAGTTGCGTGGTGAAATCACGCAGGTTCGCGGCGATATCACGCAGGTCCGTGGCGAGATCGCGCAGGTTCGCATCGACATGCGGTCCGATTTTCGCTGGCTTCTGGGCGTCTTCGGGGGTGGTTTTGCCTTGTTGCTCGGCACGATGCTCAGCGGCTTTCTCTGGATTGCCGACAAGCTGCCCTGACCGCCGATCGTGACGGCCCATCAATTGACTTGAGGCCTTGCGATACCTAAATCCCGAGCCTCTTCCGGCAGGGGTTGCCGGCCCCTGCGGCCTTATCCCTGCCTGCTGTGAAAAAGTCAGGAATTTCAATGCTCGGCGGTATTGCCAAGGCCATTTTCGGTTCATCCAACGATCGCTATGTCAAGTCGCTTCGCCCGATCGTGGCGAAGATCAACGGGTTCGAGCCGGCCATTTCTGCGCTGAGCGACGAAGAACTGGCGCAGCAGACGGTGAAATTCCGCGAGCGGCTGGCAGCCGGCGAGACGCTCGACGCGCTGCTGCCCGAGGCGTTCGCCACGGTGCGCGAAGCAGCCAAGCGCGTGCTGGGCCAGCGCCATTACGACGTGCAGATGGTCGGCGGCATCGTGCTCCACCGCGGCGAGATCGCCGAGATGCGGACCGGTGAGGGCAAGACGCTGGTCGCGACGCTCGCCACCTATCTCAACGCGCTGCCTGGCGAGGGCGTGCATGTCGTGACCGTCAACGACTATCTCGCCAAGCGCGACGCCGAATGGATGGGACAGGTCTACCGCTTCCTCGGCCTGACGGTCGGCGTGATCGTGCCCAACCTGTCGGACAGCGAGCGCCGCGAGGCCTATGCGTCGGACATCACCTACGGCACCAACAACGAGTTCGGCTTCGACTATCTGCGCGACAACATGAAGTATGAGCGCCAGCACATGGTGCAGCGCCCCTTCAGCTTCGCCGTGGTCGACGAGGTCGACTCGGTCCTGATCGACGAGGCGCGTACGCCGTTGATCATCTCGGGCCCGACCGACGACAAGTCCGAGCTCTACATGGCGGTCGACGCCATCGTGAAGCAGCTTAGCCCTGAAGATTATGAGCAGGACGAAAAGCAGCGTTCGGTGATCCTGACCGAGGACGGCACCGAAAAGGTCGAGCGCCTGCTCGAGGATGCGGGGCTGCTGCAGGGCAGTAACCTCTACGCCTATGAGAATACGCAGGTGGTCCACCACCTCAACCAGGCGCTGCGCGCGATCGTCGTGTTCAAGCGTGATACCGATTACATCGTCAAGGACGGCAAGGTCGTCATCATCGACGAGTTCACCGGCCGTATGATGGACGGGCGGCGCTGGTCGGAAGGCCTGCACCAGGCAGTCGAAGCCAAGGAAGGCGTCAACATCGAGCCCGAGAACCAGACTCTCGCCTCGATCACCTTCCAGAATTATTTCCGCATGTACCCCAAGCTGGGTGGCATGACCGGCACGGCCGCCACCGAGGCGGGCGAGTTCTACCAGATCTACAAGATGAACGTCGTCACCATCCCGACCAACGTGCCGGTGCAGCGCATCGACGAGGATGACGAGTTCTACAAGAATATCGACGACAAGTTCGCGGCCATCGCCAAGGCGATCCGCGAGGCGGCGGCCAAGGGGCAGCCGGTGCTGGTTGGCACCGTCTCGATCGAGAAGAGCGAGATGCTGTCCGAATTCCTGATCAAGGAAGGCGTGGCGCACAAGGTGCTCAACGCCCGCCATCACGACCAGGAGGCGCATATCGTGGCGCAGGCGGGCCGCAAGGGCGCGGTCACCATCGCGACCAACATGGCGGGCCGCGGCACCGATATCAAGCTGGGCGGCAATCTCGAGTTCCGCATGCTCGACGAGCATCCCGACCTCGAGGCCGGGACCCCCGCCTACGAAAAGCAGGCCCAGAAGATCGAGGCCGAGATCGAGGCCGAGAAGGCCGAGGTGCTCGCCGCGGGCGGCCTGTTCGTGCTTGGAACCGAGCGACACGAGAGCCGTCGCATCGACAACCAGCTGCGCGGTCGCTCGGGTCGTCAGGGCGATCCGGGGCTGAGCCGCTTCTATTTGTCGCTCGACGACGACCTGCTGCGCATCTTCGGCCCGCAGACGATGTTCGCGCGGATGATGAACAAGAATCTGTCGGACGGCGAGGCGATCGTCAGCCCGTGGATCACCAAGGCGATCGAGACCGCACAGAAGAAGGTCGAGGCGCGCAACTACGACATTCGCAAGCAGGTCGTCGAATATGACGACGTGATGAATGACCAGCGCAAGGTCATCTACGAGCAGCGCAACGACATCATGGACGCCGAGACGGTCGGTGACGTGGTCGTCGACATGCGCGCCGAGACGGTCAACGCCATTGTCGGAGCGGCCTGTCCGCCCAACAGCTATCCCGAACAGTGGGACATTGAAGAGCTGAAGATTCGCCTGATGCAGGTGCTGTCGCTTGACCTGCCGATCGGGAAATGGTCGCAGGAAGAGGGTGTCGAGCCGGACCTGCTCGCCGAGCGCATCCTCGAGGCGGCAGATGCCGCGATGGCGGCCAAGGCCGCGCAGCTTGACGAGGCGAGCTGGAAGACGGTCGAGAAGAACGTCCTGCTCCAGTCGCTCGATCATCACTGGAAAGAACATCTTGCGACGCTTGATGCGCTGCGCGCCGTGATCCACCTGCGCGCTTATGCGCAGAAGACGCCGATCAACGAGTATAAGCAGGAAGCCTTCGCGCTGTTCGAGAACATGCTCGACGCGATCCGCGAGGACGTGACGCGCATCCTCGCTTTTGCCCAATTTACCCAGACGCCGCCGCAAGCACCGGAAATGCCCGAGTTCATCACCTCGCATACCGATCCGCTGACCGGCGAAGATGACAGCCGCGATTATGACCCGCTGGGCCTTGGGCTGGTGACCACCCGGATCACCCCGCCGCCCGCCATTGCGGCGGTGCTTGCCGGCGAAGACCCTGCCTCGTGGGAAGGCAATGTCAGTCGCAATGCCCCATGCCCTTGCGGGTCGGGTGAAAAATACAAGCATTGCCACGGCGCGCATGCCTGAGCGACGGGGCAGGGCGGGGATGTCGAGGCGCAATCGCGGACGACATGGCCTGATCCTGCTCGGGGCTGTCGCGGCCATATTGTGCGGCGCCCCGTCATGGGCGGCGGACAGGGATCGGCCCTCGCGCCAGCTCGCAGAGCTGATCGACGCGCATCGCGCATGGATGTTGCGAACCAACCCGCTGCTCGCCACGGCGCTGGGGGATCATCGTTACGACCGGCTGTTGCCCGATATCAGCCTTGCCGAACAGGATCGGCAGGCGGTCGAGGCGCAGGGCTTCATCGACCGGCTCGACGTGATCCCGGACGCCGGCTTGACCCCTTCCGAACGGGCCAATGGCGCAGTTTTGCGCCGCATGCTGGTCGAGCAGGTCGAGGGTAACCATTATCCCGAGCGGATGATGTTGTTCACGACCTATGAGAGCTGGCACCAGCGTTTCGCCGCGATCGGAGACGACATAGCCTTTCGTTCGGCCGAGGATTACCGGGCCTATCTCGACCGGCTGGCGGCCTATCCCGCCTATAACCGGACCGCGATCGACATTACGCGCAAGGCGATCGCGGCGGGCGTCGTGCAGCCCTGTGCGGTGCTGGGCGATTTCGAGCGCAGCATCAGCGGCCTGATTGTTTCCGATCCGGCCTTGTCGCGAAATTACGCGCCGTTTCTTGGTCAGCGTCCAGCTGATATCGACGCGCAGGGATGGGCGGCGTTGCAGCAGCGCGCGCGGCGGATCATCCTCGACCAGCTGAACCCCGCACACCGCGCCTTCCTGGACTTTTACCGCAGCGACTATCTGCCCCATTGCCGGTTGAGCGTCAGCGCCGCCGATCTGCCCGACGGCAAGGCCTATTATGCCTTTCGCGTCGCGGCTCACACGACGACCGACCTGTCGCCCGAGCAGATCCACCAGATCGGCCTCGATGAGGTGCGCCGTATCCGCGCCGAGATGGAGCAGGTCGCCCGCGCCGCGGGCTATGCCAGCCGCGAGGCCTTCATCGCCCGCCTGAGGAGTGACCCATCCTATTATGCGACGACAGCCGAAGGGCTGATGCAGGCAGCGGCGCTCGAGGCCAAGCGCATCGATGGCAAGATGCCCCTGCTTTTCACGCGCCTGCCGTCGCTGCCCTACGGTATCCGAGCCATCCCGCCCGAAACGGCGGAAGGGACCACCTCGGCCTATTATGGCCCCGGCAACCCCGCCGCCGGGATCGCGGGGACATTCTACATCAACACCTCGAAATTGGCCCAGCGCCCGCTGTGGGAGCTGACGGCGCTGACGCTGCACGAAGCGGTCCCCGGCCACCATCACCAGATCGCGCTCCAGCAGCAGCTCGATTTGCCCGATTTTCGGAAATATAGCGCCGGGTTCACCGCTTTTACCGAGGGTTGGGCGCTTTACGCCGAACGGCTCGGCATCGATCTTGGTCTGTATGATACGCCCGAAAAGACAATGGGCCGACTGTCGCTCGAGATGTGGCGCGCCTGTCGCCTCGTGGTCGATACGGGTCTCCACGCCAAGGGATGGAGCAAGGCGCAGGCGGTTGCCTATCTGAAAGACAATAGCGCGCTGACCGACGCCAATATCGAGGCCGAGGTCAATCGCTACATCAGCTGGCCGGGACAGGCCTTGGGCTACAAGCTGGGCGAATTGCGCATCCGCGCGCTGCGGGCCAAGGCCGAAGCTGCGCTGGGCGCCAAGTTCGACCAGCGGCGCTTTCATGACGCGGTTCTGGCGCAGGGATCGATCCCGCTCGACCTGCTCGAGCGGCAGGTCGACGCATGGATCGCGACCGAGGCAGAGCGCTGAGAGGCGGGGCGCTGAGAGGCGGGGCGCTGAAACAAAAAACCCCGGCGCGAGGCCGGGGTCTTCCTTGTGTCACGATGTCCGGACGGATCAGCCCGTCACGGTCGCTTTTTCGGCGAGGACCGTAAGGCCCTTCTCGTTGACCTCGGCGAAACCGCCCTCGACCGCGATGCGGGCAGAGACGCTGTTCGGGCCCGAATAGACGGTCAGCTCGCCGTTGCGGATCACGGTCATCAGTGCGGCATGGCCCTGAAGCACGCCGAAATCGCCCTCGCTGCCGGGGACGACGACCATGTGGACCTCTTCCGAGCGGACAAGGGCTTCGGGGGTCACCAGTTCGAAATGCAGTGCCATGTCGGTCTTTCCTGTTCCCCCGCCCGAAGGCGGGGGAGGGTGTCACGTAGGATTAGGCGGCTTCGGCCAGCTTCTTGGCCTTGGCGACCGCATCATCGATGCCGCCGACCATGTAGAAGGCCGCTTCCGGAAGATGGTCGTACTCGCCGTCGACGACGGCCTTGAACGACTTCACCGTGTCCTCGATCTGGACGAACTTGCCCGACATGCCGGTGAAGACCTCGGCGACGTGGAAGGGCTGCGAGAGGAAGCGCTGGATCTTGCGGGCGCGGGCGACCGTGATCTTGTCCTCTTCCGAGAGCTCGTCCATGCCGAGAATGGCGATGATGTCCTGCAGCGACTTGTACTTCTGCAGCGTCTCCTGGACCTTGCGAGCGGTCTCGTAATGCTCCTGGCCCACGACGCGCGGCTCGAGCACGCGCGAGGTCGAGTCGAGCGGATCGACCGCCGGGTAGATGCCGAGTTCCGAGATTGCTCGGTTAAGCACGGTCGTGGCGTCCAAGTGGGCGAACGACGCGGCCGGCGCCGGATC
>JACCDQ011605471.1_pt1 | contig 15704 bp, 16 predicted proteins | sample 7446031 | NCBI WGS metagenome assembly JACCDQ01 (sample SAMN15323442, study PRJNA562643) | freshwater metagenome | isolation source: river surface water | place: USA:Blue River Watershed | collected 2017-08-17
CCGCTCGATGCAGAACCGCGAGCGCTACCGCAGCCATTGCGAACAGCACCTGCACATCCTGGACCTGCTGGAGCGCGAACGCAACGACGAAGCCTCCGCGATGATGCGCGAGCACCTGCACGCCACGCTGAAGAACCTGGCCAAGATCAGCAACTTGCTGGAACCCGGACCTCAGCCACCGGCCTGACCCTTTTCTTCCATCCCCCAACCCACGCCGCACACCATGAACGACACCACCGCCCTCACCGCCGCATTCGCCCCCACCGGCACCCTGCGCGCCTCCATCAACCTGGGCAACCCCATCCTGGCCCACCGCAACGCGCAGACGGGCGAACCCGGCGGCGTGTCGGTGGACCTGGCCCGCGCCTTGGCGCAGCGGCTGGGTGTGGCGCTGGAGTTTGTGGTGTTCGACGCGGCCGGCAAGTCGGTGGACGCGGTGACGCAGGAACAGGCCGACGTGGGCTTTTTCGCGGTGGACCCGCTGCGCGGCCAGGGCATTGCCTTCACCGCGCCGTACGTGCTGATCGAAGGCGCCTACCTGGTGCGGCAAGACTCGCCGCTGCAATCCAACGACGAGGTGGACCGCCCGGACACCCGCGTGGTGGTGGGCAAAGGCAGCGCCTACGACCTGTACCTGAGCCGCGAACTGAAGCAAGCCGAAATCGTGCGCGCCGCCACCTCGCCCACGGTGGTGGACGTGTTCGTGGAACAGGGGCTGGACGTGGCCGCCGGGGTGAAACAGCAACTGGAAGCCGACCAGCAGCGCTTTGCCGGCCTGCGCCTGCTGCCCGGGCGCTTCATGGTGATCCAGCAAGCCATGGGCCTGCCCAAAGGCCGGGGTGGGGCTGCCGCCGCTTACCTGGCCGCGTTCGTGGAAGACATGAAAGCCAGCGGCTTCGTGGCCGATGCGCTGCAGCGGCATGGGATACAGGGGGCGTCGGTGGCGCCGCTGCAATCGACTTGAAATGGTTTTGAAAGGCTGACCGCCTCCAAGCCCTGATTCGTCGGGGGCGCCTGCATCGAACCAGCCGGGGCGTGCTTACGCCGTGTCTGATGCAGGCAGCATCACGATGGGCAAATTCACCCCGGTAGTCCGGAGTCGATCACCGCATCAGTCTTCAACCATCCGCACCAACGCCAGTGCCGCGCTGGACAGCTGCGACCGTTGCCGCATCGCCAGCAGCAGGCGGCGCTCCATGTCCGCGCCGTCGATGCGCAACATCTTCAAACCCAGGGCCTGTTCGTACAGGGCGGCGGCGGTGCGGGGCAACACCGCGACGCCCAGGCCGCTGGCGACCATACGGCACATGGCGTCGAAGCTACGCACCTGCACGCGGATCTTCACCGTCAGGCCGGCGGTTTCGGCCGCGCCGATGACCTTGCGCGTCAGCGAAGCGCTGCGGGCCAGCGCCACCTGGTCGTGGCCGAGCGCCTCTTGCACACCCACTTCGGTCCGCTGCGCCAAGCCGTGATCATTGGGCACCAACAGCACCAGCTCGTCCACATCGCACAGCACCACCTCCAGCCCCTCACGCGGCACGTTGTCGCCGATCACCGCGAGTTCGGCGCTGCCCTTCTGCACCGCGCGGATGCCGTCTTCGCTGAGCGCGTCTTCCAGCTCGATACGCACCTGCGGGTGCAGCGCCGCGTAACGCGCCAACAGCGCGGGCAAAAAGCCCCCGCACGCCGACGGGTTGGCGCACAGCCGCAAATGCCCGCTGGCCCCGAGTTGCAAGTCGTCCACCGCCTGCGCGAGTTGTTCCAAGCGCGCGACCACTTCAATCGCGTGGCGGTGCAGCGTCTGGCCCTCGGTGGTCGCGGTCACGCCGCGCTGGCCGCGCACCAGCAACGCAATGCCGCAGTGCTGCTCCAGCTCCACGATGCGCTTGCTGGCCGCGGCCAAGGAAATGCCAAACCGGTCGGCGCCAGCGGTCAGGCTGCCCGCATCCACCACGGCCACAAACAGCCGCAGCGTCACGAGATCGAAACGATTCAGGTTGATCAACGGTAACTCCTCAACCCACCAGAGAGGAAGCCTCAACCAATGGCGAATGGCGTATTTTGGTCGATCGACGGACGATACGGGCGTGGCCATCGAGCCGCAACGTCCACAAACCAAGAACCGGAGACAAGCATGATGAACAAACGCGAATGGATGGGGGCCGCGGCCGCCTTGCTGGCTGTGACGATGGCCGGGCCCGCTGCGGCACAAGCGTGGCCGACCAAACCGGTGACGGTGGTGGTGCCGTTCCCGGCCGGTGGCGGCACCGACGCGTTTGCGCGCCCCTTGTTCGCCCAGCTCACCAAGCAGTTGGGCAAGCAGGTGCTGGTGGACAACAAAGGCGGCGCGGGCGGCAACATTGGCGCCACCGTGGCGGCCAAGGCGGCACACGATGGCTACACCTGGTTCATGGGCGGGGTGCACCACGCCATCGCGCCGTCGATCTACCCCAAGCTGGACTACCACCTGGGCAACGACTTCAAGCCGGTGGCGCTGCTGGCGAGCGTGCCGCAAGTGCTGGTGGTGAATCCGCAGCGGGTGCCGGTGAAGGACCTGCCGGAGTTCCTGAAGTTCGCCAAAGAACAGAACGGCGGCTTGAACTACGGCTCGGCCGGCAACGGCACCTCGCACCACCTGGCCGGCGAGCTGTTCAAGCTGCAAACCAAACTGGACATCCAGCACATTCCCTACCGGGGCGCGGGCCCGGCGCTGCAAGACCTGCTGGGCGGGCAGGTGGCGGTGATGTTCGACGGCCTGGGGTCGTCGGCCAACCACATCAAAGGCGGGCGGGTGAAGGCGCTGGCGGTGGCGAGCAACAAGCGCGCCTCGGGCTTTCCCGACATTCCCACCACCGTTGAAAGCGGGCTGCCGGACTACCAGGTCTCAACGTGGTACGGACTCTGGGCGCCCAAGAACACCCCCGCTGAGGTGGTGGAGCGGATGCAGCAGGAGCTGAAGAAAGCCTTCACTTCGCCCGAAATCAAGACCGCCTGGGTCAACCTGGGCGCCGAGCCCCCCAACCTGTACGGCGCCGCCTTCAGCGAGTTTGTCGATGGCGAAACCAAGCGTTGGGCCGGCGTCGTGAAGGCGGCCAACGTCAAGCTGGAGTGAACGGCTTTGCCGACCAGCCCCTTTTTTCGTTTCACCGATATTCATTGACCCACCATGCGCATGGAAGCCCCCTCCTGGAACGCCCGATCCACCCAGAAACAAGAGCGACTTGGGCGGGCGGCCACGGCCCTCGGTCGGCAACGCCAAGGCAAATCGGTCGCGGCGGCGGCCGTGGCCGAGTTGCTGACCGCGGTGCTGCGGCCCAGGGACCGGGTGTGCCTGGAGGGCAACAACCAGAAGCAGGCCGACTTTCTGGCCACGGCACTGGTGGGGCTGGACCCGGCTCAGGTCCACGACCTGCACATGGTGCAATCGGTGCTGGCCCTGCCGCAGCACCTGGACGTGTTCGAGAACGGCATCGCCAGCAAGCTGGACTTCAGCTTTTCGGGGCCACAAAGTGCGCGCCTGGCCCAACTGGCCTCGGCCGGGCAAATCCAGATCGGGGCCATCCACACCTACCTGGAGCTGTTCGCCCGCTACTTTGTGGACCTGACGCCCCAGGTGGCGCTCATTGCCGCGCAAGCCGCCGACGCCGAGGGCAACCTCTACACCGGCCCCAACACCGAGGACACGCCCGCCATCGTCGAGGCCACCGCGTTTTCGGGCGGCATCGTCATTGCGCAAGTGAACGAGCTGGTGGACGGCAACACCACCCGCCTGCCCCGGATTGACGTGCCGGCCGACTGGGTGGACTTTGTGGTGCAGGCGCCGCAGCCGCACTTCATCGAACCGCTGTTCACCCGCGACCCGGCGCAGATCAGCGAAATCCAGGTGCTGATGGCGATGATGGCCATCAAAGGCATTTACGCCGAGTACGGGGTGCAGCGGCTCAACCACGGCATCGGCTTCGACACCGCCGCCATCGAACTGCTGCTGCCCACCTACGCCGAGCAACTGGGGCTCAAGGGCAAGATTTGCCAGCACTGGGCGCTCAACCCGCACCCGGCCATGATTCCCGCCATCGAGGCGGGCTGGGTGCAGTCCATCCACTCGTTCGGGTCGGAATTGGGCATGGAGGACTACATCCGCGCCCGGTCCGACGTGTTCTTCACCGGCCCGGACGGCAGCCTGCGCAGCAACCGGGCGTTTTGCCAGGCGGCCGGGCACTACGCCTGCGACCTGTTCATCGGCTCCACCTTGCAGATGGACCTGCACGGCAACAGCTCCACCGCCACGCTGGGGCGGATTGCCGGCTTTGGCGGCGCACCCAACATGGGCGCCGACGCGCGCGGGCGCCGCCACACCAGCCCGGCCTGGCTGAAGGCCGGCCAACAGGCACGCCAAGGCCGCGCCGGCGCGGCCGGCACCCCGCGCGGGCAAAAACTGGTGGTGCAGATGGTGGAAACCTTCCGCGAACACATGCAGCCGGCCTTTGTGGACACGCTGGACGCCTGGACGCTGCAGGAACAAACCGGCATGGCCTTGCCGCCCATCATGGTCTACGGCGAGGACGTGACCCACGTGCTGACCGAAGAAGGCATCGCCAACCTGCTGCTGTGCCGCACCGACGAGGAACGCGAGCAAGCCATCCGTGGCGTGGCGGGCTACACCCCGGTGGGCCTGGCCCGCGACCGGCGCATGGTGGAAAACCTGCGCGACCGGGGCATCATCCGCCGCCCGCAAGACCTGGGCATCGACCCGCGCCAGGCCAGCCGCAACCTGCTGGCCGCGCGCAGCATGAAGGAACTGGTGCAGGCCTCGGGCGGGCTGTACCGGCCGCCCAAGCGTTTTCGCAACTGGTGAGACCACGATGAACACGCCAATGACAAGGACACGCCCATGAGCACCGCCCCTGGATTGGAAACCCTGGATTTTTCGTTGCCAGCCGACGCCGCTGTGGCCGCGCCAAGCGCCTTTCGCCCGGTGCTGGTGGGCGTGGTGGGCTCGGGCAACCTGGAGGTGATGCTGGAACCCGCCGACCCGGCGACGCTGGAGGTGCATGTGGCCACCTCGGCGCGCGGCTTTCGGCCCATTTGGGCAGCGGTTGTCACCGATTTTCAGCGCCGGCACGCGCTGCGCGGCGTGCGGGTGTCGATCAACGACATGGGCGCCACCCCGGCGGTGGTGAGTTTGCGGCTGGACCAGGCCGTGGCCGAAATGAAAGGGCGCGCACAGTGAACATCAGCTTTGCCGAGTGCTCGGCCCGCGAACGCGTGCTTCACCTGTTCGACGCCGACAGCTTCCACGAATGGCTGCCGCCCGAAGCGCGCGTCACCAGCCCCCACCTGGCGCAACTGGGCATCCCCTCGTCGCTGGACGATGGGGTGGTGATCGGCCGTGCCAGCTTGCAAGGCCACCCGGTGTTCGTGGCTGCACAAGAGGGCGGCTTCATGGGCGGCGGCGTGGGCGAGGTGCATGGCGCCAAGCTGGTGGGCCTGCTGCGCCGGGCTTTGCGCGACCGGCCCGACGCCGTGATCGTGCTGGCCGACTCGGGCGGCGTGCGCCTGCACGAGGCCAACGCCGGGTTGATCGCCGTGTCCGAAGTGATACGCGCCGTGCTGGACGTGCGGTACGCGGGCATTCCGGTGGTGTTCCTGATCGGTGGCCTCAATGGATGTTTCGGCGGCATGGGCATTGTGGCGCGCTGCGCTGATCACATTGTGATGAGCGATTCCGGCCGGCTCGCCATGTCAGGACCAGAGGTGATCGAGGCCTCCTACGGGGTGGACGAATTCGACGCCCGCGACCGCGCCTTGGTGTGGCGCACCACCGGTGGCAAGCACCGCTGGTTGACCGGCGACTGCGACCAGTTGGTGAATGACAGCGTAGAAGCCTTCCGCGACGCCGCAGTGCAGGCCCTGACCCGGCGCCAGCCCGTGACCCTGGCCGCGCTGGAGGCCGAACACCAGTTGCTGCGCACCCGCCTGGACGCGCTGCCCGCCGACGCCTGGCAGGGCGATGGCCACGACGCCTACCGACTCTGGGGCCGCGTGGGCGTGCCGCAGCCCGAGCAGATTCCCGACCTGGACGCCGCCGCGGTTCGTCCCCTGGGCCTGTGGGCCCACCCCAAGGATTGAACATGGACTGGCACACCCTCACCACCGAGTTGTTTGGCACCGACCACACGGTGCGCGCCACCGGTCCGTTCCTGCACGGCACCGCCGAAATGGACAGCGAAACGCTGACCGTCATCGGCACCACCGACCACGCGCCGATCGGCGTGGAACTGGCGCTGGCCCAAGCCCGTGCGGTGCTCGACGTAGTGCGCGACCACCCCGGACGCTCGATCTTGCTGCTGATCGACACCCAGGGGCAACACCTGCGCCAGCGCGAGGAGCTGCTGGGCATCAACCGGGCCATGGCCCACCTGGGCATGGCGATGGACCTGGCGCGCCGCCAGGGGCACAAAATCGTCGGCCTGGTGTACGACCAGGCGCTGTCTGGTGGTTTCATCACCTCGGGCCTGGTGGCCGATGTGTGCGATGCGCTGCCGAACGCGGAAATCCGCGTCATGCGCATCCCCGCCATGTCGCGCGTCACCAAACTGCCCGAAGCCATGCTGGTGGAGCTGTCGCGCGCCAACCCGGTGTTTGCGCCGGGCGTGGCCAACTACCTGGCCATGGGCGGGGTGCGCCACCTCTGGGGCGCCGACCTGCGCAGCGAACTGCGCGCCGCCTTGCAAGCCGCCACACCGCACGACACCCGGGCCCAACAGGGCGCCGAACGCGGTGGGCGGCAGCTGGCCGCCCGCGTGGCACAGCAGGTGCTGGACGCGGCATGAACCACCCGCGCCGCCATCAACTGGTCTGGCTCAACGCCCACGGCTGGGCGGCGGTGCAGGCGGGCCTGGAAGCGGTGGACAGCGGTGTGGCGCCCCACCCCATCGCGCGCGATTGCGTGGCGACCTGGGCCGCACAGCGCTGGCCGCTGGTGGTGACGCGCCAAATGTCGGCCCAGCAGTGGGCGCAGGGCACCCTGTGCGTCGGGCTGCCCGCCCCCACGCGTTGGCAGCGCCTGCGCCTGGGATTGACGGTGGCCCGCGCCGACATCGCTTACTTTGACGAATTTCCAGCCGCCGAGGCCGTCACCCGGCTGCTGGGCCGAACGGCCCGCCCACAGTGGCTCCGCCTGTTTCAGGCGCTGGCGCAAGCGGGTTACAAACCCCGCGTCTACGGCAGCTACGGCTGGCAGGGGCTGACCGGGCAAGACCATGTGCGCCCGGGGTCGGACCTGGACCTGCTGCTGTCGGTCCCCTCGCCCGAGGCGGCCGACCACGCGGTGGCCTTGCTGGCCGACCACGCGGCGCACAACCTGGCGGTGCGACTCGATGGTGAGCTGATGTTCCACAACGGCACCGCCCTGCCTTGGCGCGAGTGGCTGGCCTGGCGCAGCGGCCAGGTGCGCTCGGTCATCGTCAAGACCAGCACCTCGGTCACCTTGACGGCGGGTGACTTCTGGACCGCCGAGCCATCGCTGGCGGCTGTGGAGGTAACGGCCTGATGCACGCCCTGCACACCCCCCAATCGCTGCCACGCCGCTGTCAAGAGGCGATGGCCTCTGCAAGCACTGCGTGCCATGCCCCCCCAGTGGCCCAGGCCGCCGCACTGCATCGGCTGGGGCGCTGGGCCGTGGTGTCCTTGTACGACGAAGTGGCGCTGTACCCAAAGCCGGGTTTGGTCTCTTTCGTGGACAGCGGCAGCCACCGCGACATGAACGGGCAGACCTTCATGCGCAGCCTGTTTGCGCTGCGCCACTACTTTGGCGACATGGCTCGGCTGGGCCAGCGAGGTGCCGACTTCCCCACGCTGGAGCGCTGCGGGTCGCAGGCCGAAGCCGCCATGTTTCGGGCCACCGGGCAGGTCAACACCCACCGGGGGGCCATTTTCAGCCTTGGGCTGCTCAACGCGGCGGCGGGCGCGGCACTGGCCGAAACAGGGCGCATTGCACCCGCCACCGTGCGCGAGCGTTTGGTGACGTGTTGGGGGCCGGCGCTGACCGAGCGCGCCCAACGCGCCTCCCGCTTGCCGGGCGGCATCGCGGCGCACCGCTACGGCTTGCGCAGCGCGTCCGAAGAAGCGGCCCTCGGCCTGCCGGTGCTGTTTGAGGTGACGTGGCCCGCCCTGTGCGCCGCCTTGGCCCAGGGCTGGGACGCGCGCACCGCCCGGCTGCACGCCTTGCTGCACACCATCGCCGTGCTGGACGACTGCAACCTGGCACACCGGGGCGGTCTCGGTGGTTTGCACTGGGCGCGGCAAACGGCGGCCGCCTTCATCGCCGACGGCGGCATGGCACAGCCTGGCGCCCATGCCCGGCTGGAAACAATGCACCACGCCTTCGTGGCCCAACGCCTGTCGCCCGGCGGCGCGGCCGACATGCTGGCCGCCGCCTGCTGGCTGCACCGAGCGCAAGCGCTGGCCTGACCGCGATGGGGTACGCGGTCGTCTTCTCGGGCCAGGGGCTGCAGCACCCCGCCATGCTGCCCTGGCTGGCCGACGACGAGGTGCTGGCGGATGCCGCGCAACGGCTCGGCGTGCACCACTGGCGCGACCGGCTGGACGATGCCGACTGGCTGTCGAACAACCGCCACGCCCAGGTGTTGCTCACCGCGTGCGCCCTGGCCGCCTGGCGCTCGCTGGCGCAACACCTGCCACCGCCCGCGTGGATCGCGGGCTACAGCGTGGGCGAACTGGCCGCCTTCAGCGCCGCCGGGGTGTTCGATGCGGCGACGGCCTTGGACCTGGCCGAACAACGCGCCGCCGCCATGGATGCCTGCGCCCAGGCCGCGCCCGGCGGCATGCTGGGCGTCACCGGGCTGGCCCGGCCCGATGTGGAGCGCCTGTGCGCCTCGTCGGGGCTGCACCTTGCGATCGACAACGGCCCGGTCAGCGTGGTGCTGGGCGGGCCCACCGAAGCGCTGGACCGGGCCGAACGGGCCGGCCCGGCCCTGGGCGCGCAGGTCCAGCGGCTCAAGGTGGCGGTGGCCTCACACACCCCACTGATGGCCGGCGCGCGCACCGCTTTTGCGGACGTGCTGCGCCACCAGCCCCTGTGCGCGCCCCAGATCACCTTGCTGGCGGGGGCCACCGTGGAACGCGTGCGGCAGGCGGAGCAAGCCCGACACGCCCTGAGCGCCCAGATCAGCCAGACCATCCGTTGGGGCGAGTGCATGGAAGCCCTCCACGCGCGGGGCGTGCGCTGCGTGCTGGAAGTGGGGGCCGGACAAGCCCTGGCGCGGATGTGGCACCAGCGGTTCCCCGATGTGCCGGCGCGCAGCGTGGACGAATTTCGCCACGCGGACGGCATCCTCCAGTGGCTGCGCAAACAGCTGTGAGCCGCCGTGTGGAAACTACGGAGCAGGGAAACCCTATATTGTTCTTGTATTTGATTTAATACAATATGGTCATGGGGCGCTGCGGTCGCTGTGCCCTCGGTTCACCCAGCACATCCAGGAGCACGCCCATGACCCACCACACGCCCCCCACCACCGTCTCGCGCATCAGCCGCCGGCACCTTGTGCTGCTGGCCGGGCTCGCGGGTGTCGCCATCCAAGGCACGGCCCAGGCGCAGGCCAACTACCCCGACCGTCCCGTGAAAATCGTGGTGGCCTTTGCGGCTGGCGGCCCCAACGACGTGATGGCGCGCCTGCTGGCCGAACGGCTGACCGAGCAGTTTGGTCAGCCGTTCATCGTCGACAACAAACCGGGCGCCGGTGGCACCGTGGGCACCGAACAGGTCGCCCGGGCACCCGCCGACGGCTACACGCTGCTGTTCCCCAGCGCGCCTTTCGTCACGGCACCCGCTTTGTACGGGGACAAACTCAAATACGACACCTTGAAGGACATCACCGGCATCGCCAAAGTGGCCGAATCGCCACTGGTGATGATGGTCCCGAGCGGCTCCGACTTCAAAAACCTGAAAGACCTGCTGCAAGCGGGCAAAAACAAACCGAACAGCCTGAACTACGGCAGCGGTGGCATCGCCAGCACGCCGCACCTGGCCACCTCGCTGCTGGAACTCAACACCCAGAGCAAGTTCCAGCATGTCCCCTACCGTGGCGGCGGCCCAGCCCTGCAAGCCCTGACGGCTAGTCAGATCGACCTGGTGTTCGACAGCATCACCACCGCCGCGCCGCTGGTGGCCGGTGGGCGCATTCGCGCCCTGGCCATCACGGGCGACAAGCGCTCGGCCATCCTGCCCAACGTACCCACCTTCGCCGAGGCCGGTCTGCCGAGCTACAAAATGGTGCACTGGGTCGGCCTGGCCGCACCGAGCAAGACGCCAGCCGCCATCCTGGACCGGTTGCACAAGGAAACCATCAAGGCCTTGGGCAGCCCCGAAATGCGTGCGCGCCTGGCCCAACTGGGCGCCGAACCGGTCATGGGCAGCCGCGACTCGTTCAACAACTTCCTCAAGCAAGAGGTGACCAACTGGACCAAGGTGATCCAGCAGGCCGGCATCAAACCCGAGTGAGGTCGTGAATTTGCCCAGCACCACCGCGCGGACGGACACCCATGTGCATGTGTTCGACCCGCGCCGTTTCCCGTACAGCCCCCACCGCAGCTACACCCCGGGCCTCGCTCCCGCGCAAGACCTGATCCGGCACCTGGAGCGGGTCGGCTGCGAGCGGGTGGTGTGCGTGCAACCCAGCGTCTATGGCCTGGACCACGCCTGCCTGCTGGACGGGTTGAAGGCGCTGGCCGCGGCCGGCGTGCAAGCGCGCGGCGTGGCGGTGCTGCGGCCTGAAACGACGCACTTCCAACTGGAGGCCCTGCACGCGGCCGGTGTGCGGGCGGCGCGCATCAACTGGCAAGTGCCGATCCCGGGCAGCGACGGCCCGGCCCACACCTTGGCCCAAGCGGTGCAAAGCCTGCACCAGCAACTGGGCGAATGGCCCTGGGCCATCGAGGTGTTTGCGCGCCTGCCGGTGTTGCTGGAAGCGGCACCCGCGCTGGCAGCGATCGACCGGCCGGTGATCATCGACCACTTCGGCTTGCCCAACCTGCGGAGCCCCGACGACAGCCTCCGCTTGCTGGCCATGCTTGAAGCCAACCCGCAACTGTTGCTCAAGGTATCGGCGCCTTACCAGGTGTCGCGCCAGGAACCGGACTACGGCGACCTGGCGCCCCTGGTGGGCCGTTTGGGACAAACCGCCCCGGCGCAATTGCTGTGGGGCAGCAACTGGCCGCACACCAGCGGCACGCGCCGCGAAGGGGCGCCGCACGGCGACGGGGTGGAGCCGTTTCGCTACGAAAACGATGCCCGCACCCTGAACCTGCTGACCCAGTACCTTGACGACGCCAGCGCCGCGTCGGCCATGCTCTGCCGCAATCCGGCGCGGGCGTTCGATTTCACCTGAATGGGCGGCTCGCGCCCATGGGTTGGGCTCAGGCGCCCACGCGGCGCCTGAGTTCGGCCACGGCCGCATCCGGCGAACTGAGCACGGGGCAGGGCAGTTGGGCCTGCACCTCGTTGAGCGCGACGGCGGTGGAAAACTGCGCCAGCATCACCGCGTCGCAACCGGCCAACTGGGGCGCGGCGGCCGCGAGCAACTGGTTGTGGCGGGCGATGTCGCCGGCACGGGCCGCCTCCATCGCGGCCGGCACACACACCGACTCGATGCTGACGTCCAGGCCGCGTGCGCGAGCGGTGGCGCGGAAATCCCGCTCCATGTTGGGCACGGCGGGCTCGAACGAGGCGATCATGCCGATGCGCCGCCCCGCGCGCAGGGCCTGGTCAAACATCGCTTCATCGGGTTTGAGCACCGGCACAGAGGCCCGGGCCGCTGCCGCCGCAATCGCCTCGCCGAAGGCGGAACAGGTGAACAACACCCCCTGCGCCCCGGACTCGACCGCGTAATCCACTAGGTGGGCGATGCGGTCGTGGAGCGCGGGGTTCAGCCGACCTGCGCGCTGCAGGTCGCCCGACAACCCATCGTCCAGCAGGTTGCTTCGCTGCACCTGCGGCCACAGGCGCTGGATCGCGGCTTCGATCGGCGCCATGGCCACTTGAACCGCGTGGACCAGCGCAACCCGGACGACGGCTTGTTCGCTCATCAGCCTTCCTCCACCAGCACCTTCTTGCCGCGCAACTTCAGGATCTGCGGGACGCTGACCCAGAGCACGGCGATCACGATGAACAGCAAGGCCACCGGGTCGGTGAAGAAGCGCGTCCAGTCGCCGTTGAACTGGTTCATCGCGCGGCGCAGGTTGCTTTCGATCATCGGACCGAGCACCAAAGCCAGCACCAGCGGTGCGATCGGGTAGTCGTTCTCGGCCAGGTAATAGGCCGCCACACCCGCAAGGATCATCAGCATCAGGTTGAACACGCTGACTTGCACCGCGTAAACGCCAAACACCGAGATCGCCAGGATGCCAGGGATCAGGTAGGTGGGCGGGGTTTCGATGACTTTGGCAAACACCTTGACCAAGGGCATGTTCAACACCAGCAGCATCACGTTGCCCACCAGCATGCTGGCGATCAGGCCCCAGGCCACTTGCGGGTGGTCTTGGAACAGCAGCGGCCCCGGTGTGATGTTGAACATGATGAGCGCGCCCATCAGCACGGCGGTGGTGCCACTGCCCGGGATGCCCAGCGTCAGCAGGGGGATCATGGCGCCGCCCGCGGCGGCGTTGTTGGCGGCCTCGGGGGCGGCCACGCCTTCAATCGCGCCTTTGCCGAAGTTGTGGCGGTTTTTGTTCATCTTCTTTTCCACCGCGTAGGCCATGAACGAGGCCAGGGTGGCACCGCTGCCGGGCATCAGCCCCTGGAAAAAGCCGATCAGTGAACCGCGCACGGTGGGCGCGGCGCTGTCCTTCAGGTCCTGCACGCTGGGCATGATCTTGCCCACCCGGATCGGCTCGCCAGAGGCGTAGTCGCGGGTGATGATGGTCTTGAACACCTCACCAAGTGCAAACATACCCACCGCCAGCGTCAGAAACTCAATGCCTGAGTACAGCTCGGGCTGGCCAAATGTCATGCGGGCCACGCCCGAAATCGGGTCCACGCCCACCATGGCCAGGATCAAGCCCGACAGCGTCATGATGAAGGCCTTGAGCTGAGACTTGGCAGCGAGGCTGCTCAGCGCGCACAGCGCCAGCATCATCAGTGCAAACTGCGCCGCCGGCCCAAACACCAGCGCGAGCTCGGCCAACGGCAGGGCAAGGAAAATCAGACCCACCAAAGCGATCAAGCCGGCCACAAAGGAAGCGATGGCACAGATCGCGAGCGCCACGCCCGCGCGACCCCGTTTGGCCATCTGGTGGCCGTCCAGCGTGGTACACACCGACGAGTTTTCACCCGGGGTGTTGATCAGGATGGCGGTGGTGGAGCCACCGTACATGGCGCCGTAGTACACGCCGGCCAGCAAAATGATGGAGCTGGTCGCGGCCTCGGCGGTCGGCATGCCGCTGGTGATGGAGGCGGTGATCGGGATCAGCAAGGCCACGCCGCTGATGGGGCCAATGCCGGGCAGCACGCCCACCAGCGTGCCCAGCAGGCAGCCGACGAAGGCGAACAGCAAATTGGTCGGCTGTAGCGCGATGCTCAAGCCTTGGGACAGAAACTGTAGTGCTTCCACGGGAAACCTCTTGAGGAGTTATTCGAGAAACGGCATGGGCGGCAAGGACCCCAGGGCCACTTTGACGTACAGCAGGTACACGCCCCCGGAAAACACGGCCGAAATGACGGTGGCCTTCAGCAGTTGCCCGCGTTCCATCGTCTGGATGGCCAACAGCAAGAACAGGAAGGTGGAAATGACGTAACCCAGCGGCTCCAGCAACAGGGCATACGCCACCAGCAAGCCAACCAGCACCAGGAATTTGCCGATCTCTTGGCCGCCCTCGCTGGGCTCGCTTGGGGCACGGACGGGCCGGGCGCGCAGCGACACCACCAGGTTCAAGGTGGCCGTGATGAACAGCGCGACGGCCAGCAGCCGCGGCATGATCTCAGGCCCCACGTTGCCACCGGTCAACTCGGTGGTCATGGTGTCTGAATGCCAGAACAATGCGACGCCCAGCACCATGAGCAACAGGCTGAAAATTCGGTCGAACATAAAGGAACTCCTCAAAAGTCTTGCGCCAGCCTCGCAATGACTGCGAGGCTGGCGCACCGTGCGTGGCCTGTGCCTTACTTGGCCATGCCCAGGTCTTTGTAGATGGCGGTGTAGTCAGCCAGCTCTTCTTTCATGTGTGCATAGAAGGCTTTGGCGTCTTTGAACTCGTACAGCACGCCTTGCTTCTTGAGCTCTTCCTTCCACTCAGGCGTGGCGGCCATCTCGGCCACTTTCTTGCCCCAGTAAGCCTTGGCCGGGGCCGACACGTCCTTGCCCAGGAACACGCCACGCCAGTTGGCGGTGGTGACGTCGTAGCCCTGCTCCTTGTAGGTCGGCACCGACTTCATCACTTCGTCGTCGCTCAGGCGGGCGGTGGAAGACACGCCCAGCACGCGGACCTTGCCAGCCTGAACGTACTGCTTGATGGACGACACGTCAGACGTCATGGCATCGCCGTGGCCACCCAGCAGGGCGGTCAATGCTTCGCCACCGTTGTTGTAGGAGTTGTACTTGAACGCCTTGGTGTCGACGCCAGCCTTGCGCACCACCAGAATGGTGTTGAGGTGGTCCCAGGTGCCGGGTGCGCCGCCGCCCACAAACTGCACGTTGGCCGGGTTGGCCTTGACGGCGTCCACCAACTCTTTGAGGGTCTTGTACTTGGAATCGGTGCGCACGGCAATCACGCCGTAGTCCACCTGCAGCAGGGCCAGGGGATGGATCTGATCCGGGCCAATCGGGCTGTTGCCGTCACGCTTGATGTGGTTCAGGATGAAAGGGGTGGAGGCGATCATCAGCTTGTGATCGTTGCGCGCTTCCTTGGTCGCAAATTCCACCGTGCCGGTCACCTGACCACCACCCGGCTTGTTTTCCACCGTCATCGGCTGGGTGACGATTTTCTTGGCGTCGAACACCTTGACCATGGTTCGGGCCACCATGTCCAGGCCACCGCCGGCGCCGGCCACCGCCACGATCGTGACTTGCTTGTTGGGGGCCCAATCCTGGGCCAGTGCGCTGGTGGACACCAGCAGCGCGGGAATGATGGGCAACAGGATGCTCTTGGTCCAAGTCTTCATGTCGTGTTCCTCTGAACGTGGGATGGCTGGAAAAGACCCGACCGCGGTCGGGCGAGACCTTGACTCAGGGCGGGCATGGGCGCTTGTCGCACCTCCGCACGGCCTCGACTCTTTAGTCTTAATTCATCTTAAAACACAATTTTGGTTTTATTCTCATGGAAAACACCTAAAAAAACTGCATTTGAATAAATTTTTGGGATTTTATATTTTTAAAATACCAAGCACGAAAGCCCCTCCGCCCTGAGCAGGGAGAGAGGCAAGCCACCCGTTGGGCTCAGCGAAATGCGGTTACCAATGGGCGTCAAACATGTCGCGCAGCGCTTGCAAAGCGGTGGTGTCCAGGGGCGGGGGCTTGGGGTGAGCCAGCAGCCACAGCTTGGCGGTTTCTTCCAGTTCTTCCAGGGTGGCCATCGCCTGTGCCGGGGTCTGGTGCCACACGTTGGGGCCCAGCCGGTCCAGCATCACCGCGCGGATGGGGGCACCCCGCTCGCGCCAGGCGTCCACCGCCTGCGCCACCAGTCCGCCCACG
>JACCDQ011742476.1_pt1 | contig 15703 bp, 14 predicted proteins | sample 7446031 | NCBI WGS metagenome assembly JACCDQ01 (sample SAMN15323442, study PRJNA562643) | freshwater metagenome | isolation source: river surface water | place: USA:Blue River Watershed | collected 2017-08-17
ATTCGTCATATTCCATTTATCCAAGAGCGAATTGAAAGAGTTAAAAACTTTCGATTGGCAAGCACAAAAGCAAGAACGAGACATTGGGCAAACTTCCCAACTCTATTTTCAGAAGATAGACAGCCAACAACAAGGTATTTGATGTTTCCAAAAGTTTCATCCGAAAGACGGACTTATATTCCGTTTGCTTATGTTGAACCTGAATTTATCATTAACAATACAGCATCTTTTATTCCCGATGCAAGTTTATATCTGTTCGGAATTTTGGAAAGCAAAATGCATATGGCTTGGATGAGTTATGTATGCGGAAGAATGAAAAGTGATTTTATCTACTCAAATAAAATCGTTTACAACAATTATCCTTGGCCAGAAAATGTAAATGAAAAACAAATAAAGGCAGTTGAAAAAGCCGTAGAATGTGTTTTGTCTGCAAGGAAAGAATTTCCAACTTATTCTCTTGCCGATTTATACGACCCTTTAACAATGCCACCAGTATTGGTAAAGGCACATCAAGAACTTGACAAAGCCGTTGATTTATGTTACAGACCGCAACCATTTATTAATGCTGCAAAAAGAATTGAGTTTTTATTTGAACTCTATGAAAAATATACGGCAGACCTTTTTACAAAAGAGAAGCCGAAGAAAAGTAAAAAATGAAAATCAAGAAAATAAACCACATTAAGGAATACAAATCCTTTATTGATTTCAAATGGTCAGAGTTTTGTCTTGACAGTGCAGGAGGTGAAAAATCTTTTTGCCCTTATAATGTAGTGTTTGGTGAAAATGGTAGTGGCAAAAGTTCAATTTGCGAAATTTTAAAAGACATTTCTCAACACACTCCATTTAGTAGTAGTTGTGATAAGCCAAATTCCATTCAAATAAAAATTGATAACAACTTACACAATTATATTGCAAACGCTTGGGACAATAGCTTACCCAAAAATTCGATTTTGTTTTTTGACCAAACGTTTATTGATGAAAATGTTCATACTAATGGAGAGCGTAGTAATGAAAGAAATAAACACAGCCAAAATGCTGGAAAGCTATTAATAGACCTTGATGCAGAAGCAAACAGAAAAAAGCAAGCGGAAAAAGACACTGCAAAAGCGTTAAAGGATTTTGAAGATGCGAATACAATTAAATTAAACCAGTCATTCTTACCGAAAGACCTTGAAATTTATGTTGCTCTAAAAGATAAGAGCGAGGAAGAATTAATTGCTTTAAAAGATGCAAATAATGATAAACACAAAAGTGCTTCTGATGATATTGAACAACTAAAGTTAAGAAGAAATCAAACAGCAAATGTTTCTTCATTCAGCCCACCCGAAGAAATTTCGCTTACAAACGACATTCTTCCAATTTCAGAATTTCAAGAGATATTTACCCGTAGAATAGAAGACAGTTCAACTAAACTTGCCAGTGAAAGTTTAATCAAACATATCTCCGAACACAAGGCATTTATTGAAAAAGGGCTTCAAATTATTGAAACATCTGAAAACAAAGACAGTTGCCCTTTTTGTTTACAATCACTGAAAACACAAGAAGAAATTATAAATTCTTATTCTGCTTTTTTTAGTCAAACATATAAGGAACAGAAAGCGAAATACACTGCTGACATCGAGTTGGTTAAAAATAATTTAAGCAATTTAAAAAAGGAAACCTCTCAACTACCAACTAAAATAGCACATTCCTATAACGTCTTATCAGAATTTTGGTCAAACTATAATGTAGGTAAGTTTGCATCTGAAAATTCACCTGAAGGAGAGACCACTGAAGCATTTGTAGAACGATATTCTCTAGAAGAAAAACTAAACTCTATTTTAACTTACCCTAAAGCCATTGATGATTTACTAATTGCTTTGGAAAATTTAAAAACAATAGACAATAAAACGTATGATTTCACCAATGACTACAATGTAATTTCTTCACATGTAAAAGACATAAAAATTGCATTATTGGTTGTGACTAAATCATTGAAGAAATATACCGATAGAATAATTGAGTTTAAAACTAAGTATTCTGAAGTTACTACAATCAACCAAGAAATTCAACAAAGAGAGCCTGAACTAATAAAACTAACAGATCTTAAAAACTATTTCGATAATAATTACCATTCATTGATTACAGAATGGAATAAATTGAAAGAGGATAAAGAGATATTAAGAGTAGCCGCAGTTGCTGCAAAGGACGATTTGAAAGCATATATCCTAACTCAAGCACCAACTTTGATTTTATCAAAAATGATGGCGTTTCTAAATAGGTTTAACTTATCATTTACGTTAGAACCAAATCGAGTAACTGGTTCAACATCAGAAGTCCCATTCTCTTTTAAAATACTTGATTTAAAAGGACGAGAAAGAAATATTAAAACAGGACTATCTGAGGGCGAAAGGCAATTAATCTCTTTAGCATTCTTTTTTGCAATTAATGAAAATACAGCAGACAAAGGAAATAAAATACTGGTATTCGATGACCCAATTACAAGCCTTGACGCTTCGAATTTAAAAATTCTTTCCGATACAATTTTTGAACAAGTAAGTGTTCACTCACAGGTTTTTGTTTTTACACATCATCCTTTGTTTTATAAATATTTAATCAAAAAAGAAAATCGTAATCCAAATAAATTCGGTATCCTAAAAAACACAATTGCTTTTAAAGGCTCTTTAATCTACGTAGACACTGAATTTGACTTACACGCACAATTAAAGGGAAGCCACCAATCATTAATCACGAAGGCATCCACAGGAACATTAAGCCTTGAGGAAGCTGCTGTAACTTATGGACATTTGTTGCGATTATCAGTGGAGCGTTTTATAAAGAACGAGTTATTAATGTGGAACAAGGAAGATAATTTCTCAACTATTACTGGCGGACTTAAAGATGCAAAAAGTAAAATTAAATTACTTAGCGATGCAGACCTTGACATTATTGAAAAGGTCTTTAAATACTGTAATTATGCAAACTTTCTTCACGCAGACAAAGAAGCGTCTTCGGCATTAAATGAATTGTTACAACACATAGACAAATACATAATTATAATTGATGCAGTTAGAAATCCAGTTCCGCCAACAGCTACGACACCACCATAGCTAACGCATTTTGCAAGCACATTTAAAAACCGCACAAGCAACCGCACAGACCAAAGTTTTTAAAAGAGCTTGCAAAGCCGACCCAAAAGAAAAATTGAATTAAAAAAATTTTCCAACGCTTTAAAAAAAATAAAAAATACGCAACGCACAGCCGACACTCAATGACACGACAACTCAATAACGACAATGGTTTACAAGCACGGTGGACAGAACGCCAGCACTTAACAGCGGTTTGGCGTAATGGCGGGTTCAGTGCTTCGTATGATAGTTTTGTGGTAGGTTCAAGTGCAGTTCTTCGATTGAACTTTTGTGCTAAAAATCCGACACTACGCCAAGCCGCCAAACGTTAGCCCCAAGTTTATGAACAACAAGACAGTCGATTTTTTTATATCTCATGCCTCCGAAGACAAGCAGGATATTGTAAAGAAACTTGCAGACAATCTAATTATTAACGGAGCTACAGTATTCTATGATGAGTACAGTATTAAGCTTGGCGACAGTATTTCTGAAAGCATTAATAATGGATTGACAGTTTCAAATCATGCGATAGTAGTTCTAAGTAAACATTTCTTTGAAAAAGGTTGGACAAATGCTGAGTTGCAAGCAATTTTCAGTAAAAGCATCGCGGAAAAATATAAAATTTTTATCCTTTACCATGGTATTACTCATGTCGATGTAATTGAGAAATATCCACTATTGGCAGACAAAAAGGCAATTGAGAGCTCAATTGGTGCAGAGAAAATAACCGAAGAACTTTTTGTTGCAATTCAAAAACCATTTAATTTAAACTATTTAAAACATGAAATCGGTCGTGATCGGAATTTAAATGAAGGTTTTTCTGTTTCAATGATTGTTGGCTTCCCCAATAGACTAAATACAAGTGAAAACAAAACGCTCTATGAAATGGGCGACCCAAATGTTCATCATTCACGCCTGAAAATATTTCTCTGGAAATACGAAAGGCTTTATTTTGAGATTACAGACTCCAGATATAGAAAATATTCATTGTCTGTTGACTTCAAGACGTGGAGGTCTTCCGAAACACATTTTATTCATGTAAGCCTTGACATTGAAAAGAAAATAATGACGTTTATTGTTGACGATGATGTTGAGGAAAAAATTAGTGTGCCGGACTTATTGGTGAACAAAGACTTCTTAAATCACGGCTCCGCAATTATCGGCTGTTCCTTAAATCTATCTGACCCTTGTCCTTTTATTGTTGCGACACATTTAGTTGGCACAGCAGGTATTAATGCACAGACCCTTTACAAGTCAATAAAAACATTTGTTGACTCTGTGTAGAATTCTAAAGTAACAGAAATAAAAACCTGGGGCTAACATGCGTTTGGCGTTATGTGGCACAGCTAACAGAAAATTATTAACTTAATTATGTGCCGCACAACGCCAATTGCAAAAACGTTATGCCTCACCCTAAAAGACGATACGACCGACAATAAAAGAGCAGAAAAATGAAAGACGAAATGCCAAACACTTCAGCAAAATCAAAAGAGCTGCATCCCAACGCTCACAGCCAAAGCAATGCAGCACATTTGCTTTTGTCCCATCGCACCCACCAAAAAACAAATTAGTTTCACTTAAAATCAATATCTTTGCACTGAATGCAATTTAGATGAGCCGAAAAGCAATAAATAGAATCAAGGTAGTACTGGTTGAGAAGAACCTGAGCAGTAAATGGCTTGCCGAACAACTTGGTAAAAACGAAGCGACAATTTCAAGATGGTGCACTAATGATGTACAACCTCCCTTACCCACATTAGTGAAAATTGCTGAATTAATAAATGTTTCACCTAGAGATTTATTAAACGAGTAATTATGAGAGAGAGAATTAAAAATACATCAACTAAAATTCCTTTTAAGGTTTCAGCAAGAACTGCAAGATTAATCGGAAGGGAAAACATTGCAACATCTAAGGTGCAATAATAGAATTAGTTAAAAATGCATATGATGCTGACAGCAGTATAGCTATAGTATTCTTTGATAATAAGTACTCGACTTTTCTGAGTGAAATATCAGAAGATCATTTTGAAACATTACTCAAAAAAGGAATTGACAAGAAATTACTTGATATCATCTATAAATTTGAAGCAGAAAACTATATTCTCAATTCAAACATTGATGAAGATAAATTACTGACTTTTAAAAAGGCTATATCGAGATTATCAGTTCTTTACATAATAGATGCAGGTGAAGGAATGACTCAAAATGTAATCCGTGAACATTGGATGACAATTGGCACAGATAACAAATCAAATAATGTTTTTACAAAAACAGGAAGAGTAAAAGCAGGGGCAAAAGGTATAGGAAGGTTTGCATTAGATAAACTAGGGTCAAAATGTGAAATGACTACCATTTTCAATCCTAAATATCATCATCAAGACACAGACATTAACGGTGAAGAAACAAATTATAAAGGATATAAATGGAAAGTAGATTGGGAGGATTTTGAAGGCGAGTACAAAACTATTGACTCTGTAGGAGCTGAATTATTTGGGCTATTAACCTCTACAATTAAAAGAGAGATAACGGAAGAGATACCATACTTTGATTTTTCAAAAATTAGCTCTGAGGTTGATTTTGAATTTGGAACAATTTTGAAAATTTCCGATTTAAGAGACCATTGGGAGGATTACTATGTTCAACAAGTATATTCTGACTTGGAAGTATTAGTTCCTCCAAAGGAAACGGGTGGTTTTGAAATTTATTTGTTTAGCTCTTTGGAGCCAAAAAAGTATGGTGAAGTCTTCAGCTCAATTTGTGATGATTTTGATTTTAAACTGACTGCAATTGCTGATGAAAATCAAAACGTAAAAATAAAAATCGAACGGAGAGAGTATGATATTGAATTAATCCCAAATGAATTCTTCGATAGGGACGCATTAAAGAAATTCCCATACACAAAAGAAATTTTTAAAAAAGGTTTTTGGGAAACTTCGTTAACATTCTCTCAACTATTAAAAGGGTTTAAAGATGTAGACGAGGATAATATATTCTCAAATATTGGTGTATTTGAATTCTCATTTTATTTTTTGAAGAGAACATATGACACACCCAATGCTGATAGGTTTTTTTATCGGAGATTTATGTCCAATGACAGAAAAGACTGGTTAAACAAATTTGGTGGAATTAAACTTTTTAGAGATAATTTTAGGGTTCGTCCATATGGTGAAGTAAAAGACGCTGCATTTGATTGGCTTGGTTTGGGTAGCAGAAAGTCTACCAGTCCAGCTGGTGTTGCCAAAAAAGAAGGGGGTTATAGAGTTGAGCCAGAAAACGTTGCTGGTGCAGTTAAGATTTCACGATTAACAAACGTTAATTTCGAAGACAAGTCAAGCAGGGAAGGTTTACAAGATAACAAGACATTTCAGATTTTTAAGCAACTTTTAGCATCAATCATTAATGTATTCGAAGAGGATCGATCTTACATTGCCCGTGAAATGAGTGATTTTGATGATTTCAGGTTTGGAGCTGAGAGGGACTTAAAGGCGGCAGAAGAACTCGCCAAACGAATACTTGAATCAAGTCGAGCTAAAAAGAAAGAAAAGGAATCTACTTCTGGAAATAAAGAACAAAATACAGAAAATAACCAAACTGGCACAGATTCAGACAGAGAAAAGGAAATATTAGCAAGTAAGATTGAAAGTCAAGAAGAAGAAATCGAAAAATTAAAAGAAGAGCAAAAAGTCTTGAGAGGGCTTGCTAGTAGCGGAATTGTTTTGGCTTCTTTTAGCCACGATTTAAGCAAATTAAATGATGTATTAAATTCCAGAACCGATAAGTTAAAAGGACTATTGTTATCCAAAATAGCAGAAACAGAGTATGAGGGAATCGAAGACAGAAAAAACCCATTTTTTCAGCTAGAAAAAATAAAAAAGCAAGATTTAAAACTGCAAAACTGGCTTAACTTTTCTTTAGGTGCTACTCGAAAAGATAAAAGAAAAAGAAAGCAACTTTTTTTGAAAAAGTATTTTTCAGACCTTTCTGTAGATTGGAGTACAGTTCTAGAAAATAGAGGAATTAATTTTGATGTAACAGATATTGAAAATTTAGACTTAAGAGTTTATGAAATAGATTTTGACAGCATTTTCAATAATCTTTTGGTCAATTCTATAGATGCATTTACGATTTTAAAGATTAATAGAGCAAGGGAAATAAAGATTAATGCCAAGAGCAACAACAAAGAAATTATTATTGACTATTACGATAATGGCCCAGGATTATCAGATGATATTTTGGATCCTAATAAAATCTTTGAACCACTATTTACAACCAGAAGGAATCCATTTACAGGCGAAGAGGAAGGAACAGGACTAGGTATGTGGCTCGTAAAATCCATAGTATCTGAAAATGATGGAGCATTAAAACTTTTGTTCCCAGATATTGGATTTGGAATTAGAATGATTTTCCCGATTAAATACAAACGATAATGGCAAATTACAGAATATTACTCATAGATGAGGAAAAGGACACTTTTGATGACTTCAATGATTATCTAGATATCTCATCCACTAAAGACAGTATTGAAGTCATTGAAATGTTTCCTTTAGAGGAGCTTTCGGAAATGATTGAAGTAATATTTAAGATAAATCCTGATGCGATTATTACCGATTTCAGACTAAATGAAATGAAAACTGATATCGACTACAATGTACCATATGATGGCGTTGAGCTAGTTGAAGAATTTTTAAAATACAGACAAAGTTTCCCTTGTTTTGTACTTACTGCTTTTGATGATTTGGCAGTAAGTGCAAGCGAAGATGTCAATAAGGTTTACATAAAGAACATACTTCATAACAATAAGGAGGAAAGTAAAGCAAAAGCTAAATTTTTGGATAGAGTAATTAACCAAATTGAACATTATCAAACCAAAATAAAAAATGCGGAGTCTGAACTTTTGGAATTAATAAAACTTCGAGAGTCAGGTAAAGCCAGTATCAGTGACGAAAATATAATAATTGAATTAGATAGTTTTTTGGAAAATGTAATTGACAGAAAAAGTTCTATTCCTCCTGAATATAAAAAATTATCTAATGATGATAGGCTAAGCGAACTATTAAAAAAGGTTGATACACTTTTAAAGAAAGTAGATAATGGCGAATAATTTTAGGGACATACCACCTTCACGCAAGTGTACAAAAACCTTTTCAAACTATAGAAGCTTTAAGCCTTTCATTGCTGTAGATTTTAATAGGAGATGTGGATATACTGATTGCTCTGATTTTTGGTTTGGAGGAATCAACACCTTTCATATCGACCATTTTAAACCTTGGAAAAAGTATCCAAAACTCAAAACGAACTATTCAAATTTAGTTTACTGCTGTTCATATGTAAATATTTTAAAATCCGATGATGATGGTAGCTATTTAGACCCTTGTGATGTAGATTACAATGCACATTTTGAAAGAGATAATAACGGTAAAATTATTCCAAAGAATACATCTAGCGAAGCTAAATATATGCACTCTAAATTAAAATTGTACCTAAAGAGATATCAAATAATCTGGAAACTTGATCAGTTATTATTGAGTATGAAAAAACTTCAAGTTGCAATAAAAGAATCTAAAAACGCAGCAATTAAACAAGATTTAATAAACCTACATTTTGATTTATCAACAGAACTAACAGACTACATTGAATATTTAAAAGGAAATCAATGAGAAACGCATTCAAATATTTAAGTCAATGTACTACAACTCCAAAAGATGTAGACAGGCTTATTATTTCTGCATTTCTTAAAATCAACAATTTAGAGCTAAAGAAAAATAAACTTCTTAAGTCATATTCCATTAGTATCAAAAATAATAAGGAATACTCATCACTTCTTGAATTTGTGTCAGCAATCTATTCAGATACAAAAGCATTTGGATTCGAAGAACTCATTGAACTTTTTGAATTTGTTATTTCTCCTGCTGACAGAATTATAAATGGAGCGATTTATACACCTCAAAAAATCAGGAAATTCATTGTTGAAGAAGCGTTTAAGAAAATCATTGCCATAGATAATTCGATTAAAGTATCCGATATCGCAATGGGTTGTGGTGGATTTTTATTCAACGCATCGATTGAACTAAAAAAGAGAACAGGCAAAACTTTCTCAGAAATACTTAGAGACCATATTTTCGGCTTAGACATTCAAGAGTATTCGGTTAATCGAACTAAGTTGCTTCTCTCCTTATTGGCATTGCAATCAGGAGAAGATATAGAAGAATTTCAGTTCAACTTATTTCAGGGTGATTCCCTTGATTTTGATTGGGCTACTGCGATTGATGACTTCAATGGATTTTCCATTATACTAGGAAACCCACCATATGTTTGTGCAAGAAATCTTGACAAAGAAACTAAAGAAAAATTAAAGAATTGGGAGGTTTGTCAATCTGGCAATTCAGACCTCTATATTCCATTCTTTCAAATTGCAATTGAAAATTTGGCTGAAAATGGTACTCTAGGATTTATCACAATGAATTCATTTTTCAAAAGTTTGAACGGAAGGGCACTAAGAGACTATTTTCAAAGAAATGAACTTGCCATTTCAATTATAGACTTTGGCTCTGAGCAGGTTTTTAAATCCAAGAACACTTATACGTGCATTTGTTTCATTGAAAACAAGGAACAGCAATTCATTTCGTACACAGAATCAGCAACAAAAAAGCTTGCAAATAAACTCACTTTTAAGAAAATAAAATACAACATTCTTGATTCTAAAAAAGGTTGGAATTTAAAGGACAACAAGACCATTTCTAAAATTGAATCAACAGGAATTCCATTTGGTGAACTTTACCAAACGAGACACGGTATTGCAACCTTAAAAAATGACATTTATATATTTAGACCCATTGACGAAGACGAGAACTTTTTCTATCTACAAAACGGAAGTCTTTACAAGATTGAAAAAGGGATTTGCAAAGATATTGTAAACTCGAATAAGTTAAGCAGAGAGGTTAGTCTAAATAACCTTAAGGAGAAAGTGATTTTCCCATACGACCAACAAGAAAAGCCGAAACTTCTTGATGAGAAATTAATGAAGGAAAGTTTTCCAGAAGCTTATAAATACCTACAAAACAAAAGAAAGATTTTAGCAGAGAGAGATAAGGGAAAAGGGAATTATGAAAACTGGTTTGCTTTTGGTCGTACACAATCATTAGAGAAGATTAAAAACAAAATGTTCTTCCCTAAGTACTCGGACAGGACACCAAATTTCATTATCAACTCTGATGACGACTTACTTTTTTACAACGGACTAGCAGTTGTTGGTAGTTCGGAAACAGATATGAAAATAATAAAGAAAATAATGGAGTCCAATATCTTTTGGTACTACATCAAGACCACGAGTAAGCCCTACTCTTCTGACTATTATTCATTGAACGGAAATTACATTAAAAATTTTGGGGTTTGTGAACTGACAGAAAAAGAAAGGAAATTTTTAATCGAAGAGACAGACCAAAATATATTGAATGAATTTTTTGAAGATAAATATGAATTAAAAGTGACATAAGCCCACGCCATTGGTGGCACATTTGCAAAACCGCTCAAGCCAATCCACAAGCCAAAGTTTTGCAAAAGAGCCACCAAGCCAACGCACCCAAACAGATACGAAATGACAACGAAACAGACGACAGAAAAAGAAGGGCAAAGGCATAACAGGCGTTTGGCTCAATGGCGGGTGACGAGGTTAATTGAACGTTCTACCTCGCATTAACTTTTGTGGTGTATTGACAGTTTTGTGCTCCGAAATCCGCCACTGCGCCAAGCGCCAAAACGTTAGCAGAAACCACCCATAACGTGTAACCAAACTTTGTAAATTGAATTATTTGTAATAACTTTATTATTACATAAAAAATAAGTCATGGAAGTTTCAATCATTAAAATAGGGAATTCAAAGGGTTTTCGGTTAACTAAAACAATTCTGGAGAGGTATAACATCACCGACAAAATTGAATTGATCCTGGAAAAAGGACAAATCATTTTGCGTCCAATTTCCGAACCTCGCAAGGGTTGGGATAAAGCATTTCAAAAGATGCATGAAAATGGTGATGATCAACTCCTAATGAATGATGTTTTTGAAGATGAAAACTTTGACGAATGGAAGTAAAACAATATCAAATAGTTTTGGTTAATCTTGATCCAACTCTAGGAAGTGAGATTCAAAAAACGCGACCATGTGTTATTGTTTCTCCCAATGAAATAAATGACAATTTACGAACTGTTGTCATTGCACCCATGACTTCAACTAGCAGAAAATATCCAACTAGAGTAAAAGTTAAACACAATAGTCAAGAAGGTTGGGTTGTCATTGATCAAATAAGAACTATCGACAAAATTCGTAATGTAAAAAAGTTTGGTTCGCTTACAGAAAAGGAAATACGCGAATGTAAACGTGTCATCCGAGAAACGTTCGTTGACTAAAGGGCATCTGCTAACGCGTTTGGCAAAAGAGCTGAAATTTTGGTAACAAAAAACGAATAATCTTGAAAAGAAAACGATCTTGGATCGCAATTAAAAATAATTTAAAAGATCGTCTCCTTCGCCAGGCGTGGAAACGTTGTGCGTCATGCTAAAAACACTACCTTCGACAACAGAAAAAGTAAGACAATGAAAAAATTACTTTCAATATTAACTGTAACGACCTTGACTGCTGCAGGGGCGACAGTTCTTTACTTCGGAAAATGTACATTAGGACAACCGAATTCAGACCCTAAAACTCTAATTGCATCTTCACAGACAATTATTCAAGAAGAACAGCAATTAACAACTGTACAAACCGACACAATTAAGCAACAAACAAAATCAACATACAATTCAGATTGCTTTACATACGAATGTGCTTACCAGCAATACTCAGACATGCTTGAAGGACGAAAACCCGTTGATTTCAAGCGAGCAGTTTTTATTTACGAAAACACCTATTTAAAAGGAACTTTAAACTATAATGAGTTTTCAAACTATTTCACACAGACAGCTTCTCAACTCAAGGACTACATAAATAAAAAAGGAATCGCTGGCTATAAAACGGCTGGACAATATGCAATTTTCAGTTTCATGTATGCACCCTCATACCTAAACAACAACCAAGTTTTCAAATACGACTTCAATGATTTTATGGGCGACAAGAATTGGACAAATATGTTCGTTACTAAAGTCATGAAAACAAAAATGGGCAACTGTCATGGACTACCTTATTACTATAAAATTCTTGCAAACGAACTAAATGTAGAGGCATATTTAGCAATTGCTCCAAATCATATGTACATAAAACATATTGACGAAAAAGGTAAGTGGGTTAATATTGAGCTTACTAACGGACACGTTTCATCAGATGCTTGGATGATTTCATCAATGGGCATTTCATCGGAAGCAATAAAGAAAGGTATTTACATGGACGCATTGACTGAAAAACAATCAGTAGCACTCTGCTTGTGGGATTTGGCTATGGGTTATCAAAAAGACAACGGCTACGATGATTTTGTTCTTAAATGTTGTAATGCTGTTATTAAGCATTATCCGACAAGTATTTCAGCCTTAATGACAAAACAAAATTGCATATCGTTCATCGGAAAAAAGCAACAGGAAGAAGCAAAGAAAAAAGGTGTAAAGTCAACTCCTGAAATGGAGAAAACGCACAAGGAATATGTGGCACTAAACAAGCAAATTGAAGACCTTGGATATAGAGAAATGCCACAAGAGCAATATGAACAATGGATTAAATCTGTTGAAGATGAAAAACGAAAAACCACAAGTAATAGCAAATAAAATAAGCAATATGAAAAAGGCAATAATATATATGGCATTATGTTTTGGCTTCGCCAAAACTCATGCTCAAAATGATAATCCTTATTCTGTTTTCGGTTATCAAGGAAAAGTACTGAAAACAGAAGAAGAAATTAGTGGCAAGCAAATGCTTGAAATTATTAATCAAGACACTAGCAACCAAATTAAGACCATTGCCCTTGATACTAAAAATGGCAAAGTTTTATACTACGATAAAAATAATTTTCTGATTAAATCCGATACTCTATACTCTGAAATGGTTTTGCGGTTTTTAAGCCCTGACCCAAATGAGAAAAATTATCCGAGTTTATCTCCGTATAATTTTGTGAATAATAATCCCATAAATGCTATTGACCCTGATGGTCGTGATATAATTTTTATTAACGGATTTTCCTACCATGACAACAACAACCAATTTCATGGAGGCTCTCTGAATGGTTGGAGAAAAAATAACTACTGGAATAATGAAAATAAAAATTTCACAAATAACGTTGAAAATTATTTCAATGACCACACAACGCATTTTCTCTCTGCATCTCAAAATTATGGTTCCAAAGCAGTTGACAGACAAAAATTAGGTTATCAAACTGCATTACAAATGGTAAATTCTGGTGAAGTACAACTTAGTGCAGATAATCCAATAACGGTTGTTATGCACAGCCAAGGAAACGCATATGGCGCTGGGTATATGCAAGGAATTTTAGCAGCGGCAAAAGAAAATGGAATTGAAGTTAAAGTTAATGGTGTTATGCTTGCAGTCCATCAACCCAATGATATAAACACAGTTGGAATAAAAGATAAATCTATTCAGTTTACATATTCAAATGACAATTCAAAGGTGGTAGCTCCTATGGGCAAAATTCCAGGAGTGACCGATGCCAACCCAAATAACATTGCGAATAGCGAAGATGGGTTAGACGCTCATAGTGCACCAATTGACAAAAACCAAGCATTTGATGCTATTAAAAAAGTTGACCAACAAAAGGGCATATACACTAAAAAGCAGTAAAGTTTGAAAACAAATAAATTTATTACTTACCATATTCTGAACATTATCTTATTGGTAGTGTTTAACAACTGCTATGACTGGCAAGGTAAATATTTTGTACTTGGGCTGACAACAGTTTTAATTCCAAATATTATTGGGTTAGTTGTAAATCTTGGACTTTCCTTTTTTCTAAATACAATGTATTCAAACAAATTGATTCTTTATATTCAATTGGTTTTGGTTAATGAACTTTCATTTTCATTATTTGAAAGGAGAATTATTTTATTTGGTTTAGTTCCACCGACCTATCCTCCCAATGAAATTGTACCCGACAATACACCTTTTATTTTTATCACCTTGACAACTATTATTTCGACACTCATAATTTACCTACTTGACAAAAGAAAAGAAGCACGAACGCACAACAGCGGTTTGGCGTAATGGCAGGTGCAGTGCTTCGTATGACAGTTTGGTGGTAGGTTCAAGTTCAGTTCTTCGATTGAACTTTTGTGCTTAAAAATGCCACTACGCCAAGCCGCAGACCGTTAGCGGCAAGCGTAACAGTCGACACAACAACCATTAAACTGACTGAAATTATCGAAACGACAGGACGACATATAAACTTAACAACGGACTTTTTTTAGGGGAGCTTACACAAAAGCACTTACTTTGTCCCAATCGAATTTAATGGTATTACTATTAAACAGAAATTCACAAAACTATAATATCAATGAAATATCTTTTTCTTTTTATTCTACTATTTTCTAGCTCCATCAAAATATTAGGGCAGAATGATAGCGTAGATTATAAATCTAATTATTTTAGTATAGAGGTGGGTCATTCCACCTCCATATTTTTAAACTCTAAACCATCATTTTTAGCAAATTCGAACTCACCGTTTTATAAACCTACGTTTTTCAAAATGAAAATGGCCTTTAAGAATAACAATTTTATTTTTATTGACTACAAAAATTATAATTCATTTGAGATAAAAGATAATTGGCAGATTGGTGAAATATGGCTAAGAAAATATGATATTTTCGATTTAGGCTTTGGTAGTACGTACTATTTTTTAAATTCTAAATTAAAAATACAACCTTTGCTGATGTTATCAATACGCCCAAATGGAACTGAAAATGTATATGTAACTTCAAACCAGAACAGCTTCCCTAAAGAACCATTGTTTAATAATTATAATTATAAAAGCCTTGGATTTGGTTTTGGTTTTAATTTAAACACTGTTGTGTATAGACATTTTTCAGTGGGTTTCGAAACTCATTATAACTATTTCGTTGAAAGTAAAAAACTCAGAGGAAGGCCAGTTGCTGGGTTTGAAGTATTTGAAAATAATTATAAAGTAAATAGAAATATTATTACACCAATTATTAAACTTTGTTATGATATTAATTGTAAAAGTCGAACGAAGCCCAGCTTGTAACACCACCTACCCAAAAGTGGCGGTTCAGAGGTTAGATCAAGTTTGTGCATCTATCAAAGCTTGTGATTGGTTGACAGTTTTGTGCTCCGAAACCTGCCCGAACGCAAAGTCCGAAAACGTTAGGCGTTGCTCCCATTCAAACCTAAGGAAATGGATTTCTTTCCCGCTTAATTCAGTTCGAAAATTCGTTTACCGCTTTGAATTATTTGGGGATGGCTTGTCGGGGGAAACCTTACATAGGCGTGGGACGAAACCTCGCCTACACACGAGATCTATACAATTCCGTTGGAGGATTTTCGGAACATTATCACATCCCTGCCGGCGATGATGATTTGTTTGTACAATCAGTTGCCAATGCTCAAAATACGGAGATTTGCTTTACTCCTGAATCGATGATGATGAGCA
>JACCDQ011669637.1_pt1 | contig 15700 bp, 23 predicted proteins | sample 7446031 | NCBI WGS metagenome assembly JACCDQ01 (sample SAMN15323442, study PRJNA562643) | freshwater metagenome | isolation source: river surface water | place: USA:Blue River Watershed | collected 2017-08-17
CCCATTACGGCGGCGCGCGCGGTGGCTGCGTAGCAGAGCGAATGCAGGGTCCGGAAGTATGGTAGTCGTTGCGGACTTAGCTGAAATCGTTTGCAGGCGCGCTCCATCGCCTCGTTGGCACCAGATCGGGTGAAGGTGGTGAACACGATATCGTCAGGTTGGACACCGGAGGAGAGCAGTTGGTCGAGTATGTCTAGGAGCGCTGTGGTTTTTCCGGTTCCCGGCGGTCCCGATAACTTGGTTACGATCTGGGTCATTCTCCGCCTCCGTCGAAGGGAGTGAGCTCTAGGACATCTGGGTCTGATATCTTATGCTCGTCTGCTGTGAGCCCCGGTTCGCTCTCCTTGTCGATGTCTACGTCACCTATCGCGAGTATCCAGTTGGCGGCTTCGCTGAGCCCGGTTGCCACCTCCTGGAATCGTTGGTAGGCCTCATCCATTTCCACGGATTCGGGCGCGGTAATGAGCTGGTCGTCTATCAGCTCCAGCACGGCCTCCTCAAAGCGAATCGCGTAGAGTATTTTCTCAAGGCGTTTGTTTCTTTCGGCTCGGGTGAAGAAGGTGGCCGGTGCGTTTAGCGCCAGCATCTTTGGGGTTGGTTCAAGGTTCATGTCAGTAGGCGGCGTTGATTTCTTTTGGCGGGATCGGTTGTTGATAATCGGGAGAGTCTTCGGGTCTTGGCGGGACGAACACGTAATTAACCCCACGACCAAGGATCTTGCGGAAGCGTCCGTTCACTCCGCCCATTCTGGAGCGGATGATCTCGGTTACCTCATGTGGTTTCAGCAGGTTGAACTGTTGAGAGCGAAGGTAGGTCATAAGGTCTCTCATCCGGAAGTTGTAGCCGTCCTCGTTGCGGTGAGGGACGCCACGGATCAGGTCGTCGAACGAGCCCTGCTCGGCGCGGTTGTGCAGGAACTCCCAGACCATCTCGACCAGCAGACCTTCGGCTGACATTTCAGGCGGAACACTGATTATGGTGACATGCTTCATCAGTCCCTCGACGATGGGTTGCCACTCTTCGGCCTTCATGGCCGGCGGCATCGAGTGGATCGTTTCCATGCAGCGCCGCTGGAATAGTCTTGGTGTCTGGAGTTGCTCTGTGCTCAGGCTGATCCGGTGGTCCCGGCCGTCGGAGAGTTCCAGGTCGAGATACCAAATCGGCGGGTTGGTATCGACCTTGGTGAGTGAGCGTGAAGCGGGGATTAAATCGCCGCCGCCCACACCGTGTTTCTTTTTCCTGCACAGTGAACTGTTGCAGAAGGAGCATAGCGGAGTTTTGTTGCACTGAAATTTGTATTCCTTTTTGGCATACGACTTCTTGAGGGCTTCGACTTCGGCGGAGCCGAGCGGCTCAGGGAAGAGCCGGTTGAGCCGGTCGATCTCTGATTCCCAGGCGTCCGGATGGGCCTTGCGGGCCCAGACGCAGGCGTTCGCCAGGATGATGTTTCGGTTGTCGTTCGCCCGTTGCGAGAACAGGCGGTTGAGGCAGGGTGGTCCGTCGGGCAGGTCCTCCTCGGGGCCGGGCGGCGTGAAGTCCTGGAGTTCGCGTGCGGTTATCATCTTCCGCCGCGCGAAGTCCACGAAGGCGGGGACGGTGGTGATGGCGGTGTTGCTTTCGTCCAGCGCGTAGCGGGCCTTCTCCATGCCGGCGAAGTAGGGCATGTTGATCCAGTTTCCGAAGTCCGGCTCCTTGTCTGCTTTCGAGATCATGGTCTGCTTGGGAAAGATCTCGGAGTCGCCGAAGCCAAGGAAGGAGGCGATGTCGTCGAGTTTCTCGATCATCATCTTTGCGGTTACCCACCCATCAAGGAACAGGTAGATGTGCGGTCCACCGGACTTGGATCGGCAGAGCACCAAGGGCAGTTTGGCCGTTTGGATGGCAGTGTTCAGGCTTTCAAGGGAGAGCCCGGTGTAAACATCTACATCGATCGCGCCCCAGCGGACCAGGTTCGTGGAGGCGATCGGGCTGAGGCCCAGGCCGCGCTCTCCGCGCAGGTGGGCGGTCCACTCCGTCAGGGTCACGGGGGTCTTGACCGTCCAGCACTTGGCTTCATGTTTACCCTTACTGGAGACCGTGCCCACCATTTCGGCCCGCCCGTGGGCTAGGTCGGACCCTTCGAAGAGGGCCATCATCAATTCGGCGTCGGTCATGGTATTGGGCGGGTGTTCTCGAAAAGGACGGGGGCAATACCTTTTTTGGCTATAGGTTGCCTCGTGGAAACATCAGAAAGGGGTGAAAATATTGAAAACATTGAAGAATTGGCCTTTCCTCCAGCAGTGAGTTTTAGGACGGGATGCTATCTGCACAGGGAGCTCAATCCGTTAATGGTTTCAATTCCAAGGCATGAAATACCTCTCAGCGCTTATAGGCTTTTGGTATTGGCGGCGTTTTGGTGGCGGGCGGAGGTCAATACCCGTCCGAAGAAAAAGCACCCCGCCTGGAGGCCGGGCGGGGTGCTGACGGGGCCGTGTTGTGGTTTGTGTCGCAGGTATGGCCCCGTGCGTTTCTGGTTTAGTAGGGCACGCTGTCGTCCGTGACCTCACCACTGGTCGGCAGGGCCGCCTGTCGCCCGCGTTCGGGTGACGGCAGGGCCTTTTGGACCGTGGCGTGCTCCTCGAAGCTGGCGACCAGCAGGGCCTCGTCCGCCGTAGCGTCCAGCACCCGGTTCATGGTGATCGACCAGCCCATCCAGTCCCCCTCCGCGTTTTGTTCGACCTTGGTGCCAAGGTTCCAGATCGCGGAGAAGATGGGGGCGTCGTTGTCCATGCCAGGGACCTTGACGGTCTTGATTGCCTTAAGCCAGTTACGGGCGGGCTTGAGGCTGGTGGCGTTGAAGGACAGGAAGCCCAGCTTCCACTTGTCCCCGTCAAGGAACTTGCCCGCGACGAAGATGGTATACTGGAGTTCGTTGTCCCCCAGGTATTCCTTGTATTCCGTCTTGGTGCCCTTGATGCCCGTTTTGTAGCGCGGGTCGGAGACCGTGGTGAGCGGCCGGTTGCCGAGGAAGCCGCCTCCTTGGTTCTTCGGTTTCCACTCGGTGTAGAGTGTGGTCGAAGCGAGCGGGATGAATTGAAGCGGCTGTTTCATCACGCTGTTGGTTGGGGCGAACACAATGTCGCCCGGAACGCAGCCAGGAATCTTTTTGGTCGCATAGTCCTTGTGGGACGGTTTGACCTGCGGAGATCCGGACTGGACGATGTTGAGAAGCGGCATTCCCAGGATCGAGTTATCGATCTGGTCTGTGCCGGCGCCCTTGGCGCTGTTGAAGTCGAAGGCCATTAGACGGCCTCCTTCTTCTCCCGCTGAACGATACCGTTGGCGGCGCGGACGATGGTGTCCACGTCAACGGAGGTGACGGGGAAGCTCATCTGGTGGCCGTTGTTTTCGACGCTGATGATATAGGCGTCGCCTACGGGGGAGTTCATTCCGGCGGCAATGAGCTTGTTGACTACCTTGGAGTCGGGAAGGACCTGGGAGTAGAGGACTTCGCCGGACTTGGTGGTGATGCTGACTTTGGGCTGTGACATGTTGGTTTGTTGTTTCTCTGATTCTTCGGTTTACCCCGGTCCCGGTTACTGGGACACCGAGGCGGTGGGAACCACACGGACACCGAAAAGTTCGCGTGGAAATTGGTTGTCGGGATCGTCTGCCAGGCGTTCCCGAACAAAAGCCCCAAGGGTGGACGGGTGGATGGAGGCGTCACGCCTGAAAGTAATGCCCTGCGCAGTGAGTTGCTCGGCGTGTTCCACGCTTACGGTCAGCGTCTCCTTTGCGATGGCCTGGAAGTTGCGCTCCTTGAGCCATGCGAGAACGGAGTCCATCCGGTCCTTGGGTGTGCTGGCGAAGACCTTGTCCTTGAGCTTGATCTTCTTGCCTCCGACCAGTGTGAGTTCGGTGAGCCCGACCATGGTCATCATGTCGGGGATCAGGCGTTCGGAGAGCCAGGCGATCCGCTCGTTGTTGTCCTTCACGTCCTGGGCCAGTTTCTCTGCGCGTTCCTCCGCAAGTGTCAGCACATTGCACAGGACGATCAGTTCGCCCATGTTGAACACTTGTTGGGGCAGGACGGCCTCAATGGTCGTCTGTGTGGTTGTCGGTTCAAGATCTTGATTGGATGTAGTCATGGATGGCGGTGAAGATTTTGGCTGGATTGTCTTTCTTGGCGGTGGCGTCGGGCGGGGTGTCGATTTCCGGGAATGGCTTGTTCGGGTCCACCAGCCAGAGGTGGAGTGACTCTTTCGGTCCGGCCCAGAGAATTACGCAACGACCCCCGGCCATTGTGCGAACCGTCATCCAGGCCCGTTGGAACGGGCGGATCTCTGGTCGCGTTCCGGCCTTGAGTTCGATCCACACCTCTCCGACCGGGGTTGCTACGATTAGGTCGGGCACTCCGGAGGCGGTGGAAGTTTCGATTCGCTGGAGGTGCCAGTGTCTTGGTGCATGTCGTTTCAGCCAGCCGTGGGCGGATAGTTCGGGGGTCATATTACGAAGGATAGGGACTTTGCCGGGATGCGCCTGGGCTTTGCAGTGTATTCAAAGTGACCGGCCATTGGTATGGAGTAGCGCGTGCGTGTGTCGGCCAGGTTGATGATGGTGAACACAAAGTAGTCGGTTGAGTAGGTCATGTTAACACCACGACGTCCCAAGGTCCATGTCAGCACGGGCCGGGAGTCGTAGTTGGATGCAGTTTTCGAGGATCTCTTTGATTTGAAGGGCCTGTTTTTCTGTTTCGACCGAGGCGCTGACTTCGTCATGCACGGTCATCTGTGGAAGGAGGACGGCTTCGTGGGTCATCACGATGCCGGTCTTTGTTTGATCGGCGGCCGAGCCCTGCACTCCAGCGTTGAACGCCTTGTAGGTGAAGGCGCGTTCAAGTGACCGTCCGGCCCACTGGGCCTTGGCTTGTTCAAGCGTCGTTGGCTCGGTGTATTCATCGGACTTCCGGGCGGGCTGCCAGAGGTCGAAGTGGCGGCGGCGGCCGAGGAGGGTCCGGACGTATCCGCGTGATTTGGCCACGGCGGAGAAGCGATCGGCCAGGACTCCGATGTAAGGAACAACTTGATCGAAGGCCCGCAGGACTTTTTCGCAGGTCTCCTTGTCCATGTTAAGGGACGACGCCATCTTTGCCACTCCCATGCCGTAGCTGCGTCCCAGGACGACGGCCTTGGCCTGGTCGTAGTTGCATCGTCCACCCGTGGCTAGCTCGATGAAGGAGTAGAGCTTTTTGTTCTCTGCGAACTGAGCCGCGACATCCGCCGCGCCGCCGAGGCCTTCAACAAGGCCGTAGTGACATTGGATGACGGGTTCTTGGGACCAGTAATCGAATTTCGCCCAGAGGCATCCTTCTTCTGGAATGAGACAATGTCGGATGGCTTTAGCGTCGATGGTCGTGCTGCGTTTCGGGAACTGCTGGGCGTTGGGGTTTTTGCAAGATAGACGCCCAGTTCGAGTCCCACCTTCGTCACTGTGCATTTGCACATACTGTGGATGGATTCGTCCTCCCGTAGTATTCGTGATAAGATTCTGCTCAAGGAACGTTTCTCGGCAACGGTTAAACTCCCGAACACGGCGTATGTTTGCAGCAGCGGGGTGGGCGAGAGACTCGAGAATCCCTTTAGTGACACTTTTACCGACTGTGAGACCGTTGCGTCGGAGATATGTTGCGCAGGCGTCGGCATCCCAGATGTCGCGGAATCCGATTTCTGAATACAGGGCTTCCTCTTCTTTTTTCCAGCGGTGGTTGAGTTCTTGGGCATAGTTCAGGTCCACGCGTATGCCTCGCCAGGCCATCTCGAAGAGCGTGCGGACCAACCGCTGCTCCACGCTGTAGACCCTGCCGAGGTTTTGCTTGGACAGTTCAGGTTTTAGTTTTTGCCAGATGCGCCACGTTTGGTCGGCGTCTCTTTCGGCGTAGGGACCGACGTAGCACGCCGGGATTTTGTGCATTTCCGCTTTTGCTTCGGGGATTCCGAGAGCGTTGGCGGCTGCGTTGAGCAGTGTTTCTTCCTTGGTTTCTCCGAGCCAGCGTTTGCAGAGGGCGTTGAGGGAGTAACCGTCCTGTCGTTCTTCGTCGATGAGTGTGTCGGCGATTTGGATGTCGTGGATGGTTCCACGAACTTCAACACCAAGCCCGGCTCGAAGCCATCCAAGATCATAAGAAGCGTTCGCAAACACGATGGTTTGGTCCGTCCGTCCGAGTAGGTCACGCAGGTGACCGGCGAGGCGTTCATGGTCCATACACTTCCCCATGGCATGGTGAAGCGGATAGTAGACGGACCTTGTTCCGTCGGACAGGGAGACACCGCATAGGTGACCGTCTGTAGCTCCTGCGCTGCGCCGTAGAAAACCGGGCCCGCGCGGTTTGAGCCTGGGGTCGTAAGTTTCGGTATCGACCGCGATTTCCTTCGCGGATGAAAAATCCGTGAATCCCGTTGGTGTTTGCCAGGTGGAGTGGGGAAGCAGGAAGTCGAACGGCACCTGGCCTTCGCTTTGTTTTTTGGGCTTCTTTTTGCGGTCATGGTTTTGAATGTAGTCGAGCATGGGGGCTGTAGGAACAGATCCGTTTCGTGCCAGGTTGCTTCGGAACTTGATATGACGGGATGATGCGGTATTGTCACGCCGCTGTCCGCTTTTCAGCGAGCTTTGGCGAGACTCACGGTGTGACCGTGCGATCGTTGTCGTGTGGCGGGTTGGGCGATCACGGATCTGTCACTACAGCCTCCATGCAGGTTAATCCATTTGGTTGAGGATGTGCTCGTAGCCGAGGTCGCGGTGGTTGCCGTTTGTCTTAATCATCTGCTCCAGCACGGCCTCGCAGTAAAGTGAGGGCCAGCGGGTCTTGAAGATGGCCATCTTCAAGTTGCCCCGTAGTTCTTGGTCCTCCTTCGAAAGCGCATGTGCGTCTGTATTGCTCACGCCAAGGAGGTTGTTCATCTGGGTTAAGTTGGTCTGGAATTGTCCGGTGAGTCCGTTCAGAAAGGTTTCGATCTGTCCTTTGAACCAGCTGTGCCCAGTCTGTGGTAGGTCACGCTCCCGTCGTTCTGGGCGAATGGTTGTCCGTGTGCGTGACTTCCACTCCTCGGGAAAGGCCCCTGTCTGGACGGTCGCCAGGATCTGCCTCCGCAGTTCCATGGTGAGTATTCCCGGCGGGACAGCTTCCGTCCAGTGTGGCAGGGCGATCCAGCTAGTGATTTCGCACGGGGCCATGTTCCCGTTCCACACCTGGCGGGTGTGGAGATCGACCTGCTTTTCACTGACCTTTCCTACGGTGATGTGGACGCCGTCCTTGTCACGCTCATCGGCCGAGTCGGTTGATGATTGAAAGGCGGCGCTCTCGCAGTGGTGGTGAACGGAGCCGGCCATGATCCAGCCCTTGCCAAAGCGTGCACGGTCCTTGGCGTAGTCCGGGTCGTCCTCAAGTAGTCTGACCGTCATTCCGACACAGAGCTGCGGGAAGGCCCAGGCGTCCCAGATGTTCAGCTCGGTGTTATAGAACAGGGAGCAGTGGGCCTCCGATTTGTTGGCCGTTTGCGACCACTTCATGAAGGACACGACCTGCACCCAGAGGTCGAAAGGTATCCGTTCGCGGGTCCAGTGGAACTTTGGGTCGTTTATGATTATCACTCGGTGTTCAGGGCTGGCTTGGAAGCCTTCAAAGAAACCTGAACTCGTCGGTATGAGCAACTCCAGTGTCTTTGCGTTTACTATTACGGGTGTGCGGGTGTCAGGCGGAGTGGAGGTCTTGGATGCTTGTTCTGAGTTCATAAGGAAAGAGTGTTTCGGGTGTGCCATTTGCGGGGATGAAGGTTTCGTAGATGTAGAGGAGGTGGAGGATGTGGGCGGCGCATCCGAAGTTCGCTATCGCCAACTGGGGAGAGGCCACCTGGGCAACCCCCTGGCAACTGGTGGGTGAACCCGTGTGGTCGGTGAGGATTTCTGGATAGCGCTTCCGTGGGTCACGGGCCGTGTTGGCCCAGTCGCGGTGGAAAACGTAGGCTTCGTGGTCGAAGAACTCGTTGCCTCCGATATACACCCGGCAGTCCCGGTATTCGACGGCACGCAGTGCGGCCGCGCGGGCCATGTGGTTGTCCGCGACGCAGATGATCGCATCCGTTTCTTCGGGTAGTGTTGATGCGTCAGTGAACCACTGCGGGACGATCTGATAGTCGGTATCTGGATCTTGATTACACGCGGCCAGTGCGGAGGCCTTGTTCAGACCGATCTGGTTTGGCCTAAACATCTGCCGGTCCAGGTTTCGTTCTTCCAGGATGTCCTTGTCGAAGATCGTAATGGTCTTCGGACGGAAGGCTTTTATCAGCAAGGGCAGTAGGTAGGAGGCGACGCCTCCTGCTCCGATTATCACGGGGTGTTTCATGGTTGGGTCAGGACGGTTCTTAGGTGGGTTAGGTTCTCTGTGGTTACCTTGTTGAAAGTGTCGTAGCCACTTGATGATCGCGCCTTGCCGGCTTTGAGGGTTTTTCTTACGTTGGCGAAGTTGACGGGTAGGCCGGGTAGCTTGATCGGGTCCACTCCAAGGCGGCCGGTAAGCACATTGTTTATGCGCGCTATGGCTTTCGCTTCCGGTCTGACCAGGTCGGACACTTCTTTCTCCGTTTGGTCGAGCATCTGTCCGAGTATCCGATGGAGTTCGTCTCGCTGGGCCTTGGTTCCCAGCACGCCGCGAAGTGTGGCGTTAAGGAATACGGAGGTGTCGGAGTCCAGTGGTTCTGTGAACGGGGCCTGTGACAGGTCGGACCGTTCCCGGTATGTTCGATGTAGCGCTGTCTCCAGGTCTATCATGGCGTGGTCCCCCAGTCTGTCAGAAAGCTTGGGCAGGCTTCTATCATGTCTGTCAGCAGGAGACCCGGGTCCCGTTGCGCTTCGGTTATTTTCGCCACGGGGTCGTAGGCATAGATGGTGTCAAAATTACGGTGGATGAGGTGGTTGTTCATCACGGCGGTGTTGAAGGACGCCCAGGCATGGTGGAACATTCCTATGCGGTTGGTGAACCCGCCCGTTTTGTTGTTCGTCCATTCATTTCCCATGCAGAGTCGCCCATCTGTGAACAGATTGGCGTAGGGTATAACGTGGGTGGACCCTTTGTAGTGGTTCAGGAGGTAGCATTCGATCGGTGTTCCACTGGCGAAGGCTACCATAAAGAACAGTGTGCCCATCCGTGTGTGGTCCCAGGTGAAGGAGGCGTCGATCACTTTGTCCGTTCCTTTTGCGCTTGGCCACCCCTGCGAGTAATCGATGTGTGGATACATGAGTTTTTCCACCGTGCTCTGTTCGTGGTAGGCTAGCTTTAGAGGCAGCTTCGGCACCACGGTGTAGAGGATGGCATCGCGCTCAGCCGGTTTGTATAGGCTGATGAACCTGTCCCCCAGTGGGTATAGGTTGGTGATGCGGACGGGGGCCTGTTCTTTCAGTGCCGAGAGGGCCAGGTGGGTCGGGGCAAGGACGTCACGGTCGATGCGTTCGCGGACGAAGTGCCCGTCGTGCAGTAGGATTCTTGTTTCTGAGATTGGTAGGGTCATCGCACGAAAAAGCCCCAGACCTTTTGGGCCTGGGGCTGGTTTGCTTATGAACGGAGGTCAGGCTGCCTTGCTGGCCGCCTGTCGCTCAAAGACCACTTCGTCGCCTTCCTGGATGACGTAGTCGATACTGACCGTCTGGCCGTTTACGACGGCGACGCAGGACTCGGGAAGTCGGAGGGACACCCGGTAGGTCGGATTGTCTTTGATGGTGCGGACGGTGGTGCCTTCGGCCAGTTCAACCTCGAGTTGGTTGGACATGCCGTGCTTTAGTGTTGCGGTGATGCGCATGGTATTGGTTTGTTTTGTGTGTCAGGGGTGAGGCCCAGAACCAGGGGTGGTTCTGGGCCGTTTGGTTTAGGCGCGCACGGTCTGGATCTGCTCGCCGAGTTCAACGAACCAGTCGTTGTAGGTGCCCACGGCGATGTCGAGGTGCTCGACCGCCTTCTTGCGGGCCACCTTCAACTCCTGGACCTGTTGGACCCATTGGTGGGGCTTGAAGCCGTTGCCAGCGGGACGGAGGGAGTCCGTCGTCTCGGGCGCGAGGTCGAGCAGGTTGTTGAGCGCGTTGTCCAACTCCTGGACCTTGGTGCGGCACTCGTTAATCAGGGCTTCCTGAGCGAGCTTCGCGGTATTGGCCACGAGGGTGGCACGTTGGAGGCGGACGGCGTCGCCGCCGGCTGCGATGGAGGCAATGAACTTGTTTGCCATGGTGTGTTTTGTGTTGTGGGTTTTCTGTATACAGCCACCGCAGGGTGCGGTGGAAGGTGGTTACTTCTTCCAGGGGTGGTTAGGGCGTTTGTTCCTCCAGAACGGTGTGCTCTCCTCGACCAGCACCGGTATCGGAGCTGTGATCGGGCGGTCGGGAAGGTCGCAGCCGGTGGTGGCTATCAGGAGTAGGAGGAAGTTCATGATCGAAATTAAACCACGAAGCGAACAACGAGGCAAGAAGCCCCGTTGTCGCTCCGTCTCTGGTTGCCTGGTTCTTTTGCGCTAGGGTTGGTGGCCCTAAGTTAACGTCTAGGAGTGGAATCGAACCACAGGGCTGAATGTGTTCGTCGATCAGCGCCATACCATTTGAACAGTCTCTAGACGCCGGTTCTTGATTTCGAGTTAAGACCGGAAAGTGGTTAAGCCGGAACCGGGAGACCCATTTTCCATGGGGTCCAGGTTGGCTGGAAGTTCGATCCGCGAGTGGCTCGCGGGCGAGGGATGCCCTTGGCGTTGTTGCGCTCAAGGCGAAGGAAGGCCCTGCGGTCCGCAGCGTCCTGTTGGTCGCGAGTCAGAGGCAGTGCGGCTGCCTTTGCACGGCGCAGTTTGTTCTTTTGGGTCCTGGTGTATCCAGCCGTGTAATACGCTTTGCGGGCGGGATGTCCGGCTATTGTCTGTTTATTGTTCGCCATGATGGTTTGGTTCGTGAGGTTGGTGGGACAAAAGGTGCATAACTAAACCCGAAGCTTGGTAGCCTCGGGTTTAGTTACACCGCAGTCTGCATTCGCGAGGAGGTTGGCCGAGGCTACCGCTCTGCGAGGCGACTTACGATTTGCCATTTTAGATTAAGGAGGTTTGTGGCCATTAACCTCGAATGAAAACCACAGGACCTGTGGTTAATTGGTTCCGAACACGATGGTCGGAATGATCTCCTGTTGAAGGGAGGTTTGGGTTCCCGACAGCATGGTGATGCAGGTGACGATGCTCGGGCCGGCCACGCGGATGGTGGTGCGCGGGAGTTCCGCGACCCACACGATCTTTCCTCGTTTGGTTCTGTAGCGGGTGAGGGTTAGTTTGATGTCGGGTGTCACGGTTTGGCCGAGAGTATTCGGTATTCCATTACATAGGCGAAGTAGGCCGGAAAGACCTGCCGAGCCGCCATTCGTTCAAGCAGCTCGGTATGCTGGTTGAAGTATTCGAGCGCCACCTTATTATAGGGCAGGCGGTTCTTGGGTTCATTGAACCTGCGGTTGATTTCCTTGATGTCACTGTCGGTTACCAGGTCGCCGATGGTTATTTGTGGCATGGTCGTTCTCCGTCTTCCCAGCGTTGAACCCAGTCGCTCAGGATATCCTTGGCCATTTGGTTATGTTCCGGTGAGATTGTTTGGTGCCTATAGTCGGCCCAGAAGGCGGTGCCCAGCTTTGATAGATACCAGGTAAACGCGCAGGCTACTTTGGCAGGATCGGTCAGTGCCTGTTTGGCGGTGTCCTTATTGAAGTCAGAGGGTATTGGATGTCCAGGTCCTTTGGGCGTGGGCGGTTCAACGAGGACGGACTGCGTCTTGTCCGTCCGGAGCCAGTAACGCAGGATCGCTCGGGCCTTGCTCCGTTCCGGAATGTTGGTCTTCTTGCAGTAGGCTCTCCAGAAGTCCGCGCCTTGTAGTGATTCCTTCCATAAGAAGGCAACGACTACACGTTCGGGGGAGTCTATGGACTGATCGGCCTCGTCAACGTCAAGGGAGGCGGGGGCAGGCCCGGCCACCTCGTAGGTCATCTCGATGGCGGGTTCTGTGGGTTCTGTGGTTGGTTGGGCTTCGTTGAGCTTTGCTATGGGGGAGTCCTTGTGGACGGCGTAGTAAAGGTGGGGGGCGTTCCCTGACAGGGTCGCTATACTCGTCCATTGGGGTCCCCGGCTTATCGGACTATATGTCATCCCATCAAATGGGTCAAAGTGCCGTGGTGCGTGTATATTCGTGAGCTTAAATGTGCCTCCCATTCCCAGAAGGACGTAACCTTCGGGTAATGGGGGGAGGGCGTGACCTGAGGGCGAGAAGACGGGTGGTTGGGTGGGCATGGGTGGTAGGTGTTCTGTGTTGAGGCTTACTATGTGGCTGTCGGTTCTGGCGGCGTAGTGGATTGTGGGACCTTCCCCCGTGAGCTTACCTTGGTGTCCCCATGCGAGATTACCTGGGTGTCCCCAGCCTGTTGAGCGTTCTCGGCAGAACATTCCAGGGAACCCCCCGTCTGGGACGGTGAAGGTCCGGCCCATTCCAAGGTATGTATATCCGTCGGGCAGAGGTGGTGGCAGAGGCGGGGGTTGCCTAGTGACCGTGATTTGGTTAGTGCGGTCCACAATGGCGCTGGTCGGTGCGGAATAATGGAGGGTTCGATCGTTTCCCCGAAGCGAACCAGGGTTGCCCCATTTATGGGGGCGTCCGGGAAATGGTTCAACGGGGCACGTTATTCCAATGAATCGCCCTGTCGTGCGGAAGCTTCCTCCCACCCCAAGGTAGGTATATCCGTCGGGCACGGGAGTTGGCGGGTCTATGAGTTCTTGATCAGCCATAGTGCGAAGCGAGTTGCGAGGAACGCGCCTGCGGTTGCGAAGAACCCTATGAGGAGATACCATACGGCGTGGACGATTAGGGTGTGCAGTGTGTTCATAGGTCAAAGGAACCAACGGCCGGTCACGCGGTGTCTCCGTTAAGGAGTGTCCGCCTGTTCCGGCGTTGGTAGGTGGGTTAGTTCAGGATGTGCTGGATTTGATGTAGTATTGTCGCTGTCGTCAGGAGAATTAGGCTTATCCGTAGTGTCGTCATGTCCGTCATGTTGTCTTCACAAATAAACCAAGGAACCGGACGATTATTGTGAACCAGATGCCGGAGAACACTCCGAGGATTGCTCCGCTGAATGTTCCAAGGAAGGCCAGAGGCAGGATGAAGGTGAAGAACACTTCGAACCAGATTTGGTGTATCACCAGGCGTCTCAGTGTAATCAATCGCGCGAGCACGATTGTTTTCCCGAGGGCGGTGATGAGGGCGAGTAGTATGAGTTCCACCGGTGTATTGATCCTGGTCGGGGTCTGTGTTTGTGGCCGCTCCGTGGGCTTGGTTCTGTAGCCGCTCTGTAGCCGCTCTGTAGCCGCCCCTAAAACCCTAAAGGCCCGCTTCCACAGGGAAGCGGGCCGGTTGGTCATCTGCGCTTGGGCAGGCAGACGATGACGAGGGCGATGAACAACAGTATGGCCGCGATCAGCCAGACCGGTCCCGCGCCGTTGAAGTAGTGAAACTCTTCTTCGGCGCGGGACAGCTCTTCCCGCTGGGCCATTACCTCCCACCCGCCCACATCGTGCCCGGCTCCGATGAGCCAGAGCCCGATGAGGGCGGGTATCAGGCTGAGTTTACGACAACCCATTTCTGGCCCTTCTTGAGGTGCGGCCTTGTCGGGGCCGCTGGGTTGAGGTGAGGGCGTGCGGTCGTGAGGACCGTTGTGTCCATGGCTCCGGGGCCGGGAAGTTCCCATCCACGGTAGGATTTCCTGAACCCACGCTCCGCGATCTCCTGCGCCTTGAGGGGCCGTAGGTCCGTGGACATGTCCGATGCCGTGTAATCCGACTGGAGTCCACTGAGCAGTAGGCGGTCACGTGCCTCGAAGAAGTCGGCCGCCTCCACGAACTGGCCCTTGGTGGGTTTGTTTGTGATGGCGTCCGTCTCCAACGGCTCGGCGAACGGATGGTCTTCACCAAAGAGTTCGGCGAAGGCGTCACCGGAGGGCATAATCCCACGGGTCTCGTTGAAGTATTCCTCAACCGACGACCCGCGCCACTGCCTGGACTTCTCCAGGCGGTTGATCGCCACGCCCCTTTGGTCCTTCGGCTCCTCGCCGAAGAGTTCATCGAGGTCGTCATTGCTGCCGCGTGCCGCGAAGGAGGCCTGGGATTCCAGGACGGGATACTCCGTGTCCGTCCAGTAGTCCTCGCCTGAGGTGACGCGGCCCTCTTCCATGAGGGCGATCATTTCCTCTCGCTCTCGTTGGTTGCGGGTGACGACGGCTGTGTCGTCTCCGTCCTCCGCTTCGAGGAACTCGTTGCGTTCCTCTTCCTTGGTGGTGCCATCCAACCGTGAGGCCATGAGGGCCAGTGATCGGGCGGCGTTCCAGTTCTCGCGGACGCCGGCTGTGCGTGCCTGGACCGGTTGGTCCGAGTCCGACCACCACAGGGTCTTCGGGTAGTCGATGGTGCGGGTCCACCGTTCAAGGTGGGGCCATTTTGCACGGATCATCCGTTGCTCGTTGATCGAGCAAAGGAACAGATCGTTCATGCGGATGGCCGCATTTCCTTTGGACCTGAGGATGCGGATCTCCTTGGGCGTGGCCATGCGTTGGCCGTTGGTTAGTTTCTGCGGTTGGCCATCCAACCGAGGGAGTCGGATGACCCCCGATTCAAGCAAGCTGGCGACTCCAGCAAAAGAGGCCGCCCTCCCCGCTTTCGCGGAGAGGGCGGCCGTGACTTCCATGAAGCGGACCTGTCGAGGGTGCACTAGAGCCCCCTCCTTTCCAGGGCTGCGGCCCCGCGTCGTAACAGGCCGCCGAGCCCGCGGACGGGTTCGGCCGTGCTTTTTTCGGACATCCGCTTGATGTCCTCCAGCAAGGCGAGTTCGTGCGCCTTGGTGAGCGCGGCCTTGGCGATTGCCTGGAGGTATTCCAGGTCAGTGCCCTCTTTGGGGACGTCGAGCCCGAGGGCCTCGGCGTCTTTGGCGATCTTGCCATACGTCTCATCCGCCTTGCGGATGGACTGTATGAGGGCGGTGGCCGCTTCGGCCAGTGAAGCGGCGCTAGCCGCGTTGAGTTTACGGACCTCGGAGGTCCGGAGGATGTTGATGGAGTTCATAAGCAAAAAGTAACCCCAAGGCCGTGGGGCCTTGGGGTGGTTGGTTGTTGAGGGTTAAACGTCCCAGCTTTCGCTGGACGGACCAGAGGTGAGGCCGAGGAGGGCAGCCACGTCGGCGTCTTCGGCCGAGGCGAGGTTGGGCTCCAGACGGACGTTGACGTAGGGCTTACCTTTCGCGTCGAGCCTCTTGGACTCGACCAGACGGTAGGCTATGGGCTGGCCGTTGATGGCCCCTTTGGTCACCTTGACCGCTGCGATGCTGGGCGTCATCTTGAGGAGGGACGGGAAGGCCTGCTGAAGGCCTTCCATCCCGATGCGGATCTGTTCCGCGTCACTGGTGGTGACGCGGTAGGTCTGGCCGTCGGCCAGATGGACGAGGAGGGCGGTTGCGTCCTCGGTTTTGAAGACCGTCGCTGAGAGGACGGTGGTTTGGATGGGAGCGTTGGAGCTCATAGTAGTAGTAGGATCTTTCAAACTCGCAGTGACTGACTGCGCGCAGGTGGTGATAGTCACCATGCAACCCCAAAGCTGGTGGGCTCTGGGGCTGGGTGGTGGCGGTCAGA
>JACCDQ010394151.1_pt1 | contig 15696 bp, 7 predicted proteins | sample 7446031 | NCBI WGS metagenome assembly JACCDQ01 (sample SAMN15323442, study PRJNA562643) | freshwater metagenome | isolation source: river surface water | place: USA:Blue River Watershed | collected 2017-08-17
ATTTTATCGGTATAAATAGCCTCACAACCATGCTTTTTGAGTGCGTCTATTTGTAAATCTAAGGTCTGTTCTTGTGTACTTACCCTTGCGTAGCCAATTTTCATAAACGTATTTTTTTCAAAGATACACCATTTTACTTTTGTTGAAAATAGGCAAGAAATAATAAAACGTTGGCCTACACTGGCAAATGAATACCCATGTAAACCAACGTTTTTCTTCCTCTCTAAACGCTTCTAGGTTACTAGAAAGGATGTTTATTCTAAAGAACGATTAGATAATTGGGTAAAATCAAGTATAATTTTGCCTTTGATAGGCGTGTAGTTGAGCATCATGTTTTTCTGACTTTGAGGCCCATATAACTGTGCAGGATTAAATTTTGCCCCTATAGGACTGATAGCATTCAAAAAGCCGATATTTCCTGTGGGGAAAGCAGGACTGGTATTATCGTTGGTTGCACCTTTGGGCTTTTGCGGTTGAAGCATTTGTAAAAAAGTACGCTCTTCGGGTACTTGTACTGTAAAGTCACCATCTTCGGTTTCTATCACTACCCATTTTACTTCGGCATGATAGCCCTTAAATTCGGGGTATTGAAAGTCTTCTCCTGTAATGGCATCGTTGTACTTTTTATACCAAACGCCATATAAAAGTCCCTTCATACGGTTTTTCCAAACCCGATAAGGCCCTCTACCAAGCCACTTTATTCCTTTTATTTTAGTCGCAGGATAGTCAAAAGTGATACCCATAAAATCGGCTTCGCCTTTCTGGCTGTATTGATACGACAATTCGGCAGGTGCATTTTTCTGAAAAGTCCATACCACCTGCAAACTCCCCGACTCGCCCGCATAAGTCGCTTCTATTTTATAGCCTGTAGGTGTGGCAAAATGTTTGAACGAAGTGAGCGTAACAGCAACGCCTGCCAACGTAGGCCCTTTACTAAGCCCAATCACTTTTTTTCCTTGTTGTATATGGGTCAAGTAACCTGTCGTTTTATCGAAATGATACTGTGCATCATTGGTATGTATCACTAAAACGTTTCCTTCTTCTTGTACTTCTACCGTACTTTGGGCTGCCTGTACAGTAACGTTTGTCGCTATTTCTTGGGTAGGAATAGCCCACGACCACGTGAAAATTTCTTTCCCTTGCGGATTGGTAGCCTTTAAATACAGGGCTTCGCTTTGTGTCCAATTAGCTGGCAAAGGCAATTGTAAGTAGCCTGTTTCGCCTGGCTGAATGGTATGAGGGCTGAGTGTTCCTGCATGATTGATGATTGGAGCGAGCGATTTTTCGGAAGGTTTAGGAAACGACACCAATTGCCAAGTAAAAGAGCAATCTTTTAAATCGGTAAAAGTATAATGATTCTCTACAGTCAGTTTTCCATCAAATGAAAGAGGAATATATCGCTTCGTAATTCTCACAGGCGACCACACTTCTTTCACCGTGTAAAAACTAGCTTCTTTTTCTCGATGCGGGCCAACAATTCCATCGGGAGCGTTATTACCAGAGCCGTCGAGTATGCCATTTTTATCCGTTCTTACAACTGCTTCATCTACCAAAGACCACAAAAAACCGCCAGCACAATAAGGATGTTTGAGCATCAAATCCCAAAAATCCTCTAGCCCTGCCCCATGACCACCGTCATACAAGCCGTGCATAAATTCTGTAGGCAACATAATGTCTTTGTCATACAGCACGGCATTGGCCAAATAATTATACGTAATATAATGCTTCGAATCAAAACCATTGAAGCGTTCCCAAGGGTGAAAAATAGGGCGTTTTTGAGGGTCATATATATGAAATTCTTGGTCTAAACCTCGGTTCCAGCCCCCTTCATTACCATTGTCCCAAAACAAGATACACGGATGATTCACATCTCTGATGACCAACTCTTTCACCAGTTTTTTACCCGGAATGGTATCATATTTGTTTTGCCAACCTGTAAGTTCATCCATCACATACATCCCTAACGAATCGCAAACATCCAAAAAATGGCTATCGGGCGGATAGTGCGACATCCGAACCGCATTCATATTCATTTCTTGCATCAACAGCACATCCTGAATACTTAGTGCTTTACTGGTCGTTCGACCTGACTCTGGATAAAACGAATGTCTGTTTGCTCCTTTCAGCAGCACTTTCTTTCCATTGACATAAACGCCATCTTGTTTTCTTACCTCTATGGTTCTAAAGCCAAAGCGTTGTGTTTTGGTATGGATAATTCCTTGGGCATCTTTCAAGGTAAGTACCACCTGATACAAATGAGGCGTTTCGGCATTCCATAAATCAACCTGCGTAAAGCTTTGTTGCAATACCGTTTTAGGAGCATTCAGGGAGCTACGCATTACATTGCCAACAGGTGTTCCGTTAAGTTTTTGTACTTGTGCTTCAAGTATTTGTGTTATTTTTTTATCAAAAGAAGTAAACACTTCCATATAAAATTGCCCGTTTGCTTGGGCATCAATTGCTACCCTTTCTATAAAACTAGGAGGCGTAATTTCTATATACACAGGTCGATAAATACCGCCAAATGCCCAGAAGTCACCATGCCTTTCAGCCACATCAATCGACCTATCAGCCGACTCTTTACGCACGTTTACCTCCAAAAGATTACGTTTATTTTTAACTAAATCAGTAATATCATACTGAAATTGATAGAAGCCTCCTTGGTGTGTTGCACCAGCCGATTTACCATTAATTTTCACTTCGGTATCGGTCATTGAGCCTTCAAATACTAAGGCAACCCGCTGGCCTTTCCAGCGTTGTGGCACATCAAACATATACTTGTAAAGGCCTTCCTCATTGGCTTTAGTGGCTTCTTTTCGGTTTTCAATACCATAACTGTATTGACCAAAGCCCTGTAATTCCCAGTTGGAAGGCACAGCAATTTTTGTCCATTTTCCACTATTCATACCCTTGGTACAAAAGAAATCCCATTGCACGGTGTGGTCTTTATCACTCCCCGACAGGTATATTCTGTGGCTTTCTTGAGCTAAAGAGGCATAAGAAAATAAGCCGTAAATCAGGACAATAAGAGGAAGGCAGGAGAATCGTCTCCTTGCATAGCAGTTGTTTAAATACATGAAGTTGAAAAGGTTAAGATAAAATAGTGCTGTATTAAGATTTAAAGATTAAACTTTAATATATCTATAAAATTAGTGGAATTATCCAGCATTGCGTGTATGCCTTTGTGTGTGCTGAGGTATCCTGTAAAATAGCATAAAAGCTATTTTACATCACAACGAGTATGCAGGCAATCCTTTGTAAGGCTTTCAAAAAGAAGAAAAACGGCAAATTTGAACGAAAATATCTTCAAGGTGATTGTTGTAATGCCATTATTTTAGCTAAAAAGCACAACGCTATCAAGCCTAAACCTGATAGCGTTGTGCCTCTAGCAATAAGAATTAGTTTTTGAGCAAAACTATGCGTGCAAAGCACGGTTTTCGGTAGCTGCCAAACAAGCCTCTTTCATCGCTTCTGTATAAGTTGGGTGTGCGTGCGACATACGAGCTACGTCTTCGGCCGATGCACGGTATTCCATGGCTACTACAGCCTCGGCAATCATATCGGCGGCTCTTGCACCAATGATATGTACCCCCAAGATTTCGTCGGTTGCTTTATCGGCCAATACTTTCACCAAGCCGTCGGTATCCATCGAAGCCGTAGCACGTCCTAATGCTTTGAATGGAAACGAACCTACTTTGTAAGCTTTGCCAGCCGCTTTCAATTCTTCTTCGGTTTTACCTACAGACGCTACTTCTGGCCATGTATAAACTACACCCGGAATCAAGTTGTAATTGATGTGCGGTTTTTGTCCAGCGATAGTTTCAGCCACAAATACGCCTTCTTCCTCAGCTTTATGGGCCAACATCGCTCCACGAATTACATCGCCGATAGCATAAATATTGCCCACACTTGTTTGAAGCGTATGCTCATTTACTTCTATTTTGCCACGAGCGTCTGTTACCAAACCAGCCGCAGCTAAGTTGAGATTATCAGTATAAGGACGACGACCGATACATACCAACACATAGTCGCCAGTGATGCTTACGTCTTCGTCTTTCGAGTTTTTAGCGGTTACAGTTACATCGTCGCCATTATTGACAACGCCTGTTACTTTGTGGCTAAAATAATATTCTGCTCCGAGTTTTTTAATAGCCTTTTGTAGCTCTTTTCCCATCGTTTTATCCATCGTAGGAATCATCGAATCGGCAAATTCTACAAAACTCACTTTAGCACCCAAGCGTGCATAAACCGAGCCTAATTCCGCTCCGATTACGCCAGCCCCAATAACGATAAGGTGTTTAGGAACTTCCTGAAGATTAAGTGCTTCGGTAGAAGTAATCACACGTGTTTTGTCAACAGGAATAAAAGGTAAAATTGTTGGTTTTGAACCTGTGGCGATGATGATATTTTTACCGGTGATTTGTTCTGCCGAGCCATCAGCTTTGGCAATATTTACGGTATTTTTATCAACAAAAGAACCGAATCCATTGTAAACTGTAATTTTATTTTTCTTCATCAAAAAGGCAATACCGTTATTCATTTTCTCGATAACACCTTTTTTACGAGTAATCATTTGTGCCAAATTCACTTGCAGGTTCTCAAGTTCGATACCGTGTTCAGCGAAAGAATGTTTGGCATTATAGAAATGCTCTGACGAGTCTAACAAAGCTTTTGAAGGGATACATCCTACGTTCAAACAAGTACCACCCAATACAGAGTATTTTTCGATGATGGCCGTTTTTAAGCCCAATTGAGCAGAACGGATAGCAGCCACATAACCACCAGGTCCCGAGCCGATAACTATTACGTCGTATTGCATACTAGAGTTGTTTTCAGGTTTTGAGCAGAATTATGCTCGAAATAATTGGTCAGTTGAATAATGATAAATGCTTGATTGGTAGGAATCTTTACTACACTTTCAATGATTTATACACCTTTGCAGCATTGCCCGTGGGCATTTGTGCAAAAAGCAAAGACACGCTATACGTGTCTTTGCTTTTGTTATAAGAACGACGGCTTATACGTCTAGTAATAAGCGTGTTGGGTCTTCTAGCAATTGTTTTACACGTACCAAGAAGCTCACCGACTCACGACCGTCGATAATGCGGTGGTCATAAGAAAGAGCCAAATACATAATCGGACGAACCACCACTTGGCCAGCTACTACCACAGGACGCTCAACGATGTTGTGCATACCCAAAATAGCCACTTGTGGAGCATTGATAATTGGCGTTGAAAGCATCGAGCCAAATACACCGCCGTTAGTAATAGTGAACGTACCGCCAGTCATTTCGTCAAGTGTAAGCTTGTTATCTCTTGCACGGGTAGCCAAACGAATCACTTCGGCTTCGATACCTGCCAACGATAACTGCTCGGCATTACGGATAACAGGCACAACCAATCCTTTTGGAGCAGATACGGCGATAGATACGTCACAGTAGTCGTTATATACAATTTGGTCGCCATCAATCGAAGCATTCACCGCAGGGAATTCTTTCAAGGCTACACAAACCGCTTTCGTAAAGAACGACATAAAGCCTAAACCTACGCCATGTTTTTCTTTAAATTTATCTTTATATTTTGCACGTAAATCCATGATAGGCTTCATGTCCACCTCGTTGAAGGTAGTCAACATAGCCGTTTCATTTTTTACTTGTACCAAACGACGAGCAACCGTCTTACGAAGCGAAGACATTTTTTCTCTTCTTTGGTTTCTTGAACCTGGTGCTGCACTTACCACTGGAGCAGGGGCAGGCGTTGCTGCTTTGGCAGCAGGCGCTGGGGCTGGAGCAGGTTTTTGTGCATTTTGTGCATCTTCTTTGGTGATACGACCACCTACGCCACTTCCTTGTACGGCAGCAGCATCGACACCTTTTTCTGCCAAAATTTTAGCCGCAGCAGGCGAAGCGTGTCCAGTAGCGTAGTTGCCCGAAGCTGTTTCTTGTGCTGTTGGAGCAGGCGTACTTGGAGCAGCCGCAGGTGCTACCGCAGCACCAGCACCTACCGTAATAGTAGCGACCAAACCTCCGATAGGCAAGGTTGTACCTGCTTCGGCAATGATATGAAGTGTACCAGCGGCTTCGGCAGGAAGTTCAAAAGTTGCTTTATCCGATTCCAATTCGCAAAGCACTTCGTCCATGCTTACGCTATCTCCTTCTTTTTTGTTCCAAGAAGATACCGTCACTTCCGAAATAGATTCGCCAACCGCCGGAACTTTGATTTCGATAACTTGTGTCGCCACTGCTACTGCTGGTGCAGATGCCGCAGGGGCAGCCGTTGCTACAGGAGCAGGAGCTTGAGCAGCACCAGCCGCTTCGATTGTACAAATTACAGCACCGATAGGCAAAGTATCGCCTTCTTTGGCTACAATACGCAAAATACCTTCGGCTTCGGCAGGAAGTTCAAATGTAGCTTTGTCTGATTCTAATTCGCATAGCACCTCATCCATTTTCACCACATCCCCATCTTTTTTATTCCATGAGGCAATAGTGACCTCAGTTATAGACTCGCCCACCGGCGGTACTTTCATTTCGATTGCCATTTTGTTTGATTGTATAATTTAGAATACAGATTAAAGTTATTGTGTGAATTAGTGATTGAGTGATTCGTGAGTTAAGTTTTTCATTTTCAGCTATTTATAACTCTGTTAATTAAAACAAGTCGTCAATTTCAGAAAATTAAAATATTCATTCACAATTGACAATTCACAATTCAACATTTTAATAAGAATAAAACCATTGGCAACACGTGATTAAGTGTTTGATTAACGTTTGCCAACAGTTGTTAAGTCAAAAAGGAATCTTGAGCAAATGTGTTGGCATTTGCTCAAGGAGTAATTGCTATTATGAAAAAGCTCTTGCTACTAAAGCTGCTTGCTCTTCGTTATGCACTTTCAGGAAGCCTGTGGCAGGTGAAGCCGATTTTTTACGGGCAATCACATCTTCAAACGACTTCCAACCAAAATCACGTGCTACAAACGACCAGTAACCCATGTTTTCTGGCTCTTCTTGTACCCAGTAAACTTTGGCTTTAGGATATTTAGCCAATTCGGCTTTGACTTTGGTGGCAGGGAATGGATGCAATTGCTCTACACGCACAACGGCTACATCTTTGCGACCATCTTTTTGTTGTTTTTCTAATAAATCAAAATATACTTTACCTGAGCAAAGCAATACTTTTTTCACCTTTTTATCTTCTACATACGTATCGCCGTACACCTCTTGGAACGAGCCACTGATAAACTCTTCGATGGGAGAAAGTACTTTTGGATGACGGAACAACGATTTAGGCGACATGATAATCAATGGCTTACGGAAGTTCCAAGCCAACTGACGACGCAAAGCGTGGAAAATATTGGCTGGCGTAGTAAGGTTTGCCACAACGATGTTCTCTTCGGCTGCCAACTGCAAATAACGTTCTGGACGAGCGTTTGAGTGTTCTGGGCCTTGTCCTTCATAGCCATGTGGCAACTGCATTACCAAACCGTTCATTGTACCCCATTTCGATTCGCAAGAAGCAACGAATTGGTCAATCATGGTTTGTGCACCATTCGAGAAGTCACCAAATTGTGCCTCCCAAATAACCAAGGCATCAGGGTTTGCCAAAGCGTAGCCAAACTCAAAACCTAAAACGCCATACTCCGAAAGTAAAGAGTTGTAAATTTGAAGTTTTTCTTGCTCTGGTGAAATATGGTTGAGTGAAGTATAAGAATCGTTCGTTACAGCATCGTGCAATACCGCATGACGGTGCGAGAATGTACCTCTTTGTACGTCTTGCCCCGATACACGCACCACTTTGCCATCTAACAAAATTGAGCCATACGCCAAGGCTTCGGCTGTAGCCCAGTTGAGTTGACCATTATCGAAATAGGCTTTACGGTCTGATAGCACTTTTTCGATTTGTTTGAGAGCATGGAATCCTTCAGGAAGTTTCGTTAAGGCATTCGCAATTTTCTCAATGGTTTCTTTTGTAATACCTGTTTGAGGCGATTGCTCAAAATCTTCTGAGGTAGCATAATGCAAGCTTGCCCAGCGGTTGTCCAATTTCAATGGCACGTAGTCTGGACGAATCTTTTGTTTTACTTGGTCTAAACGAGCTTGCAATTCGGCTTTAAACTCGGCATCCATTTGAGCCGCCAAAGCTGCATCAATATCGCCACGAGTAATCAATTTCTGTGTATAGATTTCACGTGGGTTCGGATGGTTCGTAATATTTTTGTATAAAGTTGGTTGCGTAAATCTTGGTTCGTCCGATTCGTTGTGACCATTACGACGGTAGCAAACCATGTCGATAAACACATCACGGTTGAACTGCTGACGGAACTCCGCTGCAATTCTCGACACAAAAACTACGGCTTCTGGGTCGTCGCCATTGACGTGAAATACAGGTGCGTCGATGATTTTGGCTACGTCTGTACAGTAGATAGACGAGCGAGCATCTTCAAAGTCGGTTGTAAAACCAACTTGGTTGTTGATTACAAAATGGATTGTTCCGCCCGTTTCATAGCCACGCAACTTCGCCATTTGTGTTACTTCATACACAATACCTTGTCCTGCTACAGCCGCATCGCCGTGAATCAAGATAGGTAAAATTTTATCGTAATCTCCCTCAAAATGAGCATCGGCACGAGCTCTACAGAAACCTTCTACCAAAGGATTTACGGCTTCAAGGTGCGAAGGGTTTGGAGCTAATTTCAACGAAATTTCAACACCCGAAGGAGTAATATGCTTAGACGAATAGCCCAAGTGGTATTTTACGTCGCCATCGCCATGAATTTGGTCAGGAATATTTCCTTCAAAACCATCGAAGATAGATTCGTAAGACTTGTGCATGATATTGGCCAAAACGTTCAAACGACCTCTGTGAGCCATACCAATCATCGCTTCTTTCACGCCTAGCTCGGCAGAACGGTTGATGATGGCATCGAGTGCAGGAATCGTACTTTCGCCACCTTCTAAGCCAAAGCGTTTTTGACCTAAATACTTCGTACCCAAGAAGTTTTCAAATACTACAGCCTCGTTGAGTTTCTGTAAAATTTGCTTTTTCTCTTCAACAGGCGGATTGAAGGCCAACGCTTCACGCTCGATTTTGTTGCGAAGCCACTCTTTTACATCCGCTTCACGAATGTAAGCATATTCAAAGCCAACAGAACCAGCATAGATTTTGTGGAGCGAAGCTAAGATTGTACGCAATGTGGTAGGGCCAATGCCTAAAAAGTTACCCGCTTGGAAAACGGTGTCTAAGTCGGCATCTGACAACGCATAGTCTTGTAAATCGAGTCGAGGGCGACGGTCTTTGCGTTCACGAACGGGGTTGGTTTTTGATAATAAGTGACCTCTCGAACGAAATGCCTTTATCAAACTGATAACCGACATCTCCTTTTGGATTGTCAAGACATCAGCCGTAGCAGAACCCGCTTTGGTTGCTACGCCGTTGGTTGAAAGACTTACTTCAGAAGAGCCGTTGGCATTCCAAGAAGTATAAAAATCAAAACCTTTGAAAAAATTCTGCCAACTTACATCAACCGAATTAGGGTCTTGCAGATACGATTCGTACAAGTCGGCAATGACTGCGGTATCGGCGTTGGCAATGTATGAAAATTGGTCCATAACTGGCGTTAATCGTTATTTTGTTTAGCTTATTCGTCAAAAAAACACTTTATATCTACGAATAAAGTACAAAGAGATTGGTTTTCTGGATTTAATCTATTGTTATAAATAGGATAATTACGGCAAAGTTACGCTATGCCTGCTAATTAAAACATAAAATTTTATTTGTTTTTTACAGGAATTTTGCCAAATTAATATAGTAAAAAAAATCTATTTTAAAGAGATGTTTGAAAATTAAAATAGTTATATTTTAAATTGACAAAATCCTTATTTTAAGGATTTTGCTTCATGCAATCAAAACAGCTTTTTTTTAACGTTACAAAGGTAGTCATTGCTTACGTAGATTGCTTTTTTTTCTGATAAAATCTCTTACTTCTTGCCTCTTACCCCTTGTTTTAACCATAAGCTTTTCGCAGGTTTTGTTTGTTGTGATTGTTTTTGTCAGTGGTAGCTCAAACAACAACCGTCGTTGCTCAACAATAAGTTTTTTATTTTGTTTATCTGATACTTATACGAGATGAACAAAAAAATCCTAATTTTAACCCCAAAACCTTGGTGTATTGTCTTGCTGTGCTTCGATAAGTTGTTACGAGTGATTAACTTGATAAAAGATTTATATTGAGGAATTTAAAGATTTAGGAAACGCCTGTACAACTTTTTTAGAGGTAAACTATAATACTTTGCAGGCTTGCAAGAATAAGATAATACAAATATATTCGTTGCATTATTTCAATAGTTAATTTACTAAAACCAATGTTATAGCTTTTAAACGAGGTAAACAAGTAAATATTGAAAGTTATAAAACTAATTCTTCAATTAACATTTTAATTGAATGCGATGTACATTTAGCCATAGAATTTGAGTATATTTACAAGGCATCTGATATGCTTTATTAACCCATAAACACAATGAAATCGAATCACCTGTTGCTATGCTTCTGGGGAGCTTTGCTGTTGGTACACGCCCACAGTTTCTCGCAAGGCATCAATTTTCGACAAGATGATTGGCAAAATGTGCTGGCCCAAGCCAAAGCACAAAACAAATTGATATTTGTTGACATTTACACTACTTGGTGCAGGCCTTGTAAAGAAATGGACAAAAAAACTTTCTCCGAAACTACAGTCGGCGATAAGTTTAATGCTCGTTTTATCAACTACAAGCTCGATGCCGAGAAGGGCTTTGGTATTACCCTTGCCAAACGGTACAATGTTAACTCGTATCCTACGTGTTTGTTTATCGACAACAGCGAAAATTTGGTGTACAAACAAGAAGGCTACCTAGGCCCAACCGACCTGCTCAAAGAAGCCGACTTGGTATTGCAAAACCAGTCGGACAGCAAACCCATTTATACTTACGACAAGCTGTACAACGAAGGCAAACGTGATGCCGAGTTTTTGTATGAATACATTGCCAAGAGAGCAAGGTATAAACTCGACAACATGGCTTTGGTAGAAGAATACGTAAAAGTTGTGCCTCCAGCACAGCAATCATCAGACAAAGTACTGCGTTTGGTTGTTAACAATGGCTTTAAAATAGATGGCAAAGCTTTTGAGATTTTGATGAAATTCAGAGAAAAAGCGGAAAGCCTTTTTGAAGGAGGCGTTGAAAAAGTCAACGAAGCTTTTTCGGTAAGTGTGAATGAAGCTTTTTACCAAGCCATCGAAGCCAAAGACGAAAAGCTTTTTGAAAAAGTACTTCGGGCCAACCTTAAAGCCTTGCCCAATACCGCCGACCGTGTGAATGATAAGAACAAATTGGCTTTTTATATGGCCATAAAAGATACCGAACATTTTGTCGCAGCCGCCGAAAATTACCTCAACCAGTACGTCATGTTTGTACAGGTAGAAAGCATCCGAAAACAAGATTTGTGGGAATACGACAAAATGATGCAAGCCTATCGCTTGGGCATAAAAGACTCTACTGGCACAGGAGCAGCGTTGTACCAGAACATCAAAAAGAATGGTAAGTTTACCTTGGCTCGCCTTACCGCCAATGAACTCAACGACGTAGTGAAAACTTTTTACGAACAAGTAACCGACAAAGCCTTGTTGCAAAAAGCCGTACCTTGGATTAAAAGAGCAATAGAATTGGTTGAAAACCCAGATTATTTTCACTCGTATGCCCAATTGATGCTCAAAATGGGCGAAAAACAGCAAGCCCTAGACATTGAGCAACAAGCCTACGAATTGGCTCTTCGAGAAAAAATAGATACGCAGAAATTCACCTCTGCTCTTGAAAAAATGAAGTAATATCCCCAAAAACTAGCATCTTATCCATGCTAGTTTTTGCTCATATCAAATCTATCAAGCTAGGTTTCCAATCATACTTTTTTACAACCTTTCATAATACTTAAACACTTTCCACTCCTAAGTTTCGTTATTATGCGGTTAAAGTTGCTTAACTTTGACAGTTACCTCAGTTTTATCTAAAACAGGTTTATTTTCAATCTCAAACAACTCCTTTAGTTGTTGTATATCATCATTTTATTTTCAATTTATGAAAAAAAGACCCGCTTTAATTCTTTGGGCAATGACTTTGTGCCTGCATGTTTTTGCTCAAAAAGTTACTCAGAACACCAGTTACCAATTTTTTGTTGATTTAAACAAAGTCCAAAACGATAAGCTAGAGGTATCGCTTGTAGTGCCAAAACTTACACAGGAAGAAGCCATTTACAACCTTCCTAAAATAGTACCAGGGACTTATGCCAACTATGATTTTGGGCGGTATGTTTCAAATTTTAAGGCTTTCGATGCGGCTGGCAAACCACTGCCTACTGAAAAAATAAATGCCAATAGCTATAAAATTAAGAAAGCTAAAACGCTTTACAAAGTTTCATATCTTGTTGACGATTCTTGGGATTCGCCCGAAATCAAAGGTGAATACATTTTTGAGCCAGCAGGAACAGACATCGAAAAAGATACGCTTTTTGCGATTAATACGCATGGCTTTTTTGGCTATTTCGACAACCTCAAAAAACTTACTTACCAAGTTACGTTCAATAAGCCTAAAGGGTTTTATGGTGCAACCTCGATGATTGCCAGCAAGAGCGATGTCAACAGCGATACGTTTACCAGTGGCAATTACATGGACTTGGTGGATGCCCCCATCATGTACTCGAAACCCGACACGACTGTGCTAAAAGTAGGCGGTGCAGATATACTTATTTCGGTGTATTCGCCCAATAAAAAACTGACATCCAAGGAAATAGCAGACAATGTAAAAACCTTGCTCGAAGCCCAAAAAGAATATTTAGGCGGTACGTTGCCTATCAAAAAATATGCGTTTTTGATTGTTCTTTCCGACAACCTAAAAAATGGTAGCTATGGGGCATTAGAACATTCGTATTCGTCGTTTTATTACCTGCCAGAAGGCTCTGCCGACGAACTTACGCAAACCATCAAAGATGTGTGTGCCCATGAGTTTTTCCATATTGTAACGCCATTGAGCATCCATTCAGAAGAAATCGGTAACTTCGACTTCAACCAACCTAAAATGTCGAAGCACCTTTGGCTGTATGAAGGAGCAACCGAATACGCTGCTGGTCACATGCAAATGAAATACGATTTGATTTCGTTGCCACAGTATTTGTCGATGATTCGTAGCAAAATCAACAACATGACCGACCGCTACAAAGACGATTTGCCATTTACAGAAATGAGCTTGGGCGTACTCGACAAATACAAAGAACAATACCAAAATGTATATGAAAAGGGAGCGTTGATTGGCTTGTGTCTTGATGTTAAATTGAGAGAGCTTTCAGGAGGAAAATATGGTACACAAAATTTGATGCGTGATTTATCGAAATACTATGGAAAAGACAAGTCGTTTCAAGATGCGGAGTTGTTTGATAAAATTACAGAAATCACAAAATTCCCTGAAATCAGAACATTCTTTAAACGCTATGTAGAAGGAAACGAGCCGTTGCCTTTAGAAGAAATCTTGAAAAGCGTAGGCGTAGAATACCAAAAATCAATTAAAATCAAAGAAAAAACCATTGGTGTTTCGTTATTCCATTTGGGTATTAATCCAGAAACCAACAAGGTGTTTATCATCGACGAAGATGGCATTGATGAATTTGGCAAAAAATTGGGCTATAAAGCAGGCGACGAATTTGTATCGCTCAATGGCAAACCACTCGACTTGAGCAGTTTCCGGGCTACCCGCAGCGATTTTATGCAAAATACCAAAGAAAACGATACCATCGAAGCCCTTGTGATACGTAAAGAAGGCGACAAACGTGTGGAAGTAAAGCTTTCTGCGGCTTTGTTTATTCCTGAAATTACGGAGAAAAATTTATTAAAACTGGCAGAAGCACCTACCGAAGCCCAACTCAACTTGCAAAAAGCGTGGTTGCGTCCGTAAATTTTAGCGGAAAAACCATTTTTTATACGTAATTTAATAGCTCAATTATAAGAATATGAACTTATGATTGAGCTATTTTTATGAAAAAGTTCTACTATCTATTACTACTAGGCATCGGGAGTGTTGCCTGTAATTACACTATTCGAGAAGAGGCGACCAAACCAAGCCTGCTTCCTGCCTCTTTTTATTTTTCTGAAAAAGGACAATTTTGCGTCTATGAAGTCGAAAATAAACAATATGCTTTGGGAAGAAGCGTTGAAACGCAGGTTTATTGGCTTCGGTATGCGGTAACATCTCTTTCCGATTCGTTGTTGTATAAAAAATACCTGATACAACTATACATCCGCAGCGATACAACGCAAGCATGGACAGCCCTTGAAACCACGCAAAGCTTGGTTTCGACACAGGTGTTGGTAAACATACAGCAAAATACGCCTATATGTCTTTTGCACACACCTTTAGTTGTTCATAACCAATGGAATAGCAATTTATACAATGTACAAAAACCTCAATTGGCGAGCATCCAACAGCGGTATTTCAAGTACCAATGGCAAGGAAAACATTTCGATGAAGCCTTGTTGGTGACAAGCTACAAAGACTCTACAGCCCTGGCCAATCATAGTAGCAGACAATTGTATTTGACAGGCTTAGGCATGGCGTATCAAGAAATCACCGACGTACAATATTGCTATCAGGCAGCTTGTGCTGGTAAATCACAAATAGATTTTGGTAAAATTATTCGATATAAACTGATTGATTATGGTAAAGAATAAACGTGCAAAAGGCCTTATTGTATTCGTATTGTTGTTGCTTGCTTCGAGCATTCGGGCCCAAACACTCAAGTATTTGGTTTTACTCAAAGACAAAAACAACAGTCCTTTTAGCACCACTCAACCCGACGCTTATCTATCGAAACGCGCTATTCAAAGACGACACAAACAGAGCATTGCCCTCACTACGCAAGATTTGCCCGTAAACCCTGCGTATGTCAAGGGTATTGAGGCTACAGGGGCAAAAGTTTGGTACACTTCTCGCTGGATGAATGCCATTTTGATAGAAGCCACCACAAGCCAGTTGAATCAGGTTTTGGCTTTAAATTTTGTAAAAGGTATAGAAGGGAAATATCCATTGAAAGCCAATGCTATAGCTTCGGGTGCATTACGAAAAGCGTATAAATTTGCTTCGGAAGCAGATGCTCCCAACTTTGGCTTGGCGGCTACACAAAATAAGATGCTTGGCGTAGATGTACTGCACCAAAACGGCTACACAGGCGAAGGAATATTGATTGGCGTATTCGACAGTGGTTTTCAAAATGCCTCGGCCATGTTGGCATTTAATCATTTATTTACGAATAATAAGATTGTTGGTACGTATGATTTTGTACAAAATGAAAAATCAGTTTATGAAGACGACGCTCATGGAACGCACGTATTGTCGTGTTTGGCAGGCTTACTGCCAAATGCGTTCGTTGGCACAGCCCCACAAGCTTCTTATTTACTTGTAAGAACCGAAGACGTAGCCACAGAGTCGGTTTTGGAGGAAGTCAACTGGCTTATGGCCGCCGAATATGCCGATAGCGTTGGCGTTGATATGATTAGTTCTTCTTTGGGCTATACAACTTTCGACGACGCAAGAACCGACCACACGTATGCTGATTTAGACGGTAAAACAACCATTGCGGCTAGGGCCGCTACTTGGGCAGCAGCGAGGGGTATCATTTGCGTAG
>JACCDQ011169531.1_pt1 | contig 15693 bp, 16 predicted proteins | sample 7446031 | NCBI WGS metagenome assembly JACCDQ01 (sample SAMN15323442, study PRJNA562643) | freshwater metagenome | isolation source: river surface water | place: USA:Blue River Watershed | collected 2017-08-17
ACGTCGTGTGCAGGCAGCTGCGCGGGCAAACCGAGCTCTTCTGCATGCAAATCGATGCTAGGTAGCGCATTTTCTTTGGAAGAAGGAGGCTTTTGGCGCTGGTTGCACACGCTCGCTATTTGGTCCTTGTTTTTGATTTTTTGAACATCGATGGCTTGCCGCGCAACGACTAAGTCTTTGGTGTAAGTATAGGAAAAACCAAATTCGTCGGTGAGCACCAACTGTGTTTTTAGAATTTCCTGGATGGTAAAAATGCCGGACTCATGCAGGACACTCACCTGCTGCCCCACAAACCAACTCATTGGAACTTGATGGCTTTTATGGGTGAAATGCGGGCCACAACCCTACTCGGCAAAAGTAAAGCAATCATGCAAGTACCAAAGGTTAAGACATTGATAAAAATGAAATTCCAAAAACTAAAATCGATCGGAACGGCATCTAGGTAATACACCGCAGGGTCGAGTTTCAACAGTGCAAAGCGATCTTGCAGCCAGCACAAAACGAGTGCGAGGGAATTGCCAAAGAGCAAACCCCGCAACAACAGATAAGCCGCTTGCCACAAAAAGATGCGGCGAACCGAGCGGTTGTTGGCGCCCAAAGCCTTGAGCAAGCCCACAAAGGACGTGCGCACCACAATCAGTACCAGCACAGCTGAACCTACATTGATGATGCCAATCAGCAACATCAAAACAATAATGATCAGCACATTAAAATCTAGAAAATGTAGCCAAGCAAACAAATCCGCTTCGGTATCTTGGATGTTGCTGACCTGCAATAAATGTTGATTCACTGGGCGCATTTCAACAGCATCTTTGAGCGCTTTTTCGGTACTGGCCAGCGCAGCAAAATCATTTACCCCTACTTCAAATCCAGAGATAAAATGCGCGGTGGTCCCGCTACCATCTTTGAATTGAAAGCGCAGCGGCCCCTTTTTGGTGGCATACACTTGCTCATCGAGGCCATCTATCAAACAAACAGGTTCGCCGTTTTCGAGTTGTAAATCAGCATAAGACAAGACACCTGGGGCAGCAATTTGGAGTGCTGCGCTATCGATGAGTACGGCACGGCCGCCGTTATATGCGTAGCGGTAGGCATACACTTTGAGTGTTGTATCTTTTAAGGAAGTAAAGCGATGGGCGGTATAAACATCCTGACCTAAACCCCAATCAAACAATAAATTAGATGCGTCTCCTTCAATCTCCGCTTTAATTAAAAATTGTCCTTTTCCATCGAGTTCAGGGCGCAAGGACAGCTTGGTGCCGTTGTCGCTCATTTGCTGCACCAATGCCAAATTACCGAAAACCAGCTTTTGGTCGTACTCCAGAAAACCGGTGTTGTAAATACCGACAACTTTTAATTTCTTGAGAATGGGCTGCTGCTTGATATGATAAGCAGAAACCTCATCATTTAACTTGATATTCAGTTTTTTAGATGTTTCTAATGAAAGTAATACTTCATTTATATTCTTCTTTTTTGGTAGCCTTCCCTCGACGAGATGTGAACGCACAAATGTCCAATCGTAGTGTGCATCGACTCCTTTGAGCATGAGCCCTAACATGTCTTGACGCTGCACGAGTGAATCTTGACCATTCGCCATTTGAATGGTGTCGTTGAAGCGCGTAGACTGCAGCAAAAGCGGCTTGAACGCAACGGCCTGAATGCTACTTACGCCAGGGATTTGCTCTAGTTCATTCAAGAAAGGAATGCGGCGATCTAGGGCTTCTGCTTCAAAAATATGTGCAGAACCCGCCTTAGAAATGAAAAGCGGAGCATTAAAACCCGTAATTTTGTCCTTGATTTTTTGCTGAAAACCACGCACAATTGCCAGCGTCAAGGAATTGACCAAAATAGCAAGCGCAATACTCAGCACTGAAATCCGAAGCACAGGCCGAGAAACCCGAAGCCCGAGGTGCTTTTGACGAATCAGCCTAGAAGATATGAAGCGCTCGAATGACAAATTTGTTTTTTTACAAGTCCAAAAATACACAAAGGTTTTGGCATCTTCTGCGCTGCTCCTATTTTTGCTTTCAGCTTGCGGACTTTTTGCGCCGAAATCATTTAGTCCTAGCCCCGTTCAGTTTGCCGAAACCATCGTCATTGAGGAAGACTCCATCTCTTTAGCCGGCTTCCCAAACCAAACCACCCAACAAAAACCAAGCTTAGCCGCACCCCAACTCGGCATCGATCGCCTGCATCTTTTCGTCGATTCCCTCGCCGGCAAACGCATTGCGGTGGTAGCCAACCAAACATCTGTAGTTAAAGGAATACATTTAGTAGACACGCTTTTAGCACTGAAGCTCAATGTTGTAAAAGTATTTGCCCCCGAACACGGCTTCAGAGGTGACGCCGACGCAGGACAGCACATTAGCCACAGCATTGATGAAAAAACAGGCCTGCCGTTGGTCTCCTTATATGGCTCCAACAAAAAGCCAACCGACCAACAATTGCAAGATGTCGATATCGTCATCTACGACATCCAAGACGTTGGCGTCAGGTTCTACACCTACATTTCCACTTTGCATTACGTGATGGAGGCTTGTGCTGAAAACAACAAACAAATGGTGGTTTTGGATCGGCCGAATCCGAACGGACACTACATCGACGGACCTGTACTCGAACCCGCTTTCAAATCTTTTGTAGGCATGCACCCCGTGCCAATTGTCTACGGCATGACCATAGGCGAATACGCCATGATGATCAACGGCGAAGGCTGGCTACACAACAGCAGACGCTGTCAGTTATGGGTTATTCCGTGCAAAAATTACAAGCACAAATTGCCCTACAGCCTTCCGGTAGCGCCCTCCCCAAACCTGCGCACCGACGCCGCAATTGCTTTGTACCCTAGTCTTTGTCTATTTGAAGCCACCACAGTGAGCGTCGGACGGGGCACCGACAAACCATTTGAAATCTACGGACACCCACTCTTTCCTGCCCAGAGCTACCAATTTATGCCGATTCCAACCATTGGTGCCAAGAATCCACTGCACCTCAACAAAATTTGCCAAGGTATCGACCTGAGTCAAAATGCGGTGAAAAGAAGCTATCAACTCAATTTAAACTACCTGATCAATGCCAAAGAACTGCTCGGTGACACCATCGTGTTTATCGATCAGCCTTCGTTTTTCAACCGGCTTGCTGGCACCGCCACCCTCAAAGAACAGCTCGACAAAGGTTGGTCGGCCAAAGAAATCCGCGCCACTTGGAAACCAGGTTTGGACGCGTTTTTAATGACGCGCAGCAAATATTTGCTCTACGAATAAACGAAAGCGCGCAAGCAATTAATAAAATAAAGGATTACAACTTAGCGTCGAGCACTTGCTGAGCCATATCGGCCATGTAGGCGTCCATTTGGGCCTGAACAGCTGGATCAAAGGCAGCAATGATACGTGCGGCCAACAGACCTGCGTTTTTAGCGCCATTGAGCGCTACTGTAGCCACGGGAATGCCGTTGGGCATTTGCAAGATGGATAAGATGGAGTCCCAGCCGTCTATGGAGTTAGAAGACTTGATGGGCACGCCAATAACGGGCAAGGATGTCATGGAGGCGGTCATGCCGGGCAGATGCGCTGCACCCCCTGCGCCTGCAATGATCACTTTCAAGCCTCTGTCAGCAGCTGACTTAGCGTAAGCAAACATTTTATCTGGCGTGCGGTGAGCAGAAACAACATCTGCTTCTACTGCGATGCCAAATTGTTCTAAAATGATTTTTGCTTCTTGCATGATAGGCCAGTCTGACTTACTGCCCATGATGATGCCGACTTGTGTCATGATTCAGGGTTTGAAGGTGCTTGTTCTTGGACATCCTGGTTTTCAGTGATATCGGAAGGTTCTTCTACAGGATTACCGGCCGTAACTTGTTGCTTGACTTGCTTGGGCAGGCTGCCGTAGTGAATGGTGTTGTCGATGTCGGTGGTCATTTGATCTAAAGGAGCCACAAGCGTTTCTTCAGTTTCTTTGAGAATGCCCTCTAAATTGAGGTCGGCTTTCATCTCCTGACCAGACTTTCTGATTTCTTGCTGCAGCTCGTTGGAGGCATTGCGCACTTGATACAGCGCCTGACCAAGGGTTTTAGCAATACCCGGAACGCTCTTTGAACCAAAGAACAACAACACAACCAAAACAATGACGATGACTTCAGAGCCAGCTACATCGCTTAAAAAGAGTGGAATGCTAAGCATGGTGCAAAGCTACAAAGAAAAGTCTTAGGGTTGCTGCATTTTGGCGATGATCGCAGCCGTAATGGAGCTCGGCATAAAGGGCAAGAGGCCTTTGATGAGGAAGGTAAACTTGAAGTCGGAGATGCAAATGACCTTGCCTTTTTCCATGGCGTTGTAACCTTTGAGAGCCGTTTTGTAAGCGCTCGCGGCGCCGTCGAACATTTGCGAGCCGCCAAAGCCTGCCACTTGGGCAAATTCGGTATCGACAGGGCCAGGGCAAAGTGCCGTTACCGTAACACCGGTGCCTTTGAGCTCATGCGCCAAACCTTGCGTGTGCGAAACCACAAAAGCTTTGGTGGCAAAATAAGTGTTCTGATAAGGGCCAGGTAAGAAACCTGCAGTGCTCGCGGTTTGCAAAATTTTACCCTTGCCTCTGGCTTTCATATCCTTGCCAAATAAATGTGTCAATTTCAAGAGGGCCATGACGTTGAGGCGCACCATTTCGACGTCAGCTTCGAGGTCGCGGTCTAAAAAAGCACCTTTGCCGCCAAAACCAGCGTTGTTGAACAAATAATCAACTTGCCAACCGTTTTGCGTCACTTCGTCATAAACGGCTTGAGACGAGCCCAACACACTGAGGTCTTTTTGGATCACTTGAACGGTGACCTTGTATTTTTCAACGAGCTCTTCTTTTAAGCTATTCAGCAATTCGATACGTCTGGCTACTAAAATCAAATCTCCTCCTTTGGCCGCATGGATGCGTGCGAGTTCTTTTCCGATTCCGGACGATGCGCCGGTGATGAGTGCGGTGTTTTTCATGATTAGGTAACGATTTGAAAGGTTTGATTGTTCATAGACTTGAATAAATGATTTCAAATTCATCTTTTTGAACAGGAACGAACGGATGATTTCCTTGAAGCATTTCTTGGACGCGCATTAAGTCGGGGAATTGATCGACTTCGAATTGGTATGCAAACCACTTTGTACCTATTTGCTGCAGTTCGGTAAATTGATTTTTAGAGGTGATTTTGTAGAACGACTTGCCATTCTCGAGTTTTCTGAACTGCGGAAATTCCATTTTGATTGTATCTTCGTGCAAAGTTAGTGTATCAATGGGTGAGATTTCAAGTAAAGACAAGGAAATATTGACTTTGGCTAAAACCAATTTCAAGAGCAACCAACAACAACTCAAGAAATGGAACAAACAAAAACCCAAAGACCTCGATCAGCGCTTTTCAGCTGCACATCAAAAAGAATTTGCTCAACGCGATTGCCTGAAGTGTGCCAATTGCTGTAAAACGACGAGTCCGATTTTCAGACAGCCCGACATCCGCCGTATGGCCAAAGCATTGCGAATGAAAGAAAGTCAGTTGGTGGATCGCTACCTCAAACGAGACGAAGACGACGATTACGTACTCAAAACCTCGCCTTGCTTCAATTTACTCGACGACAACACCTGTGCCGTCTACGACGACCGCCCATTGGCTTGCCGCGAATACCCCCACACCGACCGTAAAAACATGTATCAAATCATGGATTTAACAGCGCAAAACACGCTCATCTGCCCGGCGGTGGCAAGCATTGTGGATAAAATCGTGAATGGCTAAAATTGCTGAAAAAAACCTAAATTTGCGCATCAATCAATATCCCTTATGGAACCCGTTCAAGCATACATCCCACAACATAAAATCCGCATCGTAACTGCTGCGGCACTCTTCGACGGCCACGACGCTGCCATCAACATCATGCGCCGCATCATTCAGGCAACGGGCTGCGAAGTCATTCACTTGGGCCACGACCGCTCTGTAGAAGAAGTGGTCAACTGCGCCATTCAAGAAGATGCCCAAGCTATTGCCATGACCTCCTACCAAGGCGGCCACATGGAATACTTCAAATACATGCACGACCTTTTGCAAGAAAAAGGAGCGCCACAAATCAAAATATTTGGCGGCGGCGGCGGCACCATCTTGCCTTCTGAAATCGAAGAACTACAAGCCTACGGCATTACGCGCATTTACCACCCCGACGACGGCCGAGCTATGGGCCTTCAAGGCATGATCAACGACCTGATTCAAAAATGTGATTTTGCAGTGGGGCAAGCCAAAAAAGAGTCTAGCGAAAGTATCTTGGCGGCCGTAGCGCAAAAATCCATTCCAACTTTGGCCCACTGCATCAGTGCTGCCGAAAACTATCCCGAAGAAAATGCCGAATTGTTGAATGCCTTGCGCACAGCGGGTGCACAAACCTCAGTTCCGGTATTGGGCATCACCGGTACGGGCGGAGCGGGTAAATCTTCTTTGGTAGATGAGCTCGTGCGCCGTTTCTTGCTCGACTTCCCAGACAAGCAACTCGCGGTTGTCTCCGTAGACCCTTCGAAAAGAAAAACCGGTGGCGCACTCCTCGGCGACCGCATCCGCATGAACGCCATTAAAAGCCCGCGCGTTTACATGCGCTCTTTGGCTACGCGCCAATCCAACCTTGCGCTTTCCAAGCACGTGGCAGAAGCCATTTCTATCTTGAAAGCGGCCAACTACGACCTCATAATCCTCGAAACCTCTGGTATCGGGCAATCCGACACCGAGATTTTAGACCACTCCGATGTGTCTTTGTACGTCATGACGCCCGAATATGGCGCCGCGACCCAACTCGAGAAAATCGACATGCTCGACTTCGCCGACGTCATTGCCCTCAACAAATTCGACAAGCGCGGCGCCCTAGATGCCCTGCGCGATGTCCGCAAGCAATACCAGCGCAACCACAACCTTTGGGACAGCCAAGTAGACGACATGCCTGTTTATGGCACCATCGCCTCGCAGTTCAACGACCCCGGCATGAACACTTTGTATAAGGTCATGATGGATCATGTCGTGAAAAAAACAGGCGGCGACCTCCAATCTACGTTTGCCATCACCCGCGAGATGTCGCAAAAAATTTATGTGATTCCACCAGAGCGCACCCGCTACCTTTCTGAAATTTCTGAAAGCAACCGCGCCTATGACAAATGGGTCGATACGCAAGTGGTGGTCGCAACCAAACTCCACGGCTTACAAGTTTCTATCGACACGCTAAAAGCTTCCAATCTAGAAGACAAAGACCGCCTCGTTAAAGGCTTGCAAGAAGCTTTTGAGCAAGAAAAACTCAACTTCGACCCCAAAAACTGGGAAATCCTTCAAAACTGGGATGCCAAAAAACAGGCCTTCAAGAATCCGGAATACCAGTTCAAGGTCCGCGACAAAATCTTAACGATCCAAACGCACACCGAGTCTTTATCTCATTTGCAGATTCCGAAAGTAGCCACGCCAAACTACCACAGTTGGGGTGACATCCTGCGTTGGGTTTTACAAGAAAACGTACCAGGTGAGTTCCCTTACACGGCTGGTTTGTTCCCATTCAAGCGCGAAGGAGAAGACCCCACGCGCATGTTTGCCGGCGAAGGAGGCCCTGAGCGCACCAACAAGCGTTTCCACTATGTTTCGCTCGGCATGCCCGCCAAACGCCTTTCTACAGCTTTTGACTCCGTCACACTTTACGGCAACGACCCCGACTTGCGTCCGGACATCTACGGCAAAATTGGCAACTCCGGGGTGTCTATTTGCTGCCTAGACGACGCCAAGAAATTATACTCAGGTTTTGACCTCAGCCATCCGGCAACGTCTGTTTCCATGACCATCAATGGCCCAGCACCAATGTTGTTGGCTTATTTCATGAATGCGGCCATCGATCAAAACTGCGAGAAATACATCAAGGCCAATGGCTTAGAAGCAGAAATAGAAGCTAAAATTGCCGCTATTTACAAAACCAAAGGAAGCGCGCGACCAGCTTATCAAGGCGAACTCCCTGAAGGCAACGACGGCCTCGGCCTCATGCTACTCGGTGTCACTGGTGATCAAGTCTTGCCAGCCGACGTATATGCGCAAATCAAATCCGATACGCTCAAGCAAGTGCGCGGCACCGTACAAGCAGACATCCTCAAAGAAGACCAAGCACAAAACACTTGCATTTTCTCTACTGAATTTGCACTGCGCCTCATGGGCGACGTCCAGGAATACTTTATTGCCAACGGTGTGCGCAACTTCTATTCGGTCTCTATTTCTGGTTACCACATCGCAGAAGCAGGCGCCAACCCCATTACCCAATTGGCCTTTACGCTCGCCAACGGCTTCACTTACGTAGAATACTACCTGAGCCGCGGCATGGACATCAATGAATTTGGGCCCAACTTGTCGTTCTTCTTCTCGAATGGCATTGACCCAGAATACGCCGTCATTGGCCGTGTGGCGCGCCGCGTTTGGGCCAAAGCCCTTGCGCGCAAATACGGTGCAAACGCACGAGCACAAATGCTCAAGTACCACATCCAGACCTCTGGGCGTTCTTTGCATGCGCAAGAAATCGACTTCAACGACATCCGCACTACACTACAGGCACTTTACGCCATCTACGACAACTGCAATTCATTGCACACCAACGCCTACGACGAAGCCATCACCACGCCTACCGAAGAATCTGTGCGCAGGGCCATGGCTATACAGCTCATCATCAACCGCGAACTCGGCTTGGCCAAAAATGAAAATCCGCTACAAGGCGCATTTATCATAGAAGAACTCACCAATTTGGTAGAAGAAGCCGTACTCACGGAATTTGACCGCATCACTGAGCGCGGAGGCGTTTTGGGTGCCATGGAAACCATGTACCAACGCTCCAAAATTCAAGAAGAGTCTTTGTATTACGAAACACTCAAACACACCGGCGAATTCCCGATCATTGGCGTCAATACCTTCTTGAGCTCCAAAGGCTCGCCAACGGTATTGCCCAAAGAAGTAATCCGCGCTACCGAAGAAGAAAAAGCCTACCAAATCAGTATGCTCAGCAATTTGCACAGCGCGCAGCAAGTAGCGGCGAGCGAAGGCATTGCCAAAGTGCAAGAAGCAGCTGTACAGAACTTCAATATCTTCGAAGAGCTCATGGAAACATGTAAAGTCGCTTCATTGGGGCAGGTCACGAACGCCTTATTTGAGGTCGGCGGCCAGTACCGACGCAATATGTAAAATGACAGACGCACTATTTTCTTCCTTTGCCCAGCAAATTGCACTCAAAAAGCAAAGTTTCTCTGCCGAGCAGCGCACGCTACTGACGGAGGTATTGGAAGAAAAATACAAGGGTCTTTCGGTGTCTGAAAAGCTCAAAAATAATTTAGCACTTCTACAAGACCCCAATACTTTTACCATCACTACAGGGCATCAGCTCTGCTTGATGAGCGGCCCTTTGTATTTTATATACAAGATTTTGCACGTCATCAAACTGAGCACCGACCTCAATGCAAGGTTCCCTGAACAACATTTTGTACCGGTGTACTGGATGGCTTCCGAAGACCACGATTTCGAAGAAATCAGAAGCTTTCTACTCTTTGGGCAAAAATGGACCTGGGAGAGCGCGCAAAAAGGTGCTGTAGGTCAATTTGACACCAAAGATTTACAATTTTTGCTTCGAGCCCTTGCCGAAAAGTTTCAAAACCAACCAGATAGTGAGATTCATAGTTTAATAGAAAAATTCAAGGTCACAAACTACGGCTTAGGCTTTTTTGAATTTGTAAATGAACTCTTCTCCCTTTATGGGCTCGTCATCATCGATGCCAACGACGCACGCCTGAAAGCAAGCGCCTGGCCCATCTGGCAAAAAGATTTGTTTACTGCTGAGCTTCATCAGGCCGTTGTTCAAAATACCCAAGCACTTCGAGAAAAGAACCTTCCCACACCAATTGAAAGCAAGGAATCGAACTTGTTTTTATTGTCAAATGGACGAAGAGAAAGGATTGAAAAATCGGAACTAATTCAATTCGAGCAAAAAGACAGCGCGCAACTTTCGCCGAATGTAGTGCTCAGGCCGCTCTATCAAGAATGGATTTTGCCCAATTTGGCCTACGTTGGTGGGCCCAGTGAAATCGCGTATTGGCAACAACTGCCGCAGGCATTTGCCTGTCTTGACCTTCCCTTTCCACTGACCATTCAACGCGCTGGTGGCTATTTATTGCAGGCCAAAGACCTCAGCCAAATCGAAAACTTTGGATTTGAAAAACAAGATTTGCTTACCGATAAAACGGCACTTAAAAAACGCTACCTCGAACAAGTTGGGGATCAAGAACCCAATTACAGTCATTTAGAAGACCATTGGAGAGGTTACAAAGACGCTTTTTTCAAAATTGTAGAAAACGCATTGCCCCAAGAAAAAAGAACGATTGAGGCCGAACTGACCCGCATTCAGAAACAACTTGAAGCACTCGAGCAACGCTTTGAAAAAACGCGCAAAGCCAAATACGACAAAGCGCTCAAGCAAATTGAGCAACTGTCGGAGAAAATTCAACCCAAGGGCCAACTCCAAGAGCGCAGCACGAACATCCTGAATTTTTGCCCAGACGGTGAGCTTTCTGAGCGAATAGCGCAGATCTATGAACAACTCGACCCCTACAACCAAGAAAAACAATGGTTTGTGGTGTCGTAAACGAAAAATAACGACCTTTGTGTCAAATTGACAATATGGCTCAAAACGACATCCGCACCGTCCTTGCTCAACACCCGACCATCCCCGTCGTGACTTTCAACCATACCGATGAAGTGGTACCTAAAATGGACGCGCTTATTGCACGCGGCATTTTTTGCATAGAAATTACGCTGCGCACAGCAGCGGCTTACGACTGCATTGCACTTGCCAAAAAATTGTATGGCGACCGCTGCGCAATTGGCATGGGTACGGTCGTGAAAGCCGAACAAATAGAAAAAGCCATTGAACTCGGCATCGATTTTATGGTCAGCCCGGGCCTCAATGCCACCCTCGCTCCGCTTTTTGAACAAAGCAAAATTGCGTTCATTCCGGGAGTGGCTACGCCGAGTGAAATCATCGAAGGCATCCAGTTTGGTTGGGACACCTTTAAATTTTTCCCTGCTAATTTATTTGGAGGTTTAGGCGCGCTCAAAGCCTATGGCCAAGTGTTTCCAAACATTCAATTCTGCCCCACTGGCGGCATCACGGAAGAAACCTACCCAGAATACTTAGCGCTGCCAAATATCATTTCCGTAGGCGGATCCTGGATGTAATATGCTCTTTCTCCTTTTTCTACTCCTCCTTGTTGTCTCTGAATGGATCTTTTTGCTCGCCATTTGGAGCATCCCAAACGTTTATTTAGCCGCCTTTGGTTTTTTACATTTAGGCCTGATACTTGGCAGCATCTTGCTTTTCATGTGGGGCTTTCGCAATGTCAAAATGCGCAGCAATTACAAACTAGGCTTCTCGATATTTGGCCTATTTGTGGCACTTGCCTTACCTGCAATTGTTTATTTGCTTCCGGGCTTGGTCTTTCTCACCTTTCAACTCGAACTCGCCCGCAACAGCGGTTTTGCACTCGCCGCCCTGCATTTTTTAGCGATATTGTACGGTATTTTCTTTGGACGCTGGAACTGGAAAGTACGCCCTGTCGAACTTTTCTTTGAACACCTCCCCGAGGCCATGGATGGCTCCAAGTTCATCCAAATTTCAGATGTGCACATCGGCAGTTTCTACGGGCAAACCCACAAAGTGCAAAAGGCCATTGACCTCATCAATTCCCGCAAGGCCGACTACTTTCTATTCACCGGCGATTTAGTCAACAACAAAGCCGACGAATTCAAGGGTTGGGAGCCGCTCTTTTCACAAATTGAAGTCAAAAAAGGCAAATACAGCATTTTGGGCAACCACGACTACGGCGATTACATTAGCTGGGACTACGACCACGAAAAAGCCGCCAACCTCCAAGAACTCGTCCGGATGCACGAGCGCGTCGGCTGGACTCCCCTACTCAACAAAGCGGTCGAACTCGACAACAACTTCTGGCTCTTAGGCGTCGAAAACTGGGGGCGCTCGATGTTCAGGCAAAGCGGCAAACTCGAAGAAACTTTGGCGCAAACGGGCGAAGGCTTCAAACTACTACTCAGCCATGACCCGAGCCATTTTGATGCACAGGTCATCCATACAGACATCGACCTCACGCTCTCGGGTCACACCCACGGCATGCAATTCGGCATCGAGCGCTTTGGCCTGCGCTGGAGCCCGGTATCTTTCGTTTACCCGAAATGGGCTGGCTTGTATCAAGTCGAAAAGCAATTTTTGTATGTCAACCGCGGCTTCGGCTACCTCGGCTTCCCCGGCAGAGTGGGCATTTATCCTGAAATTACAGAATTTACACTCCGACGTTCGAAAGCACAATAAAAATTTACTAAATTTGCAGCCAATGTCAGCTCCGTTCAAGGAAAGACAAGCGGTCCTATAGCTCAGTTGGTTAGAGCAACAGACTCATAATCTGTGGGTCCACGGTTCGAGCCCGTGTGGGACCACTCCTTTAAAGCCTCAAGTTATTGGGGCTTTTTTTATGCCAAACACTACTGAGGAATTATCTACTATGATGTAACTAACACTCAATTAATTATTCACTATATTTGATTCGAAATGATTGAAGTACTGTCAAATAAAATGGAGGCAATAGCATCACTTTGTGAAATACACAGGGTGAAAACAATTGCTGTATTTGGCTCTGCGGCCCAAAACACAATGACGGCTCAAAGTGACATCGATTTTCTTGTCCAATTCTCTGAAGATATCGATGTACTCGACTTTGCCGACAATTATTTTTCATTACTAGAGTCCTTAGAATCATTAACTGGAAAAGCCATTGATTTAGTTTCAGTTAATTCCTTGAGAAATCCAGTGTTAAAAGAAGAAATCGAAAAGTCAAAAATTGAGCTTTATGTAGCATAAAGCACTCAAATACATCCTTGATATCGAAAGTATTATTACTGAAATTGAAACGATAAAGAACAGACTCAATAATGACTTCAATCAATTCTCAAACGATGTTATCATGCAAAGAGCCGTCGAAAGAGATCTTGAAATCATAGGAGAAGCTGTCCGAAAAATTACTGAACTTCAACCTGACATCAATATTTCATCATCTAAGAAAATTATTGGCTTGCGAAATATCATATCTCATGCTTACGACTCGATTGAACCCGCTTTGATTTGGGGAATAATTCAAAAAGACATTCCAACTTTGAGCATAGAAATCGAAGAACTCAAAAAGGCTTAAGACCAGCTTTATTTTCGGCCATTAAATTAGATAAATCCTCCCTAACTTGGTTCGATATTTCAGACCTTTCGCCCACCCAAGTGGGAATTTCATTTAAAAAGCGGAATCCCTTTTTTTATATCCTTCTATATTCTTTTTCAGATAAAGGCTTGCTGTAATACCTTTAAACGATGTAGAAAGGTATTCATTTCCCCTACCCCCCAATCGGCTGATACAAGCCTTTCTCAATGCAAATACGAGCGAAGTCGGCGGTGGTTTTGGCGTGGAGAACTTTGAATAATTTGGAGCGAGTGCGGTCAATGCTTTTCTTGGAAAGGCCGATGCGGTCGGCAATTGATTCGCTGGTGCTTCCGGAACAGATCAGACGGATGACCATCATTTCTCGATCTGAAAAATTAAAGTGAGCCATGGCCTCTGCTCTTTGGTTGTTCATTTTGACTTGGTTTAACAAGGCTTCATTGACAATATCAGAATGGTGAATGCCTTTTTCTTGCACATTGTAAATGGCATCAACAAGCTCTTCTACCTTACTATTCTTCTTCATGTAGCTCTTTGCTCCCATTTGGATAAGTTCTCCAGCGATGTTTACATTGACATGCATACTGATGAAGATGACACTAATTTCAGGATACTTTTTGAGTAAAACTTCCAAGACCTCCTTACCGTTCATTTCCGGCATGTCAAGATCTAATAAAGCGACATCAATAGGTTTTGATATGAGTTTTTCAAGAAAATCAACGCCATTTTGAGCGTCAAATACGACTGAAATCCCCTCTTCATTTCTAAGCGCGGCGCTTAAACCCTCTAAAAACAGTGTGTGGTCGTCTGCAATAGCGACTCTAATTTTTGGACCGCCTTTCTCACCTCGTTGCTTCTGTTTCATGGCTTGTATTACTGATTATTGATTGGTAAGACCAGGGTTATCTTCCCTCCTCGTTCAGCACGTTCAAAAGTCAAAGAACCCTTTAGAATGGATACTCTATGCCCGATTGAAGACAAACCAATTCCAGCGTTTTTCAATTGCAAATACTCGTAGTCTGACTGACTAATCGCAACACCGTCATGTTTGATTGTAAATAGAACTTGAGCACCCATCATTTGGAATTCACCATCGATATAAGAAGGTTTGGCGTGTTTAACTGTATTGTTGAGTAATTCAGAAATGATATAATAAACCTGAATCTCTTGCTCCTTGGTTAGTGTTACATCAGTTGGTAAATGCTCCACCACAAGACACGGCTTACCTATACTTTTTTGCGCATTCTCAAACAAGCGATCAACAGATTTTCTTAAGCCAAAATTCAGCAAATAATGCGGCAACATACCATTGGTGATAGACCGCAAGCTTGTTACAGACTTCTCAATCATGTTAGCAACCGACAATATTTCTTGAATGGCGTCGGAATCCTCATTAAAATGCAGGGTAGCTTCCGATAACTTTTGTTGTGTCATCGAAAGCGTAGCCCCAACATCATCATGTAGATTTCTGGCAATTTGTGTGCGCTCATCTTCTTGCGCTTTCACAACCGCATTGATCATTTCGAGTTCTTTTTCTTGCATTGCACGCGCATGCGCTGCCTCAAGCCTCTTACGTTTCTTGTACGAAGTAAATAGCACGAAAACCATTCCCGCAGACAGGCCGCTGGTGAATAAAACTGAAAGAATCAGTTGAATTAAGCTTCTTTCAATTTCCAAAACACGAAAGAGTTTAATAGATTTTGTATTAAGGCCATTAGGTAATAGAAGTAAATAACAAATATTGATATTACATTGACGCTTTCTCTTATTTCGCTTTCATAAACACCAATAATAAATGAAGATGAAGTTTGACAAAATATCCCTGCTGAAAACAACGCCAAAAACTTTGAATTTCTTAAATGGAAACTATTAGAAAGTTCAACGATAATACAAAATGAAATAATCGTAATGCTCAGATTGAAGTACATCATAAAAATTTCATTGTTCATTGTTATCCTATTGAGGATTATGCTTTCATAAATGCATAAACAAATGGCACCGATTATAAAGCCAAAAATTATTTTTTTTGCCTTTGAAAAAGAATAAAATAAAAAACCAATTGTTAAATACTCTGTTATTGCCGCTAAGTGATATAGTGGATATGTATTGTTGTAAAATAGCTCAAATAATTTTGTTAAAAGCGTCAAAAGCAACGCTACGATAACGTATACCAGAAAAGGTTTGTAATATATTATTTTAGATTTTCTTCGAATTAAAATAAACAAAGGAAAAATAAAACTGGAATAGGTAATATATTGAACATATTCAAATAATCCCATTTTAAGAATTTAGACTATTTCTTTTAGAACATTTTGGAGGACATGTACCCAACCTATCAATCAACAACCCATTCTCCATATCATCTCCGTTTTCATCCACGCCAACAATTACCAAATTCTTTTCACCGTC
>JACCDQ011194177.1_pt1 | contig 15693 bp, 13 predicted proteins | sample 7446031 | NCBI WGS metagenome assembly JACCDQ01 (sample SAMN15323442, study PRJNA562643) | freshwater metagenome | isolation source: river surface water | place: USA:Blue River Watershed | collected 2017-08-17
ATCCATCTTGCAAAAGAATTCGAAAAGCTTCTGAGCACTTCACTTACAAAGGTATAAAAAAATTGACTTTTATTTTAAAAAATTCGATAGATGATTTCTTTGATCGAATATTCGAAAGTAGTTAAATGTATAATATAAGTCGCAGATATATAGCAATATAATCCAATAGGTTTTTGCGAAAATTGCAAAATAGGTGTGGTGAGGTTTAATTTGTTTTTTTATAGAAATAAATTAGAATTATAAATATGAATGCAATAAAAAACCCACGGCTTGCCGCGGGTTTTTTTATTATGCTAACTCTTTAACTTATAGAAATTCAAAACTTGAATTTCTAAAGCATTAGGTATTTCCTAAAGTTAGAATAGATTCTAAATTTAAGCTACCACCGATTTACGGATGATATTCAACGCACCACCTTCTTTAAACCACTCGATCTGTTGATCGTTGTAACTGTGATTTACTGTGATGGTTTCTGAAGTACCGTTATCGTGATTCAATACCAATTGCAATGGCTTCTCTGGAGCGAACTCAGTCAATCCAATGATGTCGATGATGTCGTTCTCTTGTATTTTATCGTAGTCCGATTTGTCCGCAAATGTCAACGCCAACATACCTTGCTTTTTCAAATTGGTTTCGTGAATACGAGCAAACGATTTTACTAAAACGGCTCTAACGCCTAAGTGACGAGGCTCCATAGCTGCGTGTTCGCGACTTGAACCTTCACCGTAGTTTTCATCACCCACTACAATACTACCAATGCCAGCAGCTTTATATGCACGTTGTGTAGCTGGAACGGCTTCGTAGTTACCCGTTAATTGGTTTTTAACTTCGTTGGTTTTTTCATTGTAGAAGTTTACTGCACCAATCAACATATTATTAGAAATGTTATCTAAGTGTCCGCGGAACTTCAACCAAGGACCTGCCATTGAAATGTGGTCAGTAGTACATTTTCCTTTTGCTTTGATCAACAATTTCAAACCTTTTAAATCAGTTCCTTCCCAAGCAGCGAAAGGATCTAACAATTGTAAACGGTTGCTGTCAACACTCACGTTAACTTTAACGCCACTTCCATCTTCCGCTGGAGCAATGTAACCCGCATCTTCAACTGCGAAACCTTTAGTAGGTAGTTCGTCGCCTGTTGGAGGATCCAATTTAACCGCTTCTCCGTTTTCATTGATTAATGTGTCGGTTAGGGGATTGAAGGTCAAATCACCTGCAATTGCTAGTGCTGTAACCAATTCTGGAGATCCCACAAAAGCATAAGTATTTGGATTTCCATCGGCACGTTTAGCGAAGTTTCTATTGAAAGAGTGAACAATGGTGTTTTTTTCTTGCTTTTCAGCACCAAAACGATTCCACATACCAATGCAAGGTCCGCAAGCATTTGCGAAAACTTTCGCACCGATTTGATCGAAGATCTCTAAGAAACCATCGCGCTCAATGGTATAGCGAACCTGCTCAGAACCCGGAGTGATGGTGAATTCGGCTTTGGTTTTCAAGTTTTTATCTGCCACTTGTTTTGCCAAGCTAACAGCTCTTGAAATATCTTCGTAAGAAGAGTTGGTACAGCTACCAATCAAACCTACTTCAACGCGAGTTGGCCATCCGTGTTCAGCAGCCATTTCTTTCATTTTAGAAATAGGAGTTGCCAAATCTGGTGTAAATGGCCCGTTCAAGTGAGGTTCCAATGTATTCAAATCGATTTCGATAACTTGATCGAAATATGCTTCAGGATTGTTGTAAACTTCAGCGTCGGCAGTAAGGTGTTCGCGAACTTGGTTAGCTAATTCTGCAACATCTGCGCGACCTGTAGCGCTCAAATAACGAGCCATGCTATCGTCGTAACCGAAGGTAGAAGTAGTAGCTCCGATTTCAGCACCCATGTTACAAATAGTACCTTTACCTGTACAACTCATGTTGGTTGCACCTTCTCCAAAATATTCAACGATTGCGCCGGTTCCACCTTTAACGGTTAACAAACCAGCCACTTTCAAGATAACGTCTTTGGGAGCTGTCCAACCATTCAATTTACCAGTTAATTTCACACCGATTAATTTTGGCCATTTTAGTTCCCAAGGTAAACCTGCCATCACGTCGCAAGCATCTGCTCCACCAACACCAATAGCAACCATACCCAAACCACCTGCATTTACGGTGTGAGAGTCAGTACCAATCATCATCCCACCTGGGAAAGCGTAGTTTTCCAAAACAACTTGGTGGATAATACCTGCGCCTGGCTTCCAGAATCCAATTCCGTATTTATTTGAAACTGAAGCCAAGAAATCGTATACTTCTTTACTTTCGGTATTAGCAACTTGCAAATCGGTATCAGCGCCGTTTTGTGCGGTGATCAAGTGGTCGCAATGCACAGTACTTGGAACGGCTACTTTTGCTCTTCCTGCTTGCATGAACTGCAACAATGCCATCTGCGCAGTAGCATCTTGCATGGCAACACGGTCAGGAGCAAAATCTACATAATCCGCACCTCTTTTGAAATTTGCAGGAGCTGCACCATCCCAAAGGTGATTAAATAAGATTTTCTCTGACAACGTAAGCGGTCTTCCCAACATCTTACGAGCTGCCTCAACGCGTTCGGGCATTCTAGCGTACACCGATTTAATTACTTCAATATCAAAAGCCATAGTTTATAGATTGATTTTTGCAAATATCGTGAATTAATTACTATTTTCCTCCGTTTTTGGGGGATGTTTATCGAGTTTTAACATAAAAATTGCCAAATACTTTAGCGGAAAAAGTCCATCTTTGCGTAGTGGAAAAATCACGGGTGGTTTTGGGTATAGATCCTGGTACCAATTTATTGGGTTACGGAATCATTTGTGTGGGCGAACGTCAAGACATCGAACTACTTAGCCTGGGCGTGGTTCGCTTGAGTAAAATAACCGATCACGGTGAAAAACTCTTCCACATTTTCGAACGAATTGCCGGACTTATCGACGGTTTCGAAGTCACCGAAGTGGCCATAGAAGCACCATTTTTTGGTAAAAACGTTCAAAGTATGTTGAAGTTAGGACGGGCACAAGGAGTTGCCATTGCGGCAGCTATATCTCGACAAAAACCCGTGTTTGAATACGTCCCCCGAAAAATAAAACAGTCCATTTGTGGAAACGGAAATGCATCCAAAGAGCAAGTTTTGGCCATGCTTCACGCGCAATTCCAATTTGAAACACAACCCGAAACCCTCGACGCATCCGACGGATTGGCGGCGGCATTATGTCACGTGTATCAGTTCCAACCCCGAAGTTTCGGCACAACGCAGAGCACCAACGCCTCTGGTTTTAAAACCAAAAGTTCCAAAAAAAGCGGAGGCTGGGAGCAGTTCTTGAAAGATAATCCGGATCGGGTGAAGTAACTTTTGCTGAATCAAATCGTCTAAACATCATGCGAGTATCTTTACTATTGTTTTTTCTGGGGATGTTTTCTCAGGTAAAAGCGCAATATTTCCCGCCAATTACGGGCAATCAATGGGATACCTTAAGCCCTCAGCGATTTGGATATTGCAGCGACCGAATTGATAGTTTGTACCAACTTCTCGACGCCAAGAAATCCAAAGCATTTATACTGATTAAAGACGGTAAAATCGTGCTTGAAAAATACTTCGATAACTTTACTCAAGATAGTCTTTGGTATTGGGCTTCCGCTGGGAAAACCTTAACATCCGCTGTGGTAGGCGTCCTCGAAGGACAAGGTAAACTGACATTAACCGAACCCAGCAATAAATACCTCGGTGCAGGATGGACATCCCTCCAAAAAAATCAAGAAGATTCCATTACCATTTGGCACCAACTGACCATGACCACCGGATTGGATGATGCTCCAGCCACGGCCGATTGCACGGATCCGTCGTGTTTAACTTACAAAGCAGCTGTCGGTAAACGTTGGGCTTATCACAACGCGCCCTACACATTACTGGATAAAGTAATTTCGAGCTCAAGTGGTAAAACGTTAAACCAAGTTATTCTCAATGAATTCACCCTGACCACAGGGTTGAAGGTGGCGTATATCAAGATGGGATTGAACAATGTGGCAGTTTCAACTCCCCGCAATTTTGCGCGTTTCGGACTGTTGCTGCTTAATGGAGGCAAGTGGGGAAATAGTCAAATCATACCGGCTTCTTACTACTCTCAAATGGTTTCCTCCTCTCAGTCCATGAATCCATCGTATGGTTTTCTGACATGGCTTAACGGAAAAGATAAGTTTATGATTCCTCAATCACAGTTGCGCTTTAATGGAGATTGCATGATAGGCGGTCCTTCGGATTTGATTATGGCATTGGGAAAAGATGGACAACAAATTCAGGTTTCTCCCTCTGAAAACATGGTATGGATTCGCATGGGCGAAGCCCCTGATTCCAAAACACCTCTGGTAAATTTTACTTTAGGAGCTGAAATCTGGGACCAAATCAACCAATTGAAATGCAATACGACGGACGTGGATGCAATAGCAAACTCGATTCCCAGTTTGCGTTTTCCCAATCCGATTCGAAGAGGGGAGTCGTTGACCTTGAATAATGATAATTCCAATGCATCCTCAATTTCTTTAGTCGACGCCTTAGGACGTGTTTATTCCTTACAATCCGATGTGATTCCAATCAACATGGCAACGGGTGTTTACCAGTTGCGTGTTGGGAATGTGACTTCGAGAGTGTTGATAGTTGATTAGTTGAGATCTATTAGGGTGATCAAACTCACTCCCAATTGGTCCCAATGAACTACCTACCAATAAGTTCCACCTAACGACTAATCTTACATCCGTTCCACCACTTCAATTCCCAAAATCGACAATGTTGATTTGATGCAAGTTGCAGTGGATTCAGCCAATTCCAATCGGAATTTCTTAATCACGTCGTTGGTTTCTTTCAAAATACTCACTTCGTTGTACAATCGATTATAAGCTTTCGCTAAATCCAACGCATATTGACAAATGGCAGCAGGATTGTATTCGCGAGCAGCATTTTCGATGGTTACCTCGTATTCGTTCAACAACTTGATGACTTGAACTTCCCCAGAAGACAAAACCATGTCGCTTGCTGCTGCAGCTTTTGGACGTGTCCATGTTTCAGCTTGACGTAAGATGCTTCTAATCCGAGTATAAGTGTACATTACAAATGGCCCTGTATCGCCTTGGAAGTCAATACTTTCCTGTGGGTTGAACAACATTCGTTTCTTGGGATCCACTTTCAGGATGAAGAATTTCAACGCTGCTATTGATAATCGATGATATAAATTATGCAATTCTGCTTCGTCCATTCCCTCGGTTTTACCCAATTCTTCGGTTTTTGCCTTAGCGGTTTGGTACATTTCTTCAAGCAAATCGTCGGCATCAACTACGGTGCCTTCGCGACTTTTCATTTTACCAGATGGTAGATCCACCATTCCATAACTTGCATGATACATGCCATCGGCATAACTTCTGCCCATTTTTTGCATAATCAAAAACAACACTTTGAAGTGGTAATCTTGTTCATTACCAACCACATAAATGCTTTTATTCAATCCAAATTGGTTGGCTTTCAAATCCGCCGTTCCCATGTCTTGGGTAATATAAACGGAGGTCCCATCGCCACGCTGAACCAATTTTTCATCCAATCCATCCGAACTCAAATCGATCCAAACGGAGCCATCCTCCTTTTGGAAAAACACCCCTTTTTGCAATCCTTCTTGAACAATATCTTTACCCAATTTATAGGTATTGCTTTCGTAATAATACTGATCAAATTTCACTCCCAAACGAGAATAGGTCGATTCAAATCCTTCATAAACCCAGCCATTCATGGTATTCCACAGCGATAAAACTTCCTCATTTCCCGCTTCCCAATCACGCAACAAGGCTTGACATGCTTGCATCAATTCAGACTGATTACGAACCAATTCTTTGATATCGTCTTGCAGTTTGGAAATTTGCTTGTCTTCCTTGGCTGCCTGTAATTTGTTGAGGGTATCCTCGTATCGTTTTTGGATGTTTGCATCGGTGGAACTCCATTGTCCTTGAAGCGCTTTTTCTATTTCGGGGGATGTTTGTTCGCGAATTTTATTTTCAAAAACCACATAATATTTACCCACGAGATGATCGCCTTTCATTCCCGACGATTGTGGTGTTTCACCTTGGCCAAATCGCTGCCAAGCCAACATACTTTTGCAAATATGTATTCCACGATCATTGATTAGGTTAGCCATGACCACATCGTAACCGGCTTTTATAAGCAGTTGCGCCAAGCTATATCCCAAAAGATTGTTGCGAATATGTCCCAAATGCAGGGGTTTGTTGGTATTGGGGGAAGAGTATTCCACCATCACTTTTTGGTTTTTAGCAGCCAAGTTTTTTCCAACAAACGTATCAAATGCGGTAGTAGATTGAATCCATTCTGCTGAATTCACCACGAGGTTTAGAAATCCTTTGATTACATTAAACGACGACACTTGAGTCGAGTGTTGCAGAATAAAATTACCTATATCGTTGGCGGTTTCTTCGGGGGATTTTTTTGAAGATCGGACAACTGGAAAAACCACAAAGGTGAAATCTCCCTCAAAAATGGGCTTTGTTTTTTCCAATTTAATTTCTGGCATCTCGCTTGCACCAACTGCGTATAAATCAGTTAAAGCTTGCGAAATAACAGCAATAATACCGTCTTCAATTTTCATAATCGCAAAGATAGGAATAGCATTTGAAATTCACTTTGAAGTCTTGTAAATCTGCCAAAGTAAGTTTTGCGTTTTTCGCTATAACTAATTTACTAATAATGGCTAATTTCAGTAACCCAAAATGGTATATTTAGGTTAAAGTTATTTGAGTTTAATCACTACACTCGAATAATAATGACACCAAATTTCAATAGTATTAGGGTAATTTGCAATTTGGATTTTTTTTAATATTTGGTTAGATTCGTGTGTGGTCAGTTACAGCTTAAAAAGTTTAGTTAATTTTTTAGGATTAATCTTCTCTGATAAATTACATTTCAAACAACTTGAAAATTTCAATTAACACTAAAAATATAAAACAAGAGAACATGAGAAAGTTACTTATTGTGGCACTTTTTTTTACTACACGAGCTTCGTTTTCACAAATTACGGCAACCACTGAAGATGGTAGGAAGGTACTATTGAAAAATGATAGTACTTGGACTTTTATAAATGCAAGAACGGAGAATTCATCGATTACAACAAAACCATCTTCTTGGGAAATTGATTATTACATTGATAATTTTGGAGATAAAACAACAAAGCAATATCAGGTATATTTTGATAATGAAGGCAAATTCTCTAATTCAGCAACTTTAGGTTCAGAATTAATTGTAAAAGTAATAATAGACGATGAAAACGTGCGATTCGATTTGTTCGAATATGGGAAAGGTCCAAGTGTAGGTAAAGAAATTGGAATAGCAACATATGACCTGAGTGTAAAAAGTGGTGGAGAGACCTATATGTATTCGCTTAAGGCTCTTGAGAAGTGTATGATATTGAAAAGTAAAGATAGAGAAAGGTTTCTTGAAATGTTAAAAACTGCGAATGATGATCTTAAGTGTTTTATTGAAATTAGAGATCAATATATGAGTCCATCTACTTATAATTTCAAAATGGAGCCTCTTAAATAGTTAAAATAATTAATGAAATACTTCTCAGATCGTTCAATCTCATGGATTAATATAAGCCAGAGAACTATTTAGTGAGTCCCGGGAAATATTCCGATATCTGTGAAATGTCAATGTTTCCTGAGATCGAAGGGTAGGTTTATACAGTTGATGACAATTTCAACTGGAAGATGTTCCCAGCAATGAATAAAATTATGCAAGAATTAAACAATAGCGAAAACAAGCTTGGAATTTTAAATATCATTGTCATTGTACTTTCAATTTATGTATTGGGAGCCTTGCTAATTGATACTGTTTTCGTATTACCTACAGAAATATCAATTCTATTGAATTATATTGACATTGCAATTTGTGTGTTTTTCTGTTTTGAATTTTTTGTGAGATTTTTTAGGGCAGAAAATAAGCTAAACTTTATGAAATGGGGTTGGATTGATTTGCTCTCAAGCATACCACTTGTGGGTTTTCTGAGAGCCGGGAGGTTGTTAAGATTAATTAGACTTCTTAGAGTTATTAGAGCATTTCGCTCAACCCGACATCTTTTAAATCACATTTTTGCAAATAAAGCGCAAGGAACATTTACTTCAATTTCGATAATTGCAATATTGCTGGTAATTTTTTCAGCTATTGGAATTTTACAAGTAGAAAACGATCCAAATAGTAATATTAAAACGGCCGAAGATGCTATATGGTGGGCGTATGTTACTATAACAACAGTTGGCTATGGCGATAAATTTCCAGTAACTACTGAAGGAAGAATTATTGCTGCAATTTTAATGACCGCTGGTGTTGGTTTATTTGGAACGTTCACCGCATTTGTTGCATCTTGGTTTGTTGTTGACAATAAATCTCAACGTGAGTCTGAAGACAAATGAAAATAGACTTGGCGTCTAGATACATATTATAGACGTTAAAACAATTGTACGATTTCAAGTTAATTGTAGAATTTAATAAATTCTTTAGAAAATCAAGTTAACCACTTACAACCCAACCCTGATTAACCCTCATGAAACGTCTCATTCTCAATATTATTTTTCTCTTCGTAACAGCTGTTTTTAGCTCGTATATATTTGTAATGTATGACTTTGGTAGAGGTGTTAATCAAGACACGATTAAAAATATCAAATGGAAGAAGGAAAATACTCAAACTTATTTTATTGATTTGCCTGAAGGACTAGATACTTTGGAATTCAATGCATCAATTTATCTTGATCGACATAAACAATTTCATCAAATTAAGTTTCCAAATGGAGGGACAAGTACGAATGTTTACATATACGATAGCACGTATTTAAAATCAATTTTGAGTAACACTCTTCCTAGAATTAAATACTTGGATCAAGGCAATTTCACTATAGACCAAGAAGTTATACTTGACATTACGTCATTTCAACCTGGAAAATACTATATTCATTATACGTCTTGTAATTTGGGTGGTGTTTTCACTTTGACAATTAACTGAAAGCGTAAATAGAAATCATACATTGTTATTGTGCGTAATTTAACTTATCTGTTTTTAAATTCAAGTATATTTGTATTTGGTGCTTAAGTGGTGTAATTTTACACCAAATAGTAAAAATTATGATTAGACAAAGTATTTCCCTAACAGAGCCTAATGATGAATGGCTTAAAAGTCAGATTGAGAATAAAGAATATTCTAGTAAAAGTGAATTGGTAAATGATTTAATTCGTAAGGCGAGGAATCAGCAACAGCAAATTGATTTTATCAGGCTTAAGATTGACCGTGCAGAAAAATCAGGCTTCACCGACGATTCAAAATTTGAAATATTGGAGCAATCGAAAAATTTGCTAAATGGCTAAATACAAATTGAGCAATGTAGCCAAAGAAGATTTAATTCGAATTCATCAATATGGAGCAAATCAGTTCGGTATGAAACAAGCTGATGCTTATTTTGAATCGTTCTTTGTGCACTTTGAGCGGATTGCTAACAATCCACTTGCATTCGAATCTGTGGATTTTATTAAACCAGGATATAGGCGCTGTGTATGTGGTGTAGATAGTATTTTTTATAGGATAAATGAAGATGTTGTCGAAATTATAACAATCATTGGACGACAAGATTTAAATCACTTAATTTAATAACCTTGTGATTTTAACAATTATCGAAATGGTAGGTATAAGATGACCATTCACTCAATGATGATACCCCGTGCCTTTGTCGATCTGAAATGCACGGTACACCTGCTCAACTAGAACTAAACGCGCAATTTGATGCGGAAATACGAAATCACTCATCTTGATCTTGGGATACTGATCCAAAATGGTTCTGCTGAAACCGTATGCGCCGCCAATGGCAATTACAATATTCCCTCGAGACTCTGAAAGTTGCTTGGATAAGAACTTGGAGAATTCCGGAGAACTGTAACTGTGGCCGGTTTCATCGCACAAAATCAACTTGTCGCCCGGCTTTAACTTCCCCAATAATGACTGAGTTTCTAACTCTTGTTGCTTCTCGGGGATGGTAACCTTCGACGATTCCAACTTCAATAACTTCATGGCAAAACTGCCCTGAGTTTTCTTTACATAGTCAGCGCACAATTCGTCAATGAGCTTGTTTTTGTGGCTTTCTATATACGCAATGACGATTGCCAAGTAGAATTAGTTATTTAAAATTTCGAGAATCTTATCCAATTGGGGAGTCAAAATAATCTCGGTACGACGATTTTTCGCTCTTCCTTCTGGAGTATCGTTGCTCGCAACCGGCATGGTTTCACCTCTTCCCATCGCTGTGATTCGCTTGGGGGATATTCCTTGCTGAATCATGATTTTAGAGATGCTTGTGGCGCGCAATACGCTCAAGTCCCAGTTGTCTTTGATTTTTTCACTGTTCATGGGGACGTTATCCGTGTGCCCTTCAACACCCACTTGCACGTCTTTTTGTTTGATTAAAGCCGCAGAAATTTGGTTCAACGCTTCAACCCCTTTTGCATCCACCGTGGTGCTTCCACTCTTGAAAAGCAATTTTTCAGGAAGAATAACATATACTTTACCATTGCGGTATTCCACTTTCACATCCAATTCTTCGAATCCGGCTAATGCTTTCATGATGGCCTCTTTAAGCAATAGAACCGCACTGTCTTTTCTGCGTAATTCCGCTTCAAGTTCTTTAACCCGTTGTGAAACGGATTCCAATTGTTTTCTGAGAGTTTCAAGGCGCAAACGCTCTTTTTCAGCCTGAGCCAGTGCATCGTTTAACTGCAATTCCTTGTTTTGAATGGCTTTATTTTTTTCGTCAATCTCTTTGAATAAACGACGTTGTTTGTCGTTAATATCCTCACCTAAACTTTTGATGTAGTTTTTGTTTTCTTCGAGTTCGTTGCCGCAGATTTGGATGCTGTCGCGCAATGCAGAAATTTTCAATCGCTGATTTTCAAGATTTACTTCGTGAAATTTGATTAACGTTATCAACGAATCTTTGGAATGTGTACAGATGGTTTCGTTGGTTTCACAAACCACGCGGGTTGAATCTAATGTACCCTGCAACGCTTGATACTGCTTCTTGCTCACGCACGAAAACAAAATAAACGAAACTACCGACAAATACCACAGTTTTCTCATAGCTACGAAATTAAAAACTAAACCCCGAACCGAAGTCCGGGGTTTTGCACATGTATTGTTGAATAGACAATGTTTACAAAGCAAAATCCATTTTGTAATAAAACAACGGCAACAATCCCAACTGATACGAAACCCTGCGATACGGAGGCTCGTTGATGTAGGTATAATTCAAAATGTTCTTGTTGTTGGTGATGTTGATGAAATCAAACGCAATTTCGTGCGACACCTTCTTCGCATTGATTCGGTAACTGATACGCAAATCAAAACGCATGTAGGGCTTGTCGAAACGTTGAGTATTCTTTTCTGCATCCAACTCCACATATTCTCTATTATTAACCGATGCCGCTGAATCTATGGGAGAGAATCTTCGCGCACCTGCAAATGTTGCTTTTCCCCCGATATTAATCAAATGATTCTTTTTAACTGTGAATTCTTTAGCAATTAATGCGTTCATGGCATAGTCGGTATTGAAATCACTGTTTCTCCAAATGTTATCACTGCCTTTGTATTCAGCATCGAAAACACTTCCCGAGAACAAATAATAAAACCCTTTTGAGAAGAATTTCTCGATTGTCAGCTCCAAACCGTAATTGTAACCAACTCCTTCATTGTATAAATCCCCCGGAAAGAAACGACTGAAACCCGACCCAGTATTGGCTAAACTGAATGATGAACCGTTACCCGTAAGTGGGTTGTATTTTTCGATGGGTATATCCCACAGATTTTGATAGTAGGTTTCCAATTTTATGCGACTGGCTTTACCCAATTGATGATCCCAACCTAAAATGTAATGAGCCGATTTGGTTAAACCCATATCCAAGTTGTGCGGTTGAATTAAGCCGGGACGATTATAAAAATAGATGTAGGCCGATTGCGTTTGTGCATGAATTCCTGTTCCAAAATTGAATGAGTTGCGCTTATCCAATTGATATCTAGCCGAAAAACGAGGCAAAAACAAAGCCGATGACCAGTGCGATTCAGGAGTACCCCCGAAACTCGCATTCAACGGTTGGTAACCAATTCGGAACAATTGCGATTGAACGCCAACCACGGTGGTTAAACTGCGCGACCAACGATTTTTCAACTGAACGTAAGGCAAAAACATATCACCGGTTCCATTGGCATTCCAACGCACTGACCATGTCCAATAATTAGATAAAACAGGGTTTAAATTACGCGCTGAATCGAAAAAGGTGTACATGTAATGGGTGTACTGAATTCCGTATTTCAATGTTGCCTTTGGACTGATAGCGTAATTTATAAATGCATGTGATCCAATGGATTGGGTTCTGAAAAGATAGTCCAAATTGGGCACAATGGAGTCGTTGCGGAAGCGATTGAAGGTTTCACCGTTTTCTTCGAATGTATCGGTAACAGTTCTGAAGACCAATTCATGGTTGGCGTTAACACTTTGATGGTTGTAACTGGCAACGATTTTGAAATAGGCTTTCGATGAAATGGGCTTTTGATATGCGGCTCCAACAATTCCCATTTTAGAACCGAAATATTGATCGCGGTCATTATCACCGTATAAATTTCGGGAAGAAACAAGTTTATCTGAAATCAAAATGTCAATTTTAGAGATTCCCCCGATACCAAAGAAGGAAAGTTTGGCATTGTTCTTCAAGGGAAATTTAAAATGGAAGGAAGCGTCTTGGTAATTGGGTACGGCATCGGTTCCAATGGGAACTTTCAACGCACTCAACATGGAAAGGGTGGAGTAGCGATAAGTAATTAGATAGGAAGCCCCCTTTTTATTCAGCGGACCTTCGAAAAGTCCATCCCATCCTAAAATACCAAACTGAGTACTTACTTCATGGCGCTTGGTATTACCTGCTCTCAATTTTAGGTCGAAAGCACCGGAAATCCCGTTTCCATATTCAGCGGGAAACGCACCGGTAAAGAAGTCGGAATTCGCAAGTATTTTATTGTTGATGATGGAAACCGATCCTCCGGTGGTTCCGGGAATAGCAAAGTGATTGGGGTTGGGGATGTCGATACCTTCGATTCTCCATAAAATTCCCGCAGGCGAGTTTCCGCGAACCACTATATCGTTTCTGGAATCATCTGCTCCTTGCACTCCTGCAAAATTGGATGCCATACGTGCTGGGTCGCCTCGACTGCCTGCAAAACGGTCGGTCTCTTCTACGGTAAATAATCGCGCTGAGATGAGCGCAGCGTCGTTGTTGGTTTCGTGGGATTTTTTAGCCGTAATATTTACTTCACTGATTTTATCTATTTCTTGAACCAAATTAGCATCCAATTCTACGTTCAATACCAGCTGTTTACCCGAAGTTACAATGATGCCTCCGATGTTCTTCGAAGAGAAATTTTTTGCTGTGATGGTAATTTCATTTCGTCCCCACCAAATTTTATTTATTGTAAACTCCCCTTTATTGTTGGTAATTGTCTTTCGAGAAGAGTCTCTGTTGGATTCCCAAGTAATATTAATTTGGGCGTTTTCTATGGGGATTTGCGTTTCTTTATCGATAACGGTTCCTGTAACGGTTTGATATTGTTGCTGTGCTTTGGATTCAATGAAAAAAGAGCAGAGCATTAATAATAAACCCAAAGTTTTAGAAAGTACGATTCTATTCATATGGAAAGGTTGGTTATTGAATTTTAAATTTAATGTTGATTACCTCAATTTGTTGTGGGTTGAATTGCAACTAATTTACAGCTGAAATACAACCGGGTCAAAAGTAATTCAAAATCTCAGTAGGGGAAATGGGATTTTTATGAAAAAATCGTAAAGTTAAAGAATCGATTTACGGAAAAATGCAAATCAAGGATTTGATTTTAATGAGAAACCGGTTGCTTGTCGGAGTTGACAATCATATAACTTGTAAGCGGACTGTGCTTGTCGGCTTCTAAGTGCAACCATTTTTTGTATTTGATGTACCACTTCCAGCGGATGGACGGGAAACCAGACTTGAAGTACTGGATAACCAATGGATTGGCCTTGAGTGTAATGGTTTTTTGATTCAATTGCTCCCACAAATACAGAATTTCATTTTCAATTTTGTTGAGTAACTGAACGCTGCTATCCGCTCTGCCTGTACCCATGCAACTGCTGCACAGTTCGGTGTTTGCAATTTCCAATGCTGGACGAACACGCTCACGGGTAATCTGAACCAAACCAAATTTACTCATAGGTAAAATGGTATGTTTGGCACGATCTTTATTCATGGCGTCGCGAAGTAGCTGGTGCAAAGCCGCTTTTTTCTTGGGATCTTTCATGTCAATGAAATCAATGACAATGATACCACCCATGTCGCGTAAACGGACTTGTCGAGAAATCTCTGCTACCGCCTCTGAATTTATTTTGAAAACGTTTTCTTCTCTATTTTGGGGATCGAAACTGGTGTTACCAGAGTTCACATCAATAACATGTAAGGCTTCGGTGTGTTCAATAACCAAGTATGCACCTCCGCTGAACGGAACATTCTTGCCGAATGAGTTCTTAATTTGTTTATTGATACCGTATTGATCGAAAATAGGAACTTTGCCTTGATACAATTTCAGGATTTTTTGAGAATCCAATTTGTAACGATCTACAGTGGTTTTGAGGGATGCAAATACTTCGGGATCATCGGTGGAAATTTGGGAGAACGAATCGTTGAGAATATCTCTCAATAAACCATCCAAACGATTGTCATTATCGGTGATGCGTTCACCGACTTTAGCGTTTCTTAAACCAATGACTAAATCATCCCATTTTTTAAGAAGGTCGCGTAAATCGCGATCTAATTCTTCTAAGGCCACGCCTTCAGAAACTGTACGAATAATGACACCGAAATTCCTCGGTTTGATGCTAGAGGCAATGTCTTTTAAACGTGATTTTTCTTTGGCATTTCCAATTTTACGTGAAACGGAAATGGACTTAGAAAAGGGAACTAGAATAAAGTACCTACCTGGAATGGAAATATCGCAGGTAATTTTTGGTCCTTTGTTTGCAATGGGTTCCTTGATAACCTGAACGAGCAATAGTTCACCTGATCGCACCGTTTGGCCGATTTTTCCAGTTTTTACCGTTTGCTCCTCGAATGTAAAGTCATCTAAATCGGAGGGAAGTTTATGATTTTCCCTCACCAATTTAGTGAATTTTTGAACAGATTTGATGTTAGGACCGAGGTCGAAATAGGTTAAGAACCCATCTTTTTCGGCTTTTAAATCCACAAAGGCCGCATTCAATGAGGGAGAGATCTTTCGAACTTTACCCAAATAGAAATCACCCACCTGAAAAGGTGCATCGAATTGTTCTCTGTGGAATTCTGTTAAGGATTTATCAGAAAGCAGAGCAATTTCTAAACCAGACGAATTTTTTTGTATTACTAATTCGTTAGACAATGGCTATTGCTTATTTTTTCTTATGACGGTTTTTGCGCAAACGCTTTTTACGCTTGTGAGTCGCAATTTTATGTCTTTTTCTTTTCTTTCCGCTTGGCATAATTCTAAATATTAATTTTGTTTACTGTTACGTTGCACTTTCACCGCTAAATCTAAGTAG
>JACCDQ011558448.1_pt1 | contig 15690 bp, 5 predicted proteins | sample 7446031 | NCBI WGS metagenome assembly JACCDQ01 (sample SAMN15323442, study PRJNA562643) | freshwater metagenome | isolation source: river surface water | place: USA:Blue River Watershed | collected 2017-08-17
ATATATTAAAAATGGTTCTATATTTGCACCCGCAACAAGCACGGTACCTTAGCTCAGATGGTAGAGCAATGGACTGAAAATCCATGTGTCCCTGGTTCGATCCCTGGAGGTACCACAAAACCCGAATAGCAATATTCGGGTTTTTTGTTTTTATAGGTTTTTGAAAAAAAATACAATCCCAAAACAAAAAACCTCCCGTTTCCAGGAGGCTTCTTCACTACAAATTAAAAATTAAAAAAATTCATTTTAGATCACTTCATCAAACGTACTTCGTAAATTCCCGTGATGGACGAATTAGGTTTCGCTTGAAATTTCACTTCCAGCAATTTGGCATTCGATTTTAGAACATCAGCTGGAATTTCGATTGTTTTATCAATAAACTGATTGCCTTCTTTTCCATCCATTACAATCGAAGCAACCAAAACGGCATTTACATAAACATCAAAATTTCTGTTTTTATCTGAACCAAAATAAGTGATTCTTAAATTACGCGCTTCCCCTTTTGGATTTTTCAATTCGTAACTAAAAAATCCTGTTCCGTTTCGGTAATGACGCTCTTTATAAATTCCCGTATCGGTTTTCTCCCCTTTAAAGTTATGATCATTTTCCGGTTGCTGTTCGCCGGCAGTAATCAGATCTACAGTCTGAGCTTCCAATTTCATTTTAGCTTCTTCCCTTTCTTTTATTGCCAACTGCAATTCAGGTAATTTCTCTTTTGTGGTATAAGGCCAATACAGCATATATCGGGCATCGTGAATTTCGAAAAAAGGAACCAATTGCAAATTTTTAAATTTATCCTGATAGGTAATATCCGAAATCGAATAACTAAAAGGCTTATCTTTTATTTCTTTTAAAGACGATGCCAAATCAGTAGTACTAGAAACCAACATCGGCGCTTCTTCAATTGGATAAATAGGTCCGCTGGCAATATGCCCCATTCGGCTTCCATCGGCTCTCAATCCTTTTAAATCCGTTGTATCTGTAACAGCTGCCAAAACAATTGGTCCATGCACAAAAGAAACCCAGGCTGATTTATCCGGTAGTTGTTCCGCTTTATTATGCATTGGTAATACAATCGAAATCACATCTCCCGATTTCCATTTTCTATTAATAGCAACATAAGAATTCGGATCTTTCACAAACGTTACTTCCTGACCATTGACTTTAATTTTCAATGTTCCGTCTGTTACCCAGGAAGGATATCTGAACTTAACTGCGAACTTTTGAGCTTTTTTCAAATCCAATGTAAAAACAGATTGTTCTTCGAAAGGGAACTTCGTATTTTGCGTTAGCTTCAATCCTTTTTCTTTCCATTCTAAAGTGGAAGGAATAAAAAGATTCACATACAAACTAGCCGCATCGTGAGCATAAATCATTTCGCCGTATTTCCCGTGATTTTCTAAACCGGACCCCACACAACACCAAAAAGATTCCTGCGGCTCCGAATACACACGGTAATGACGCGGACGAATTGGCGTAAAATACACAAATCCGCCATCAGGATGCTGCGATGACAAGATGTGATTGTAAGTGGTACGTTCGTAATAATCCATGTATTTCGCATCCGGATGAGCCAAAAACAAATGCTTAGACAATTTAAGCATATTATAACTGTTGCAGGTTTCAGGTCCCTCTCTGGATTCCAGCATTGACGAAAAATCATTCGAAGGATTAAAATGTTCTCTAACACTATTCCCTCCAATAGAAATCGTTCTATGATCAACAACCGTATTCCAAAAAAAGTTAGCCGCATCTGCCCATTTTGCATCTCCGCCTACTTCCGCAACACGCATAAAACCAATTACTTTAGGGATTTGTGTATTGGCATGAATGCCATTTAATTTATCTTCGTTTTGCAACAACGGATTCAAAATAGTCTTGTGGGAGAACTTTTCGGCCAAAGCCAAATATTTTTTATCTCCCGTAATAGCAGCTACATCGGCAAAAACTTCATTCATTCCGCCATGCTCACTTTTTAGCATCGTCTGGATTTGCTCATCCGAAAGATTTGCTGTTAATTTCAAACACCAATCCGATAATTGAATTAGCATTTTTTTAGCCTTCTCATTCCCCGTTAATTTGTAAGCATCTACAAGTCCGGCATAAATTTTATGGACATTATACCAAGGCACCCATTTTCCGTTTAATGAAAAACTACCCGCATCGATCTTGCCTTTTGCAATATCAGCCCATAATGCTTTGCTCCCGGGAACTCCGCCTATGTAACCATCTCCATTTTTTAATTGGCATTTTTCTAAATTATCCAACATATAATCGATACCCTCTTTTATTTGTTGGTTTCCGGTTGCAGCATACATCTCAGACAAAGCCGAAAGATAATGTCCGCCAATATGACCATCTAATCCTGTATTTTCCCAGTTGCCATAATTCTCCTTTAACGGAGTTATTCCAGCTTCTTTTAAATAGGGCGCCAATAATCTGTCAGCATCCAACGATAAAATATATTTCATATCGGTTTGCTGTGCCTTTTGAAAAGGGCTATCCAACAAACGAACAGACGATAACGGAAAACTTTGTAATTGCCCCTGCTGCCCATAAGTAGCAGCACTTAGTGTAAGTATAACAACCGACCACAGATTGTTTTTTACTTTTTTTAATATCATATTTTTGGTTTTAGTTAGATTACAGAAAACAAATTCCTCCTTGATTTGTTTGTAAATTATTTTTGGTTTTTTATTCGAATAAGCGTGAATGAATAAGCCGGCAATTCAGAAGAAAATGCCTCACTTACAGCAATTGTATCCGTTTTTGGCAATGCCGTTTTACTATCAGGTGCTCCGGTCAAAACAATACGACTAGCCTGAGAATTTGTCACTCCTAAATCTTTCAAATTTAATTGTGTATTTACAGCAACCGGAAGCATATTCACTAATTTCAAAATCAAATCATTGCTTTTACTGTCCTGTACAACCGAAACCCCGATGCGTTTTCGAACTGATTCATTAGCATCAGATAGCTTAATTTCATTTGGCAAATACACATCGCCAGCATTATTTCCGTACATTTTTTGAACCTGATAACCCACCGTAGGTTTCACTTCCGAATTATTAAAATAAATAATATCCGGATTCCATTGTGTGTGCCCTTCCTTAGCCAGCATTGGCGCAATAGACGCCATACTTACCACATCGCCATTACGCTCAACAGATGTTAAATATAAGGCTTCCGCCAAAGCGGTTTCGATATTATTAGGACGTCCCGGTAAAAATGCAGCATACTCTCCTAAATATACTTTCGATTTGGAACGATCGTATTTATCATAAAAATCCTGATTGTTGATGAACCATCCCACCGATTCATAGTAATGCTCGTCCACCATTGGGATACTCAACTTATCGGCAATTGCCCAGCCTTCGTTATAATCGGTTCCTTCATAAAAAGGACCAACAGTTCCAATAACAGTAATTTCAGGATGTTTTTCTTTTACCGCATTAAAAATCATTGTAAAACGTTCTTCGAAAATATCGGTAATCAAATCCTCGTTTCCTATTCCAATATATTTCAAATTAAATGGTTTTGGATGACCTGCTTCGGCTCTTTTCTTTCCCCATTTGGTATTCACATCACCGTTAGCATATTCGATTAAATCCAAAATATCCTGAACATATTCGTCCATATCAGACATCGGAATTCCGCCTTGTTGTCCCGCTCCGCCAGTTCCTGAATTCTGACAGGGAACTCCCGCCGAAACTACCGGCAAAGGCGCTGCTCCCATATCTTCACAAAACTGGAAATACTCGAAATAACCTAATCCCATCGATTGATGATAGCCCCAAAGATTACGTTGTCCTTTTCTGGATTCTAATGGTCCGATGGTATTTTTCCAATGATAAATATTCCCTAAACCATCACCGTGAGCGACACATCCACCCGGAAAGCGCATAAATTTTGGCTTAATATCAGCAATAGTCTGAGCTAAATCGGCACGAAGACCATTTTTGCGACCTTTGAATGTTTTTTGCGGAAACAGCGAAATCATATCCAAAGCAATGCTTCCTGTAGTTTGAGGAATAATTTCCAGTTTAGCATCGGCTACTGTTTTATTTGCTGTTAAAACTGTAGTGTATTTTTTCCAATTGGCACTATTCGAATTGATTGTGGTTTCGGCGTATTTTTCACCATTTTTCCCTGTTAAACGAACCACTAATTTTGTATTGGCTGCAGCCAAATTTCGAACAAATAATGAAAAATCATATTTCTCTCCCGCTTTCAAAGCGATACCGTCAAAACCTTCATTCGATAATCCTTTTCCAATTTCAGTTGTTTTTAAAACCGCATAATGCTTGTTATTTTCATGAATTGGCAAAAGCGAATCTATCGTAAATGTGTTTTGATTTCCTGCTACACTCCAGGCTTTAGAACTATTCCATGATTTATCGCGACCTTCTTTATCACTCAAAGCGTATTCAAAATCACGGTTCTGAATCAACTCAGCATACAATCCGCCATCGGCAGCATAATTAATGTCTTCAAAAAATACTCCGGTAAGCATGTTGCTTATTTTTTTGCTTTGAGCAGCATTTACCGTAATCGAAGCATTAACATTTTTCAAATTGGCAAAACGCGTATTATCTGTTTTTGAAGTCTCTCCATTCAATTGGTTTTTATAATTCACCAATTGTTCGGCCTTAATTAAATTATTCACCAATTCCCAGGACACCTGAAAAACGGTTCCTTTTTGAGTTATGCCTTCAATGGCAATTGCTTCTCTCAAATCAGTACTCTCCGATTCCTGAATTGTTTTGATTGCAGCATAATTAACAAAATTAGTTGTGGTTACTGCGTGAAATTCGTTTTTAGAATTTGCCGAACTTTTCCATGACACCGTAAAAATTCCGTTATTTTGAGAAAGAATTGGTTTCAAACAATTATTATCTTTCATAACCGCAGGATAGGATTGACGTCCCCAAGTGATTAAATCTTTAGAAGCAGCATGAGCAAAAGTGCCATCTTTATCATTCAGACTCCATACACAATGCCACATTCCATCAGCAGCTTTAAAAAGATAAGGTGCTATCATCTTTTTTTGTGAGCCCCATCTTCCATAATCGGAAAGTAAAAAATTATAATTCTGCCCTACCGCATTCCAATTTTTCTTATCGACACTCCAGGCAAATTGCAATCCCGTTCTGCCCGATAAATTCTCAGGTGTATAAGCAAATAAATATACTGAACCCGGATGGGCTGACTTGCTATAGTTTTTTGCATAAGTGGGTAAGACCATTACAAAACTCATCATAAATGCAACAATATACAGTTTCATTCTATTCTTCATTGGTTTTATTCTTTATAAAATTTTGGTTGGAATTAACAAATGTAAAAAAAACATTTATTAATTCAAACCAGAATGTATTAATGTAAAACAAACTATAACCAATAATATAGTATCTGGATTCCATTTATGTGTTCAAACAAAAAAATCATGTTGCAACTACAAGAGTTAACCACATGATTTCTTAAAATTCAAATATTATGAAAAATATATAATTTTAACTCGTTGGGAAAAATAATTTTTTGTTAGTTCTAGTTATGTTAGTTAGAAAATCGTATATAAAATAAGAAAACTTATCCCGAAAATGATTCTTCGATACATTTTTTGCTTCATTTCATTAGACAAAAAAAAACACACTCGAACTAATGTTTTTGATTGTTTCACCCAATGGATTAATTTTACTTATAACAAACTTTAAGCATATTTTGTAGAATTCTAAAACCCATTTGTCATTTTTAACTTTTTAACAACATAGGCGCCTAAATTCCTACCTTGTTTAACTCCATTTTCAACAGCAGCCCTGTAATGAATTCCGCCATACATTCTACTCATCGCGGCCTCATCCGCTGCCTCATTAAAAGAATTAAAACTTCGAACAGGGAGACCAAACTGCATTTCGGTATCATCATTAAATTGAAAATTATCTCCAAAAATATCTGTTAAGACTACTGCTGCTGCACCAGAAACAACACTATGTCCGCTGGAGTATTCAGGAAAAGGAGGTGTTTGTAATAATGGTTTCCAGTTTTGATCGATGTATTTATTGATAAGCGTTTCGGGCCTTACTACATTACTTCTGTATTTCTCATCCCAACAACTGATGAATCCATCTGCAATTGCTAGCGCCGTTTTGGTATAAGCATAAACAGTTTGGTCAAAATTATAATGGGCTTTTCTACAAGCAATTTTAGTTATTCCAATCCAATGTGCTCCTGGTGTAATTTTTTTCACCGCATACATCATATGCCCATGATTAACAGAAACATAGGGGTTACAATCCCAAAAACGAGCTGTTTTAATACCAACACAAGTATCCCCTTTTTTTACAATATCATTTCCGATATCATATACCTCTTTTAATTGTTTATAAAAAAGACTTCCCTTTTCTAAAGAGAACTTTGGTGGTGGTGGTGGAGCAAATTGATTGGCAGAATCGATTACAAAAGTTCTAATTTTACTCCAATGTGGTTCAATTCCATCCATATATGCAGGCGGAGTAGGTTGCCACTTTGATGGGTCATTGGTTCTAATGGTATATTTAGGCATAGATCTAGTTTCTTTGTAATGATCTTTAATCAACCATTTTTTTATGTGAATAGCCACTTCTAATCCATATTCTTTAGCATTATTAAATTCAACTTTATTAGTTGTTTCCCATGTGGTATATAAACTATCACGGTACTTCACTATTGGCTCTTCAGAAAAAATCAATTCTTTACTCACATCAATATAAGCAACCAAAGCTGCCAATTCAACATTCAAAGGCCCTTTGGATTTATCGTAATTAGGAATTGGAGTCAATCCAGATAATTGTCCGCTTAACGATTTAAAATCTTTATTATTGGCTGCTATAATTTCATAAGCTGCTACATTAGGATAGGCAAAAATTCTACTGGCAACAGGTGGAGAAAAAATATCATGAATCATTACGTTAATAATTTGCCCCATTGAATTATGGTAATTATCTGTTGTAATTACAATTGATTTATCCTCTTTTTTACAACCCCAAAATAGAATCATTACAATGAATAGAGCGGTATGTTTTATAAATTTCATTCTTTTTAAATGTTTAAAGATTTAAAATATTCTATTTTATAACTCCATTATTTAATGGATTTTTTTGTTTAAAAACTCAATAGCTTGCATTTTATCATCATTCTTTGATAGTACTATATTAAGAGCTTTACCTCCTTTTAGTACTTTCATATCTCTTACATCATCACTCAGCAAAACGCCTAATTTATTTGTGTCTACAGGTGTAAAACTACCTTTACCATTGCCTTTCAGCAACAATCCTTTTGCAGCATCACAAGGCCCATATTGTACCCTGAAAGGATAATAATTCCCTGAAATAAGAATATCCAAAATACCATCTCCTGTAAAATCATGTACCACTATTCCCTCTACAGCAGAGAACTGCACTTTTATGGGTAAAAGATGAATTTTAAAAACATTCCCAGTATTTTCTAAATACAAACTTTGGAGTTGATTGATCGTAAAATGAGTTGCTTTTTTTAATTGATCTGCTGAAAAAACATCATCTAAAGTTGCAGATGCATATTTATTATAGGTTAAGAATTTCTTTTTCAAAAATGGAAAAGCATCTTGCATTTCATCTAAGGATGCTATCGGATATCTTTTTCCTTGTATATAGGTGCTAATAACCGTATTCAAAAATCCATCTCCTCTAAAATCCCCAACATAAGCTTCTAGCGGCTCTTTTTCAGAAACTTTAAAAGGAACGTTTAATCCCAAATTCCCAACAATAAAATCTAAATCGCCATCGCCATCCATATCTGTTTTTTCAATGCTCTGCCACATTCCATTAGTAGTAGAGAGATTGAATTCTTTTGTTTTTTCAGTTAATTTTCCTTTACTGTTAATGAAAATCCGAATTGGCATCCATTCACCAATTAAAATTAAATCTAATGATTTGTTATTATCAATATCTGCCCAAAGCGCTCCTGTAATCAATCCAGCTTGTCTTAAATCAGGGTTTACTTCTTTTGTGACAACAGTAAATTTGACTGCTCCAGTTTTAGGATTACTATCATTTCTTAAAATTCCTCCAAGAGCACACAGTGGATAGTTTCCAGAAACATTCCCCCCTCCCACAAATAAATCCTCATCACCGTCACCATCATAATCTCCCGCGGCAACGCAACTTCCATTAGAATAAGCTTTAGGCAAAGCGCCTTGTGGTGCTTTTCTAAAATTTCCGTTACCGTAATTGATATAAAGACGATCCATTAATTGAGGTGAACCTGAAGCAAATTCACTTCCGCCACTAACAACATAGATATCTTTATCTCCATCAACATCAACATCAAAAAACACACAACCCGTGGTTTCAAAATCTTTATCTTTTACAAAACACTCATTATTTGATTTAAAATATTTTCCATCCGGTTTTGATACAAATAATTGATCACTTTGTCCTGCTGCTCCTCCTATAAAAACATCATCAATTCCATCATTATTAACATCTGAAACAGCCATTTTAGCCCCTGATTTTGAACTTTGCTTAAGCGTAAGTCGATCTGTTTTAAACTCGATATAATCATTTTCATGATGTATAAAATCGAGACCTAAAGAGGTTGTTACATCTTTAAAATAAGTTTGTTCAGCAGCTTTTTCCTTTTCTAATTCGAATTTTACTTTGTTCTGGTCAACTACTAAAAGACTATTTAATTTAATATTTTTACTAATGGATATTTTCCCATCTGGCCATTGAATTTTTATATCTGCTTTTTTTGATTTCCCTAAACCAAAATAAAGGATAGGGTCAACAGAAGATTGAAATCCACGAATGCTATAATTTTCAAGAAATTGAGTGGAAGAATCCGTAGTAATCCAAATTTTTGCTCCAAGAGCGTTGGTGTTTTTAACTTTCCCTTTTAATTTAATTCTAACATAATTATTCTTTTGACTTTCAACGGTGTTTTTAAAAACGCCAACCGCTTCATTCGAATTATTGACAATTAAATCTAAATCTCCATCATTATCCAAATCAGAATACACAGCACCTGCAGAAACCGTAGGATTCGACAACCCCCATTGATTGGTTTTATTTTCAAAAGTTAGATTTCCATTATTTTTATAGATATAATTTGGATTTTTTGAGGATGGCATTTTTTTTACTAAATCAAAAATAAGATTTGAATAAGCTCTCTTGCCATTATTATCAAATAGTTCACCACCTCCATTAGCCCTTACTCTTTCCATAGCATCATTGACTTCATATTTCATGAAATCTTTATTGGTATAATCTCGTAAATAGCCATTTGTAATAAAAATATCTTTTTTACCGTCACTATCAAAATCAGCTATAAGCGGCGCCCAACTCCAATCGGTATTTGAAATCCCTGCTAACTCTCCAATTTCGCTAAATACCGGAACACCTTCTGAATCGTTACCTTGATTCAGTTGTAACATATTACGCATTTGTTGTTTGTGGTAACAACTGTCAACAGCTAATTGGTATCGATCATATTCGTCGGGTCCTTTTAATAATTGTTGTCTAAAATTATCTTCGGGTAACATATCAAGTGTAATCAAATCGACAAGACCATCATTATTCAAGTCTGATGCATCATTACCCATGGAGTATTTAGAAATATGACCAAACGATTTTTGGGTTGCATCTAGAAAGGTACCATCGCCATTATTGAGATATAAAAAATCTTGTTCATCATAATCATTAGAAACATAAATGTCTGGCCAACCATCTTGATTGAAATCGCTTATAGCAACTCCCAATCCAAAATTTAATCCGCTTCCATAAATCCCAGCAGTTTCGCTAACATTTACAAAATGGCCGTTGTCATTTCTATATAATGAATTTCCAAAATAGGGGTGTCTTGAATTTCGTAATTTGGTACTATTATAAAAAGGAGAATAAAAGGTTTTAGAATGGTTTAATAAGAACATATCTAAATCTCCGTCAAGGTCATAATCAAAAAAGGCAGCCTGAGTACTAAAACTTCCTGGGGCATCAAGACCATATGCTGCGGCTTCATCTACAAATGTAGGTACATTACCCTTGTTATTCCCTTTGTTTATAAACAATTGATTTTTACGATCTTCTTTGGTTCCTAAACCGGAATAACAAACATAGATGTCTAGCAGTCCATCTCCATTAACATCGGCTACACTAGTTCCTGTTTTCCATCCATTTCTTCCTCCAACACCAGCCAATTCTGTAACATCCTCAAATTTAAAATCCCCTTTATTGATATAGAGCTTATTCTCAACAGCGTTCCCAGTTAAGTAAATATCTGTCAAACCATCATCATTAAAGTCTCCAACACCGACACCACCACCATTGTAAAGGTATTCGTATTGCATTATGTTTAATGATTCTGTTTCTGTAATTGTATTTACAAATGTGATACCTGTTTGGTCTGCACCTAAACTTACAAATAAGGTAGTCTCTTTGTTTTTACAAGCTGTAATGACTAAAAAACAAGTTAGGATTAAAAGGGTAATATTTTTTTTCATTCTCTATATACTATTAAATAATAGTTAATTTACATTAATTAATTTATTTGAATTTGAATGACAAGTTTAGCTATATAAAACATTTTGGCGGACGTTAATATTAAAAAAAGCCGCGAATATTCTATTCGCAGCTTTTTCTTTTTTTATTTAAAAACTACCATCCATTAATTTGCTTAGCAACTGGATTTTTGTCTCTTTCATTTTGAGGTATAGGCAAAACATATAATCTTTCTGGAAAACTACGTGTTTCTACTATTTGCTTTTGATATGAAAAACTTCCATCAAGATTCTTTGTTATTTTCATACCATAGACAGGCTTTCCATCTAATAAATCTCGAGCAATTTTCCATCTTCTTATATCGAAGAATCTATGTTCTTCAAAAGCTAATTCTATACGTCTTTCATTTCTAATTTTTTCACGCATTGCACTCTTACTTAATCCTGCAGGCAAATCAGGATTTATAATTCCAGCTCTTTGACGTATTTCTTTAATTGCATCGTAAACAGTTATATCTGGACCTACAGCTTCGTTTTGAGCTTCAGCATAATTTAGTAATACTTCAGCATATCTAATAAAAATCCAATCTTGATCACTTGAACGTGAATAAAGAGACAAAGTTTCATCATGAAATTTACGCAGAAAATATCTAGTATACTCAAAAGCACCTGCGTCACCTTCTCTTCCTCCTTCAAACATTTCTATTACTCTTCCTCTAAAAGTAGATCCGTTATGAACCACTGTAGCCTCAAATCTAGGGTCTAAATTCACGTACGGATTATTAGGATTAAAAAGAGCAGATGTTGTTTGTGATTCTCCGTCAGCCATATCATAAGAATCTACAAAATTTTGGGTTACTAAATTACCTCCCCAACCACCATCACTAGTCCCTTTAAATGTATTTGGACTATTATATACATCCCAACCTGCGTTAGGAGTACCCCCAGCATTAGTTTGATGCGTTTTATCTGGACCTTGGAATTTTTTAGCAAAAATAATTTCATCATTGTTCTTTACTAAAAATAACTTTCTATAATCTGGATAAAGTGTATACCCTACAACAGATTTTGCTGCAACAGCAGCCTCTGCCCAGCGTTCTGCATAAAGCAATACTCTACTTTTTAATGCATAAGCCGCTCCTGAAGTTGCTCTTCCAGCTTCTATATTTCCTTTAGATGGAAGTAAGGATACTGCTTTATCTAAATCACCAATAATAAAATTCACGACATCATCATAACTAGATCTGTTAATTTGCAAATCATCATCCAATGTTAGAACTTTATCTATAATTGGTACCCCAGTTGGATCAGCTCCTGTAGACTTGATACCGTATAACCTTAATAGTTCGTGATAACAAAATGCTCTTAAAAAATGAACTTCTCCTTTAAGTCTGTTTCTAAGCACCTCATCTTGAAGACGGTCTAGATTTTCTAAAGCTAAATTTGTTTTACGAATCAATGCATAATAATCACCCCAAGTTTGCCCCCAAGGCACATTATCAGGTGTAAATTGTGCGTTTTGAAGAACAGTAGAATGCGTCCAACCCATACTTACATCTCCATCGTCAGTACATCCGTCTAAAAGGTAAAGTCCTTTAGCCCATCCATCATAATTACGATCAAATCCAGATTGCATTCCTCCATAAATACCATTAACAAATTGAATTGCTCCTTGTGGATCCGACCATACTAATTCTTCAGTAAGTGAGTCCTTAGGTGATTGATCTAATATATCGCTACTACAGCTAAACAACATTGTAATGCACATTAAAGCACATCCAAATTGTATTATATTTTTAATTTTTCTGTTCATTATAAATAATTTAAAAATTAACGTTTAAACCTATATTCCAAATTCTTAACTGTGGATATCCCCAACCCCTACCTTGGCTGTTTTCAGGGTCGAAGTCTTTAATCTTTGTTATTGTAAATACATTATTTGCATTGACATAAAGACGAGCGCTATTAATTAGATTTAGTTTAAGTAATTTTACTGGTACATTATAGGCTATTTCTACATTTTTAAGACGTAAATATGACGCGTCTCTTAGCCAAAAAGTAGATCCTCTACGATTTTGTGCTCCATCTAATAAAACACGCGGTTCACTAGCATCAGGATTATCAGGAGTCCATCGGTCTAAATTATGCACATAAGCAGGTCCTGTCCCTAAAAAGAAAGGTACAGAAGCTTCGCCACCATAAGATTGTTTTATTTTTCCTGCGCCTTGAAATAGACAGGATAACTCTAAATTTTTATACTGTATACCAAGATTAAATCCATAGATAATTTCAGGCGTAAACGAACCTCCAATTATGGTTTCATCGTATCTATCCACTACACCATCTGGCACACCATCTGGACCATTGATATCGGCATATCTAATATCACCAGGCGCTAATACATCATTAAACTGATGCGGAGCATTATCTATCTCCTCTTGAGATTGAAAAAGACCTGTAGCTATCAACCCTTGTTGTGACCCAATAGGATTTCCTGTTCTTCTTATCAGCAGATTGTCGGATGCTGGTTCATCTATAAAAACAATTTTATTTTTAGTATAAGTAAAGTTTCCATTAATGGTATAACTTAAATTATCACTAATATTATTTTTATGTCCCAACTCAATTTCAAATCCTCTGTTGTTTACTTTAGCTAAATTTTCAACTGGTAAAGATGCACCTAAAAGAGCAGGAACAGAAAGATTTCGTTGTCCTAAAATATCACTTCTTTTGTCACTAAAATAATCGAAGTTTAGAGATAGTTTGTTATTAAACAATCTAGAATCAAAACCAATATTTATTTTTTTTACTGTTTCCCATGTTACATCTGGACTAGGCAAACGCCCTTCAGCAATTGCTTGTTGTACATCTGCATCACCAAAAACAGCATTACCGTTTGCATTAAAAGATTGTAAATAAAGGAATCTTTGTTCTTGATTATTAATTCTTAATCGATCATTTCCTAAAATACCATAAGATCCTCTTAGTTTTAACAAGTTTATTGGTTTTACATTTTGTAAAAAATCTTCTTTAGAAATTATGTAAGCAAAAGATCCTGAAGGAAAGTATCCCCATCTATTTCCTGGAGCAAATTGTTCGGATGCATCTGCACGAAAACTAGCTTCTAAAGTATATTTTTCATTGTAAGTCCAATTCACCCTACTAACTATACCTTGTCGTCCACTACTACCTGAATAACCACCATTTTCTCTAGTAGAAGCATTACCATAATTCATTTCGTCAATACCCAACTTAAATTCCTTTCTTCTAGCACTTAAAAAATTCCATTTTTCTCCTGTTTGGGTATATAAAACTAATCCTGTAAAATCATTATTTCCTATCTTTTTTTTGTAATTTAAATGCGCTTCGTAGGTAATAGATTGATAATCATTATGATCTTCATATAGAGATGATGCACCATCTGCTCCATATGCACTTTCTTCAAAAGTTCCATCAGCTTTATTTATAGTATAAAAAGGGATTTTAAGAAAAGACCAATTCTTATTGTCTGTAAATGTTTTGTCATATGAAATAATTCCCTTGACAGAAAGTCCATCAATAGGCAATTGCTGCTCTAATTGTATACGACCTTGAAATACTTGATTTCTTTTTCTTCTATATCCATTATCTGACAAAGTTAAATAAGCTGGCCCACTTGAATAGCCACCATTTGAAAATTTTATTGGTGCTAAATCTGGTTTAGCAGAAACTAACCATCTAAATACTTCTTCACCAGCAACAGAATTAATTTTCTCATCTCTACCAGAAACATCAAAAGATAGTTTAGTTGTATTGGTTACATCAGCATCAATATTGGATCTAAAATTAACCCTTCTAAAATCATCTGAATCTAGAAGCCCCTGTTGATCCAAAAGACTAATGGAAGTAGCATATCTTATTTTATCTGTACCTCCATTAGCAGACAAACTACTTGTTCTTATCGGTGAAGTTTTCTTTAGTACAGACATCCAATTTACATCTGGATGAGTATCTGGACTACTCCCGTCTTTAAACTTTTGAAGATCACTATCAGAATATACAATTGGATCTCCATTATTCACACGAGCTTCATTATATAGTTTAGCATATTCGTAGGAGCCTAAAAACTCTGGTTCTCTTGTTCTTTCTTGAATACCAAAGTTGGAAGAAAAACTAATTTGCATTTTTCCTTCTTTTCCTCTTTTTGTAGTAACCATAATAACACCGTTACCACCACGTACACCAAAAACAGCCGCACTTGCAGCATCTTTTAATACAGAAAATGAAGCAATCTCGCTAGAGTTAAGTTGTGAAAAATCTCTAGCAGAGCGAACTATACCATCTATAACATAAATTGGACTTGCATCACCAGTAGTACCAACACCTCTAATAAAAACATCTGAATCATCTCTACCAGGCTCACCAGTTGTTTGTCTAGCAATAATACCCGTTGTCTGACCTACTAAAGCATTACTGATATTTGCAGTAGGATTTTTAGCAATTTCTTTTTGGCTAATTTCAGAAACAGAACCTGAAATTTTACTACGTTTTTGTTCACCATATCCTACAACCACGACTTCATTAAGGGTTTGCGACGATTCTTTTAATGTTATTCTAAAATCAGTTTTATTACCAATTGGAATTTCAGTAGTATCAAAACCCATAAAGGATACTACTAAAACTGTGTCTGCATTATCAACTCTAAGACTAAACTTCCCATCCATATCCGTTGAAGTACTATTTCTAGTTCCCTTTACAAGAACACTTGCTCCGGGAAGTGAAAGCCCCTTAGCATCAACAACTACTCCGGTAAGTGTTTTTTGCTGTTGTTCATTTATCGAAATACCATCAGTAGTATCTCCATCGGATTTTACATTTGTTCTTTGCAACACAATTTGGTTACTAACTAGCGAGTAAGTAATATTAAGTGGCTTTAACACTCTGGAAAGTACTGCTGACAAAACTTCATTAGTAGCCTGAACACTTACTTTCTGACCCAAAGGAACCATCCTCGAATTATAGGAAAACTTCACATCGGCCGATTTCCCCAATTCGTTTAAAGCCTTATTTAGGCCCATATCAGTTATGGAAATAGTTACTTTGGTATCTAGTTTTCCCTGACCATTTATGCTATTTGCCAGGGTCACAGTTGAAAAAACTAAAGCTAATACAAATTGGTACAATGTCATCTTCATGAGTCG
>JACCDQ011516001.1_pt1 | contig 15689 bp, 15 predicted proteins | sample 7446031 | NCBI WGS metagenome assembly JACCDQ01 (sample SAMN15323442, study PRJNA562643) | freshwater metagenome | isolation source: river surface water | place: USA:Blue River Watershed | collected 2017-08-17
CGGCAAACCTTATATCATTGATGCTTCGAACTATACCAATCCGGTTACACAAATACCATGGGATGTGCAGTTTACAGAAGGCGTATTGGTAGATAAACAAATTGCACAGTGTATTAATCTAGGCGACATTGCTCACCGTTTCAAACTTATTACTTCTATTTTGGGTGAAATTACACTCGCCGGAAAAATAACCGGCAGCGCTAACATTCTGGCTTTTGATTATGCAAAAGATGAGCGGATGAAATCGTTACGTCAGGGAGAGATAAAATACCTAAACGACTACTTCAGCAAAGCGTATCCCGATTTTAAATTCGATTCGTTGAAGTACAAGAACAAAGAAATAGATACGCTGCCATTAGATAATATAGTACAGTTTACGGGCAACCTTACTGCTAGTGGCGATTACATGTTCTACTCTCCCAACTTCTTAATGGAACTGGAGAAGAACGAATTTATTTCTGATAAGCGATTTACAGATGTTGAGTTTGGCTACACACAGTATTTTAATATGTATACCACCATCCGATTCCCTGCGGGACTGGAACTGGAAGAGTTACCAAAGAATATTAAAATGATTATGCCAGACACGACTATTATTCTGCAACGCTTTGTTAGTAAAACAGACAATACTATTGCCATGCGTTATTCACTCGAAATAAAACGACCTACTTTTTATGCAGATGAATATGCGTTCTTTAAAGAGTTTTATGCAAAGCTGTTCGAAATATTGAACGAACAAATTGTTTTCAAGAAAAAAGCAACACCTAAACCATGATAAAACTGATTACCTGTTTACTGATGCTTTGTGCATGTACCGCAGCACACACACAAAGCCTGTTAAATTACTCATCGCTTTCTTTACCGGATAGTCTGAAGAAGGATGCTGATGCTGTTTATCACCTGGAAGAACAGGTGATTGAAATAGAATCGCCTTCAAAGATGAAGATCAAATCACACACGATTGTAACAGTACTTACAAAGGCTGCACTTTATCATTCTGTACAACGGATTGGTGTAGATAAACTCCGCAAACTCGATGAGATAAAAGTGAAAGTATATAACGAGCTGGGTGTTGAAATTGATAAGTACAATAAAAAGGATTTTAAACTCGAAGGTGCGTACGATGGTATTACACTTGCATCAGACGACAAGGTTTATCAGCTCGATTTTCCTGTACCCGGTACCCCCTGCACCATTGAAGTAGAATACGAATTAGATTGTAACGGTTTTATTGACATTCCTTCCTGGTTCTTTGGCAGCACAACCGAATCGTTTAAGAAAAGCCGTTACGTTGTAAAATCGGCCATACCTGTTAAATACAAAGCTTACAATTTTAAAGGCGAGCCTGTAATAAGTACCGAAGGCGATAAAAAAGTATACAGCTGGGAACTAGTTAATAAAACCGTACCTGCAAAAGAATCCAATTCATATGGTGCAAAAGTTTCTTTGCCATGGGTTGATGTATCACCTCTAAGCTTCAGCTACGACGGCTATGCCGGTTCGCTCGAAAGCTGGAAAGAATTCGGCAAATGGAGTTATTCGTTTTACGAAGAAAAAACCGGCTTTACACCTGAGCGTGTTGCATTCTTTCAATCGCTTGTAAAAGATGCGAAAACAGAAAAAGAAAAAATAGCCATCCTGTATCGTTATATGCAAAAAGAGTTACGGTATGTAAGTATACAATTTGGCATCGGTGGGTTTAAACCATTCCCCATTTCGTTTGCCGAACAAAAAAAATACGGCGATTGTAAAGGGCTTACACATTACATGAAGCATGTGCTTAATGCAGTTGGCATTAAAGCTCTGCCGGCACTTATTAATGCAGGCAGTAATCAATATCCCGTAGATCCTTCGTTTGCATCAAACATGTTTAATCATGTAATTCTTTGCGTGCCTTTAAAGAACGATACCATGTGGCTGGAGTGTACCAGCAAACAAAATATTCCCGGCGTTTTAGGAACATTTACTGAAAACAGGAATGCATTACTGATTACAGAAACCGGTGGTGTGTTAGCCAAAACACCAACGAGTAACCACAACGATAATCAGTGGCGATCTGAAACTACAGCCGAATTATTTGATGATGGCAGCGCCATCCTCAACAGCCGTTTATACGTTACCGGCGAATTTTGGGATTATGTGCATGCCTACTTAAATGGGCAAACAAAAGAACAAATGAAGAAAGGCCTTGCAGATGCATTTGGCTTTAAAACACCAAACGATTTAATCGTAAACATCCTCAGCGATTCTGCCGATGGACATCTGGTAGAAATTAAACTGGCATATAACCAGTATTACGATTTTAAAGCAGGCAGTAAACACTTCTACCCTTTGCGGCACTATAAACTAAATGATGAAACAATGAAGCCGGCAGAAAAACGCATTTTCGATTACCTGCTCGACTACCCGTACATTAAAACCGATAAGATTGTTTACAAATTACCCGCAGGTTTTGTACACGAAACATTACCGCAACCAAAAGAAGTAAAGAACAGTTTTGTAAACTATACAAACAAGATGGATCTGAATGAAAGTAAAACCGAATTAACGGTTACAACAGAACTGCAGTTGTTAAAACACATTGTTCCGCCCATACAATACAACGAAGTAGCCGGCAATTTTGAAGTGATTAAAAAAGACGAAGGACAAAAAATTGTACTAAAGAAAGGATAAGAGTAAAGCCCCTGTATAAGGGGCTTTACTCTTTTGGACAGTTGAACCAATATTTTTGAACGACTATTATTTTACAACGACCGTTAAAATTGCAACCAGTAAAAACGATACAATAAAGAGTGCAAATGGAACATCTTTACGGCTGTAGGTCGGAATGGTTTTTTCAAAGCGCTTCATAGAATTTTTAATTTTAGTGTGAAAAGAAACTACAATATAACGATTTTAAGCATTAAACATTGCAACCCCGTCTAAAAAAAGTGCTGGAAAACCGCTACAGCATTGGTTTTCAGAGAATCTTCTTCATTAAACAATCTGTTTGCAGGTCTGTTCCCAGCAAAAATTTATGTTCACCAAATTTTTCAAATCCCCATTTTTCATAAAAAGCAATGGCCCGTTCGTTCTTTTCCCATACGCCTAACCATACCGCTTTCATCTGCATCTCTTTTGCAATGTGCAAACAGGTTTCCATTAATGCTTTACCCACACCTTTGCCAATGGCAGTATCCAATGCATAGATGCGTGCTACTTCTATTGCATCCTGCTGCTTTAATTTATTCTCAACACGTATGCGGGCATAACCCACAGCATCATCTGCATCATAAGCCAACAAAAAAATACCATCACCTTCTGCTACCTCTTTCATTAACGCTTCCTTGGTAAACTGCTCGTTCATAAACAGCTCCATATCGCTTTCGGTATTATCTTTTGCAAATGCCTGGTAAAATGTAGTACGGCTCAGGTCGGCTATTAACTCTGCATCAGCAGCAGTGGCACGCCTCACTTTTATTTTATTTTTCTCCATCCTTAATCGTTTTTAGAAAGATAAATTTCCTGAAATGTTTTTGCAATGCGGAAAAAATTATCTTTAAGCAGATCATTTGTTTTAACTATGGACAGACATTATTGGGAACGTATTGCACCAAACTACAGCGAAGAAATTTTTGATGTACTGCAAAACGATAAAAGCGGAAAAATTATAGATGCCATTGAAGAAGTAGCATCGAAAGAAAAAACAGTAATGGATATTGGCTGTGCAATTGGCAAATGGATTCCTCTACTGGCAACGGCATTTAAACATGTTGTAGCAACAGACATCTCAGCCATTAATCTTGATATTGCAAAAGAAAAATGCAAAGACTATCCAAATGTAGACTATCAGCGGATGGACATGAGCGCCTACTCCTTAACCGTAACGCCCTGCGATGTTGCGGTATGCATTAATGCTATTTTAACCGACAACTTAAAGAAGAGGATTAACTTTTTTCAATCGCTCGATCTTTGTTTAAACAAAGATGGTTCGCTCATACTTGTTGTACCATCGCTCGAATCAAAACTATACGCCAATATTATTGCCAACCGTTGGAATGTGGATGATGAGAACAAAGAAAAAATTGAATCGGTTGAGAAAGCATATGCGCTTGCAAAAAATATTAAACAAGGCGTAACGGATATTGACAATGTACCAACCAAGCATTACCTCAAAGAAGAACTGGAATTATTGCTGAAGCTTGAAGGCTTTACAGTTGAGCGTGTAGAGAAGATTAATTATACATGGAGTACAGAATTTCATTCAGCTCCCAAATGGCTGCAAGAACCTTATCCATGGGATTGGATGTGTGTAGCAAGAAAAGGTTGATACTACGTTTTGATTTACTATATCCTTTAACGTTAGTCTTTTTCCATTTGAAAAGAATGCAAATCTTTTTGCTTTGATTTGGTAAAAATCTTTTCTACCTTACTATTACTCCCATCCTATCTCAACTCCACCTTAGCCTTTTTTCACATTTTAAACCAAAACAACATGAGAAAGATTTTCCTTCTCTGCCTGCTTGTTCCTGTACTTGGAATAAGCCAAAGCAACGTCGTTAGTACTTTCCGGGTTTTTCCCAAAACAGACAAGTTGCTCGAATTTGAAAAAGCATTGGCTACACATGCACAAAAGTATCATAGCGGCGACTGGAAATGGCGGGTCTTTTACATTGAAAGCGGGCCCGATGCAGGCGGCTATCATGTAACCGAAGGACCGCTAAGCTGGGAGCAGCTGGATAAACGTGGCGACATCAGCACAGAGCACACAGCCGATTGGGCTAAAAATGTAGCCCCACTTACACTCGACCGTGGCACTACGGGTTACTCGGTTTATAATTCAGAGTTAAGCAATGTTGCCATTACCGATTACAGCGATAAGATTATCATCAATCATATGTATGTAAAGCCCGGAATGACGAATAAAGCAACAGACCTAGTAAAGAAATTAAAGAAGGTTTGGGTTGCCGGTAACGAAAGTGTTGCTGTTTACAACGTAAGCCTGTCGGGTCCTCCCCAAATTGTAACAGTAACCCGATTAAAACAAGGATTAAAAGAACTATCTGCCGGTTTTCGCAAACCAATGCCCGAACGCTTTAACGAAGTACATGGACAGGGTGCATGGGAATATTATCTGAAAGACTATGCAGAAACATTTGAAAGCCGTTGGAACGAACTCTTAAATTTTCGTGCCGACCTCAGCTCAAAATAATTTAGCCCTTGTTCTTTAATTACCCACCTCATCAAAAACTCAACATCATGAATTCTACGATTCTCCATTATAGAAAAATAATCTTCAGTTTATTTTTACTTGCATGTTTGCTGCCCTTAAACCAACAGGCACAAGTTACTTCCTACCAATACCGTCATGTACCGGCTAATAAAGTAGATGAGTTTATTAAGCGTGAAACAACTTACTGGAGTAAAATTGCGCAAAAAGCCATCGATGCAAAGAAGATGAGCTTTTGGGCATTGCTTGAAAAAGTAGGTGGCTACGATTTACCGAACTCTTCGAATTTTTTATTTGTAAACACCTTTCCAAATATTGATTCGGCATGGCAGGGCAATACGTTTGATGTTACAAAGATGTTTCCCGGCGTATCGTACAATCAAATGGAAACAGGTTCGTTTAGTACCGTTACCAGCCAGTTCTTTTTTCATGATGAAAGTTGGGCCCAGGCAAAGGATGCAAACCCTGCAAAAGATTTCAACTATCTCGTTATGAACTATCATCTGTCAAACGATGCCGGTGCTTTTATACAGGCAGAAAAAACAATCTGGAAACCGTTTCTGCAAACAGCGATGGATAAAAAGCAAACCCAACAGGTAGCTTGGGGGAATGCCGTTTTATTATCGCCTACTGCAGGCGATGTAACATTCAACAGTGTTTCGTACGATCTGTTCCGCACACTGCAGGATGCATTGTTAACACCGTGGGATCCTGCAACCATCTTCCCCGATAATCTTCAGCTCTTTGGCAATATGCGGAAACACGAAAGTGCAAGGGTCATCTATAGAATTGTGAAAGTGGTATCTGACTAAAAAAAATATAGTCTTATCAACTAAAAATTATAAAGCAAAAGGCTCTCTAAAACCAGAGAGCCTTTTGCTTTATTTCTGTTTATCAACAAGCAGTCTTGTTTCAGGAAGACAGCACGATTCAACAGTTTTCAATCACCATTGCACTTGCACCGCCACCACCATTACATATACCTGCAGCCCCATACTTAGCATTATTGGCTTTTAATACATTGATGAGTGTTACAATTATTCTTGCACCACTTGCACCTAACGGATGGCCCAACGATACAGCACCACCATGCACATTTACTTTCGCCGGATCGAGATGCATCCGCTTGCTGTTTTCAATACCAACTACCGCAAATGCTTCATTCAGTTCCCAGTAAGCAATATCGCTCATTTGCAAACCGGCTTTTGCAACTGCTTTCGGCACAGCTAGTGAAGGTGTAGTTGTAAACCATTCAGGTGCCTGCTCAGCATCGGCATACGATTTAATTTTTGCAATGGGTTTCAATCCCAGCTCTTCTGCTTTTTCTTTGCTCATTAACAGCAAGGCAGCTGCACCATCGTTCATAGTACTTGCATTAGCAGCAGTAACTGTTCCGTCTTTGATAAAGGCGGGATTGAGTGTTGGTATTTTATCAAACTTTACGTTGTAAGGTTCTTCATCTTTTGCAAAAACAACAGGATCGCCTTTGCGTTGTGGAATTTCAACCGGCACAATTTCTTTATCGAACAAACCTTTTTCCCATGCAGCCTGCGAACGTTTATAACTTTCAATAGCGAATGTATCCTGGTCTTCTCTGCTGATGCCACATTCCTTTGCACATAATTCTGCAGCATTGCCCATCGCCTTACCATCGTAAACATCGGTTAAACCATCTTTGGCCAAACCATCAATCATCGATGTATTACCATACTTGTTACCCCAACGCATACTATCAACATAAAAAGGCACATTGCTCATGCTTTCCATACCACCGGCAACTACAATATCTGCATCGCCCAGCATAATGCTTTGTGCAGCTTGTGCAATGGCTTTCATACCACTGGCACAAACTTTATTTACTGTTGTACAATTTACTTCGTTTGGTAAGCCGGCAAATTTTGCAGCCTGTCTTGCAGGCGCCTGTCCAAGATTGGCCTGTATAACACAGCCCATTAATACATCCTGTACTTTAGCTGCATCAACACCTGCTTTTTGCAAAGCACCTTTAATTGCAACAGCACCTAACTGTGTAGCCGTTAAACTTTTTAAACTGCCGCCGAAGCTACCCATCGGTGTACGAACGGCGGAGATTACATATACTTCTTTCATATAGCGTATGGCATTTGAGTATGCGAAGTTAACGATTGTAAGTATAAAAAGCTCGGGGTACCGTTTAGCTGTCACTTTGCACTAACCTGGCGTTCAACAGGCGCTTTTTTTATACGAAGTTTCTTTCCTGTTTTAATATTCTTTAATTCAACATCGGCAATAGCTCCGGCGTGAATTTTAAAATGCATCTGTTCTTTCCCCAGAATAATCTCACAATCTTTTATATACAAATGATCGAAATGGATAGCCACAGATTTACCAGCTTTACCTCTTGCAATTGCTGCTTCAACCAGAGGAGGTACAATTAAAATAAATGAATCGAGTTTAAGCGAAAGTTTTGAAGCAATCGTATCCCGTATGTTTTGATGCAACCATTCTTCTCCTGCATTTACAAGTGTGTTGCTTGAAGCTATGGCATAATCGAAATTCTGAATACGGATGGTTTGTGTGGCAGCATCAAACACCGGCTTACCGCTTGCCAGCATTTTTCCGCTGATGTCTTTACCCGTCATAATTTCTACAGACAGGCCACCTTCGGATGCATAAGCCCGTACACTGTTAATAGACACGGTATATCCTTTGGCAGAAAATGATTTTCCTTTGAGCAGTTTGTTCAGCTCCTCATTCATTTCATTAAAAGAAGCAAACGCATAGAGGTATAGTTCTGATGATGGCGAAACATGCAGTAACGGTTTAAACATCGGCAACTTTGAGGGCGGGGTAATTTTCGTTGTATCTGTCACCATCGTCATCTTAGCCCGCACACTGGTATAACAAATGATGGTGCCGGCCTGTAATTCTATTTTTCCTTCAATGCTGTTGCAGGTAAATTTCATCCAGGCCATGGGCTCTTTCCGATGAATGACCAATGGTTTCTGCAGGTCGTTCCAAATTTTACCAATCACCGGCGCAAGCGATACCGATTCATTAATTTCTTTATCCAGCAACTTGGTTAATTCATGCTCGTTTTCATCCAGCCACTTTGTAACTTTTTTTTCAAGATTATATTTAACCGGGCCCAACTGCAGTACCGGCTCTTTAATCCATTCAATTTTTTTGATTTTAAATTTTGAAACAATATTCCATTGCCGATCCAGGCCAACTGTGGTTACCAATTGTATATTTACCTGCGCTTCAATTGTTTTAAAACCATCGGTAATTACTTTACCTAACCTGCTCTTCATAATTTCTCCGGTAACATGTAAAGGCAAATTGCACAACAGCTCTTTACCCGATATACTGATGCGGATCGGATCAACTTTAAAAAACGTAAGCTTTACTTCATCCTTTTTATTAGAAGAAGGATATACTGTTGTTTCTAAAAACCTGCCTGTAATTTTCCGGTTCATCCACTCTTCAAAATTTTTAATTTCGTAAAACACAGGAATGTTGATAGTGGAAACTGAAATATCAACTGTTTTAATTTCTGTAAGCGGATCCGGCATATCGGTCATTCTGTTTTTAAAACAGCCGTTACAGGCCGACATGCTGATGATAAAGGCTGTAAAAAAACAAGATGAGAATAAAGTGTGTTTCATGGTGCAATGTGTTTGTAGCGTTACACAAATACATAGCTTGTTATGCAGATTGCTTCATAAAATACCTGCTATTTCATTACAAATAATCAGCTTACTGATTTCAATAAACAGGCCAGAAAATGCAAACAATCAGCTGAAAAATAATTGTAAAAAGAACCTGCATAAACTTCTAACACATAAGATAGTGATAATATACCTATCCTGCAGTTAATTCTTCTTAAACATTCAAAATACCTGAGCGAAAAAAGAATTAAAGCATTTTACAATTGCATTTAATAAGGAATAGAACGGAACCAATTCTGTACTGAAAGATGGCTTTTCTAAAAAATAAAATGACTTACAATAACAGAAGATGTATGTATTAAACAAAAAGCCCGGCTTGCTATTATACAAACCGGGCTTTACATCAAGTTATTGAAACATTAATTCCACAAAGTGCCGTTAAGTCCTAACACGCTGCCGAGCCATAAACCAATTATATACACAACGAAACAAAGGAATATAGCAGCAATTTTTTGCCAGCCACCTTTGTAACGAAACGGCCCCATTAGATAAAAGAAAAAGCCGCCGCCTGCCCCAGCTAACGGTACAACGATCAATGGTTTTACCATCCAGTATCGGGGCCATTCGGGCTTGGGATTATCAACACCTGATAAAAAAAGAATAATGAGTAGTAACGCAATACCGGCACCTACCAACATGGGTACAAGTACCGATGACCAACGAAAAGGTTGTTTTAAAGAAGAATTGTTTGCTGTCATAACCGGATGATTTGGGTTTACTGATTAAAAATAAAAGTACTTTGAATTACAAAGTAAAAGTATTTTGCTCACTCCTTCATGCAAACGGTGTGCTTTTTTTACCAACGGTAAATAAACCATATTGGGGAAGACAAGCGCCCCTTCAGAACAACCGGCGGGCTTATTTAAGTTGCAACGCTTCCGCATCGAAACTGATGCCCTCCCAACCCGTAACCATAAAATTGCGGATGTTGGCATGATTGGTTGCTTCGGGATGTTGCAATACATCTACACGATAATAATCACCAAAGCAGGCCAGTGTTTCTTCTTTGGTTAGCCCATGCAGTTTAGCAAACGAAAATAATTTGCAGGAACCGGAGTTGGTACCAGCCTCGTTTACAGCCGTACCGTTGGTAAAACGTACTGCTGCGAAATTGTAATTGTTGTCAATTACTTCAATGGTATCTGTAAAAGCAATGCTTTCAGGATTGTTGCGGAGTTTACTTAAAAAATCTTCAATGCGCATAATTTGTCTGATTTAAAAATGAACGAGTGCGAAGATGAAGAGAAATGGGTGAATAAGAAAATTTGCCGGTAGGATTGTCGCTTCATACAACACTTGGCGCAAGCGTCTCGCTTATGCCATTTCTATTTCGTTTAGTTTGATGATAGCACAAGCGAGACGCTTGCGCTAAAATTAGTTACAGGAAAGAAAGAATAATCTTAGCAACCTCCTTACGGTAATTACAATTAGTAAAAAGGATTAATTAATTACTGCATTTATTTTTTGCCAGAGTTCGTTATCAAAACCAGAAACTGCAAAACTTGGGTTTGAAGGATCGGATGCATCTCCCATTCTAACAATTACCATTTTCTTTGATGGAATTACATAAATGCGTTGATCCTCTGCACCCATAGCAGCAAACATATCTGCAGGCGCATTAGGTACTAACGGACCGGGAAAAACGGTTTGACTACCTGGTACCATAAAATTTGTTTTACCATTGAGCCACCATAAGTAACCATAAGATGGATTAATACTTTGCGATGTGTTTGTACTTTCATTAAAGTATGCCTCGCTGATTACCTGTTCATTATTCCATTTTCCTTTATTGAGTGCCAATAATCCAAAGCGTGCCATACTTCGTGTATTGCTATGATAAATGGTAAAAATCAATCCATAATTCCAAAAGCCCTCCATACCAATTTTACGTTTAAGCTTTTCGTCAAAATAAGAATCAAAGCTCCGTCCACTTGCAGCAGCTGTAACATCAATTAATTTTTGAAACACATTGTGGTACGACCATCTTGTACCTGCATCGGCCATGTATGTAAGATTCGGTTTAATAACGAGGTTATTGCTGTCATTAAGCCCGGAAGACATTGTAAGCAAATGGCGAACTGTAATTAAATTTTCTTTTAAAAGCGGAGCACTCGTCCACCCTGCGCCAATAGATTGCGAAACTCTGTTATTTATGTTTAACAAACCTTCCTGTTGCGCAATACCAACTGCTGCTGTTACCAAAGTTTTGCCTGCACTGTTCCATTGCCATGTTGCAGATGCACTGTGTCCATTAAAATATTCCTCCATTACAATTCGACCATCAACTAAAATCATAAACGATTTCGAATTCTTTTGAATGAGGAAGTCTTTTAAAGACTGAATGGCGCTTTGATTCCAGCCAAGCTCTGCAGCTGATTTTGTTTGCCAGGTATTATCCGATGTAGAAGGAAAATACATACCTGTAACCGGAGTGTTATTTTTTTTACATCCGGCAAAAACTATCAATACTAATAACAGGGAATAGAGTGATTTCATAATAAATGGTTCTCGTATGATTTGGAGTTATTGACAACCGAAAAACCGTGAAGTTTAACGGAGCCGCAATATAACGGGCAAACCTTCTTACAAATTGTATTATTTATTTTTGAAAATACCTGTTACAGGCGCTTCTATAACGTTCAATTCGATCGAGCTTCTTTACTCCATTTCTCCACTCCCCTTACAATTGCCTACCTTCGCCGCTATGCAACAACAACCCGGCTGGCTAACAGATGCGCTCAGCAATCTCAACATTAAAGCGCTCAACCCAATGCAGGAAGCTGCTTTGGAAGCCTCAGCCATACATAAAGACCTGATTTTATTTTCAGCCACAGGCAGTGGTAAAACACTGGCTTTTCTGTTACCGTTAGTGGAACAACTACGCCAAAGTCCAACTGTAACAACGGCCATCATCATTGTGCCTTCACGTGAACTGGCCATACAGATTGAAACAGTATTTAAAAGTTTACAACTGAATTTGAAAGTTACCTGCTGCTATGGCGGACACAAACGTGAAATAGAAGAAAACAATTTGATACAGGCACCTGCCCTGCTCATTGGTACGCCCGGCCGATTGGCCGATCATATCCGCAGAGAAAATATTAAAACTGCCACCATCAAAACATTGGTGCTGGATGAGTTTGACAAATCGCTTGAATTAGGATTTCAGGAAGAGATGTCGTTCATTATTGGTTCGTTGCCCAACATTGAGCAACGCATGCTTACATCGGCAACAACAATGGAAGAGATCCCTTCTTTTGTTGGTTTGCAGGAACCGCATACCATCGATTTCCTTGGCAGTAAAGAAGAGAATGATATTGGTCTTGCTATACAAACACTGCACAGCGAAGAGAAAGATAAAATTGAAACCTTGTTCCGTTTAATCTGCATGTTGGGCAACCGTTCAACCATTGTATTCTGCAATCATCGTGAAGCAGTTGAACGTACCAGTGCGTTATTGAAAGAGCGTGATATCATCAATGTGTTTTATCATGGTGCCATGGAGCAGCGTGACCGTGATGCAGCATTATGCAAATTCCGCAATGGCACGTCGAATGTATTAGTAACAACTGATCTTGCTGCACGTGGTTTGGATATTGCCAATATCCGTTACATCATTCATTATCATTTACCACATACCGAAGATTCGTTTACACACCGCAACGGACGTACAGCACGTATGGAAGCAAGCGGTACTGCCATTGTAATTCTTGGACCGGATGAAACAAAGCCTGCTTACATTCCGGCTGATGCTGCAGAAATCACATTGCCCGAAAAAGCAGAGATACCCGAAAAACCAAAATGGACAACCCTGTTTATTGCTGCAGGCAAAAAAGACAAGGTGAATAAAATTGATATTGTTGGTTTCCTCAGTAACAAAGGCGAACTTAAAAAGGAAGACATTGGCTTAATTGAAGTGAAAGATTTTTTTGCGTTTGTTGCCATTAAGAAAATAAAAGCAAACCACACAATCAACCTTATTAAAGACGAAAAGATAAAGGGGAAGAAAGTGAAAATTGCTGTAGCGAAATAGGCTTAAGGTATAAGGTATAGGGCTTAAGGCAAATACAAATTTCTGTAGTTGAATTGTCTTCCATATACCTTAAACCCTACACCCTCAACCTTAATCCTTCAACTTCTAAACAATGAACCTTTTCTCTACTCCTTCCTCCATCATTATCACATGCCACAAACGCATTGCTCCTTATCTGGAAGCAGAAGTAAAAGCGTTGGGCTTTGTAATTGATGAAAGTTTTATAACCGGTGTAAAGCTAACAGGCTCTATCAACGATTGTATCAAACTCAATTTAAATCTGCGTTGTGCAAGTCAGGTGTTGTACAGTTTAAAACAATTTACGGCACAGGATGGCGATGATATTTACAATGCATTAAAGAATTTTCAGTGGGAAAACATTTTACCCGATCCCGGCTATTTCTCAGTAACGAGTAATGTAAATAATCCTACCATCAACAACAGCATGTTTGCCAATCTGCGGGTGAAGGATGCCATTGTTGATCGCCTTCGTGATATCAGAGGTACACGTCCGTCAACAGGTGCCGAATTAACCGGCACTGTAATTCATTTGTTCTGGAAGAATGAAGATGCAGAAGTGTTTGTTGATACATCGGGTGATTCATTAGCACGGCATGGTTACCGGAAAATTCCCGGACTTGCACCCATGCTGGAAGGTTTGGCATCAGCAACCATTTATGCAACCGTGTGGGATCGTGTTTCATCGTTTATCAATCCCATGTGTGGCTCGGGAACATTGGCGATAGAAGCAGCATTAATTGCTACCAACAGAAGACCCGGCTTGTACCGCACCAATTATGCATTCATGCATGTGCAGGGTTATGATGAAACAGTGTATCACAAAGAAGATGCGTTGCTGGAAGAACAGATTATTGATGTGCCGGGTTTAAAAATTATTGCGACCGATTATAATCCGAAAGCAATTGAAAATGCAAAGAAGAATGCAGTTGCAGCAGGCGTGCAAAAGCTCATTGATTTTACTGTGTGTGATTTTGCCAAAACAGAAGTGCCACAAGATGCAAAAGGCATTATGATGATCAACCCGGAATATGGTGAACGCTTGGGTGATATTCAAGAGTTGCAGGAAACGTATGCACGCATCGGCGATTTTATGAAACAGCAATGCGGAGGCTATTATGGTTACATCTTTACCGGCAATATGGAGCTGGCAAAAAAAATCGGACTGAAAGCCAAACGCAGAATCGAATTTTACAACAGCACCATTGATTGCCGATTGCTGGAATATGAATTGTACAGTGGCAGCAGAAGAGAGAAATAGTTTATGGCTTAAAGTTTTTTGTTTAAAGTTATCAGCATCAATTCAATAAGAACAGCAGTTATATGTTGTACCAGATAGTGCAAATTGACAATCACTTTCACAAAATATTTTATCTTTATAAAAAGTAAAGTATGAGTCCGCAAATCATTACCGATAAAAAAGGAAGAAAAACCGGAATCATTCTATCGATAAAGGATTATGAAAAACTTTTACAGGAAAGTGAGGAACTTGCTGCTGTAAAAGCTTACGATAAAGCAAAAGCTAAAAAGCAAAGCTTTATTCCGCTTCGTGAAGCGATTAAACTACGCAAACAGAAAAAAAATGTCTCAGCGTAGATACACTGTAGTAATTACCAAAACAGTTCAAAAATTATTGTCGAAACTTCCCGACAGAACTGCTTCTAAACTTGAAGCGGCCATGTTGTTGCTGGAAAACAATCCGAGGCCAAACGGTTGCAAAAAATTAAAGGGAAGAGATGCTTACAGAATAAGAGAAGGCGACTACCGTATTATTTATGAAATTGAAGACAATATTCTCCATGTACTTGTAATTGATGTTGGTCATCGCAGAGACATCTACAAATTGTAAAGGACAACCTTAACACAACCCCTCCCTATCTTTGCGCTAATGCAAACAACACATTACTCCATCATCATTATCGGCGGCGGACCCATTGGTTTGGCTTGTGGAATTGAAGCAAAGAAAGCAGGTTTGTCTTATGTGATTTTAGAAAAAGGATGTTTGGTGAATTCGTTGTACAACTACCCTGCGAACATGACCTTCTTCTCCACTTCCGAACGATTGGAAATTGGTGATGTGCCGTTTGTATCCGTCAATCCAAAACCAACGAGAGCCGAAGCATTAGAGTATTACAGAAGAGTAACTGTTGCCTACGAACTCAACATCAACTTATTTGAAGAAGTAAACAGCGTTGAACGAACAGCAAACAACTTCAGCATTCAAACAAGTAAACAACAGTACACAGCCGATCATATCATCATTGCTTCGGGCTTTTATGATATTCCTTATCTGCTCAACATAAAAGGCGAAGACTTACCAAAGGTTACACACTATTACAAAGACCCGCACTTCTATGCATTTCAAAAAGTAATCGTTGTTGGTGCCAATAATTCAGCTGTTGATGCGGCATTGGAAACATGGCGCAAGGGTGCTGATGTAACCATGGTGATCCGTGAAAAAGAAGTAGGTGAACGGGTGAAGTATTGGGTGCGTCCCGATGTAGTAAACCGTATTGAAGAAGGTTCCATCAAAGCCTATTACGAATCGTCCATTGTTGAAATAAAAGAACACGAGGTCATCATACAAACACCGGAAGGCATCAAAACAATCGCCAACGATTGGGTGATTGCAGCAACCGGTTATCAACCCAACTTATCCTTTCTCGAAAAAATCGGCATCCACTTATCAAACGATGAAGTACGTAAGCCGGAGTACAAC
>JACCDQ010316550.1_pt1 | contig 15685 bp, 13 predicted proteins | sample 7446031 | NCBI WGS metagenome assembly JACCDQ01 (sample SAMN15323442, study PRJNA562643) | freshwater metagenome | isolation source: river surface water | place: USA:Blue River Watershed | collected 2017-08-17
CCAAAGCCGTGATGACGCCATCACAGACAAGCCCAAAACAGCATAAAAAACATTAATGGTTTCTGCTGGCAATCCAAGCTGCTTAAGTAAAGCAATCACAAATGTCATATAACCGATATAACCAACACCAAACATGAAATAAGCTGCTAGCACGGGGACATAAGTTTGTAATGGTGTGCCTGAATGCCCCATTGGTTTAGGAGGGATTGCAGGAATTGATGTTACCGGCCTAATCAATACTACTGTGAGAGCAATGCATAAAATACCCAAGGCATACCAAGCCAACTGCCACGAGTGTTCCCACTGAGCTCGAATACCCCATTCAACGAAAAATGGCACGGCTAATGTGGATACAAAAATGCCTAAACCTGGACCGCCATAGTAAATACCTAATAAAAAACCAGAACGGCTTGAATGAATCGTACCCAACTGAGACACCAGGACACCACCAGCAACAAATACCCAAGCACTAGATACACCTGCAATCACGCGCAACACAAACAATAGGCTGGTGTTATCAGTAGCACCTGAAAAATACAAAAAACACCCAGTGATGATCGATGCCACAATAAAAAACCGATGCACAGACATTTTCCGCATGATCATTGGAGAACTTAATGCCCCCAAAAAGTAACCCAAGGCATTAGCTGTATTCATAGTTCCAGCTACTAGATAAGACCAATCTAGGTCTTCTTTCATCACAGGCAACAAAAGCCCATATGAAAAACGCGCTAAACCAAGCGCAATGGCTGAGCCTAAAGCGAGTGAAAAAGCGGTTAAAAATGGATGTTTATTTGAAAACACAACAGGTCATTTCATAAAGTTTTTACAATATACGTTATGACAGAAAAAAATGCTTTAGATTCTCTTCAAGTTTTTGTTTTTGACGGCGCTCCGGTAAGAGGTGAAATCGTCAATATCAGGGACTCCTGGCAAGCTATTTTGGCTCGCAAAGACTACCCACCAGCAGTTAAAAAGCTCCTGGGAGACTTAGTAGCTGCAGGCGTATTACTCTGTGGAACATTGAAATTCAATGGCAGCATGATTATTCAAGCACAAGGTAACGGTGCTATCCGCTTGTTGGTACTAGAGTGCAATGAGCACTTAGTGATCAGAGCCACTGCCAAAATGAATGAAGATATTGATTTATCTAATTTGGCAGAAAATGCCGGTTTATCAGACCTAATTAACCCTGATGGTAAAGGTAGGCTTGTTATCACCCTCGATCCAGCAGATCGACAACCCGGACAAAATCCTTACCAAGGTATTGTTGCCTTAAGTGATGATGGCAAGCCAGTACAAAGTATTGCCGAGGCAATCACTATTTATATGAGGGATTCTGAGCAGCTTGAAACACGTCTTTGGTTAGCCAGTGATGAAGAATCTTGCGGCGGATTACTCTTACAAAAACTTCCCAACATGGGCGGCCAACTGAAGATGGATGATGAGGTGGCCGCAGAGGGTTGGTCAAGACTTCAAATGCTGTCCGATACCGTTACTAATGAAGAATTACTTAATCTTGAACCCAAGGTGCTCATGAAAAGACTCTATTTAGAGGAGTCCTCGCATCACGGCGTCAGAAGCTTTGATCAAAGACCGATTCAATTTGGTTGCCGTTGCTCAAGAATTAAAGTTGCAGATATGCTGAAGATGTTAGGTGAAGATGAAATCAACAGCATATTAGAAGAAAAATCTAATGTTGAAACCAACTGTGATTTTTGCGGTCAAATTTACATATTTGATGCTGTTGATTGCAAACAAATTTTTGCAAGTCCAACAATTATTGATGCCATCAAACAGGCGCCAAATTCAAAGCACTGATGTAAATTTATTTCTTTTGTGAATTTGCTTCGTCAGCTGAAGGCTTTTTGCTAGGGACAACCTGGACAAAGATTTCTCCCTCTTTGCTCATGCCATGTTCAGCACGAGCACGCTCTTCAATTGCCTTAGTACCGTCTTTAAGATCCTTCACTTCACCAGCCAATTTAGCGTTACGAGCAGCTAACGCATCATTCTTTTCCATTTGTTTGGAAACTTGACGATCTAACTCATAGACCCTCAACCACCCACCCTTACCTAGCCAAAGTGGGTACTGGATAATGACTAAGAGAGCCAACATGCCGTAAACAACAATACGCATAATAGGCTCTCTTATCTATCTCTTAAGATAATCTACAAATTACTTACGTAAGTTATAGAAAGTTGCTCTACCAGGATAACTTGCAACATCACCCAAGTCTTCTTCAATGCGAATCAATTGGTTGTACTTGGCGATACGATCAGAGCGTGACAATGAACCAGTCTTAATTTGACCAGCATTTGTACCTACCGCAATATCAGCAATAGTGCTGTCTTCTGTCTCACCTGAGCGATGTGAAATAACTGCCGTGTAGTTAGCACGCTTAGCCATCTCAATTGCGGCAAATGTCTCAGTCAAAGTACCAATTTGGTTAACTTTGATCAAGATAGAGTTTGCGATATTTTTCTCAATGCCTTCTTTTAGAATCTTTGTATTAGTTACAAATAAATCGTCACCAACCAACTGAATCTTCTTACCCAGCTTTTCTGTCAATGTGGCCCAACCTGCCCAATCACCCTCATGCATGCCATCTTCGATAGATACGATTGGATATTTATCAGCTAAGTTTGCCAAGTAATCTGCAAACTCAGATGATGTTAATTGCAAGCCTTCACCAGACAAGTCATATTTACCATCTTTGTAGAATTCGCTTGCAGCACAATCCAAAGCCAACAATACATCTTCACCAGGCTTGTAACCAGCTTTCTCAATAGCTTTCAGAATTGTGTTCAAACACTCTTCATTGCTCTTAAAGTTAGGAGCGAAGCCACCTTCATCACCAACTGATGTTGGCATACCTTGATCATGAATAATTTTCTTCAATGCATGGAAAACCTCTGCACCGCAACGCAATGCTTCACGGAAGCTACCCATGCTAACTGGCATGATCATGAATTCTTGAATATCCAAACTGTTATTAGCGTGTGAACCACCATTAACGATATTCATCATAGGAACTGGTAACTGCATTGCACCAGATCCACCAAAATAACGATACAAAGGCAAACCAGCTTCTTCTGCAGCAGCACGTGCAACAGCCATTGATACAGCTAGAGTAGCATTAGCACCAAGACGTGACTTGTTATCAGTCCCATCCAAATCAATCAAAGTGCGGTCAAGAAAAGCTTGTTCGCTGGCATCCAAACCCATAACTGCTTCAGCAATTTCAGTATTGATGTTTTCAACAGCCTTTAAAACACCCTTACCCAAGTAACGACCCGCCTCGCCATCACGCAACTCAACAGCTTCGCGCGAACCTGTGGATGCACCTGATGGCACAGCTGCACGACCCATAACACCTGACTCGAGCAATACATCACACTCAACAGTAGGATTACCTCTTGAATCTAATATTTCACGTCCAATGATGTCAACGATTGCACTCATGACTTCTCCCTTACCAATTATTGAAAATCTTTTTCTAGAAATACGTTGTTAGTTTTAACAACATTATCAAGAGCCACCAAAGTAGCTAGTAAATCTTTCATGCGATTCAAAGGCACTGCATTAGGTCCATCAGATAATGCTTTAGCTGGATTTGGATGAGTTTCCATAAATAGACCACTCACACCTACTGCAACTGCAGCTCTGGCCAAAACTGGAACCATCTCACGCTGACCTCCACTGCTTGTTCCCTGACCACCTGGCAATTGAACAGAATGAGTGGCATCAAAAACTACCGGGGCATTCGTCTCACGCATGATAGCCAAACTACGCATATCAGACACCAAGTTGTTATAACCAAAAGATGCGCCACGCTCACAAGCCATAAACATGTCTTCTGGCAAGCCCACCTCCTTAGCAGCCGCCCTGGCCTTATCAATCACATTTTTCATGTCACCTGGCGCCAAAAACTGACCTTTTTTAATATTCACTGGCTTGCCACTTTGCGCACAAGCTCGAATAAAGTCAGTTTGACGACACAAGAATGCAGGAGTTTGAAGAACATCTACCACTGCAGCAACAGGCTTGACTTCACTAATGTCATGAATGTCAGTGAGGATATTTACGCCAATTTCTTTTTTAACTTTAGCCAAAATTTCTAGGCCTTTATCCATGCCTAAACCACGGAAAGATGTACCTGAGGAACGATTAGCTTTATCAAAAGAAGACTTATAAATAAATGGGATACCTAAACTAGATGTGATTTCTTTTAGCTGACCTGCTGTATCCATAGCCATTTGCTCAGATTCAATGACACAAGTACCAGCAATTAAAAAGAAACGCTTATCTAAACCAATTTCAAAATCGCATAGTTTCATGGCTAATTCCCTAACTCTGATTAACAGGTCACCCTGTAATACCCTTATGACTTAAGGCTGCTTTGATAAATGCTGAGAACAATGGATGTCCATCGCGCGGTGTCGAAGTAAATTCTGGGTGAAACTGCACTCCAAAAAACCAAGGATGTATTGATGACGGCAACTCCATCATTTCAGGCAATGACTCATTAGGTGTTCTTGCCGATATCACCAAACCTGCAGATTCGAGCTTAGGCACATAAATATTGTTCACTTCAAAACGGTGACGATGACGCTCATTCACCTCTGAGCCATAAATTTTTTCAGCAAGCGTATTAGGCTTAACAGGGCAACGTTGAGAACCCAATCTCATCGTACCGCCCAAATCAGAGCCTTCATCACGCTTCTCAACACGACCTTCTCGGTCCATCCACTCCGTGATCAATGCCACTACTGGGTGCGGGCCATTTGGTTCAAATTCAGTACTATTAGCGCCTTGCAAGCCGGCAACGTGACGAGCAAACTCAATCACCGCCAATTGCATACCAAGACAAATTCCCAAGTATGGAATCTTGTTCTCACGAGCATGTTTGATGGCCGCAATCTTTCCTTCAGTACCACGCTTACCAAAACCACCAGGCACTAGAATGGCGTCCAAACCAGCCAAGCTCGAAACATCCCCATGCTCTAAATTCTCAGAATCAATGTAACGAATACTTACCTTTGTTTCATTGTGGATGCCCGCATGACGCAACGCTTCAATCAATGACTTGTATGACTCAGTCAAATCAACATACTTACCAACCATACCAATCACTACTTCGTGCTTTGGATTTTCTAGGCTGTGTACTAAGCCATTCCAAACAGACAAATCTGCAGGTTTAGCATTGATACGTAATTCCTGACAAATTAATTCATCTAAACCTTGCTCGTGGAGCATTTGAGGAATTTTGTAAATAGTATCGACATCCCATACAGAAATAACCGCTTGCTCACGCATATTGGCAAACAACGAAATTTTTGCACGTTCATCTTCAGGGATTTGACGATCAGCACGACATAACAATGCTGTTGGCATGATGCCGATTTCACGTAATTTTTGTACAGAGTGCTGTGTAGGCTTTGTCTTCAACTCACCAGCACTTGCAATATAAGGTACCAAGGTCAAATGAACGAAAGCCGTATCGCCTTGGGGCAACCTCAAACTCATCTGACGTGCAGCTTCCAAGAATGGTAAAGACTCAATGTCGCCTACCGTACCACCAATCTCACAGATAGCTACATCTGCCTGACCATCATGACTAGCTGTGGCACCACGCTCAACGAAATTCTGAATTTCATTGGTGATATGAGGAATTACTTGAACAGTTTTACCAAGGTACTCACCACGGCGCTCTTTACGAATCACTGATTCATAAATCTGGCCAGTCGTGAAATTGTTGCTCTTGCGCATCTTGGCAGAGACAAATCGTTCGTAATGCCCCAAATCCAAATCCGTCTCAGCGCCATCCTCTGTGACAAATACCTCGCCATGCTGGAAAGGACTCATCGTACCGGGGTCAACGTTGATGTATGGGTCTAATTTTAAGAGGGTGACTTTGAGGCCGCGCGATTCAAGAATGGCGGCTAATGAGGCGGCTGCGATACCCTTCCCGAGGGAAGAAACCACACCACCAGTAACAAAGATGAATTTAGTCATCGAATATGCTTAGTGGGTAATACGCAATTATACCGATACCCAAAAAGAATGCTCAAAAAAACAACTTTGCTGAAAATATCAGGCTAGAAACCCTTTACCAGACTGGATCTTCAATTTCAGAGAAAACTTGGCGCAACCTTTTCCCCCAAGTTTCGTGAATCATCTTGAAATATTCATTTTTTTCATCAATTACCAATAGGTGATCAGTTTTCAAATCATCTTTTGGATAAATCAACAAATCTAGCGGCAACCCAACTGAGATGTTTGATTTAATTGTTGAATCCATAGAAATAAGAGCGCACTTGGCTGCCTCCTTTAATGGTGTAGCTTGAGTAATGACTCTATCCAAAATTGGTTTGCCATATTTGGCTTCACCAATTTGAAAATATGGCGTTTCAATAGTCGCCTCAATGAAGTTACCTGCTGCATATACCTGAAAAATTGAAGGAGCCTGCCCTTTAATTTGGCCGCCAAATATTAGATGGATATTGAAGTCAATGCCTGATTTTTTTAATTCCTCGGCATCTCGATCTCTTACTTTTCTAACAATGTCTCCAACAACCTGAGCCGCCTCAAACAGAGTAGGCGCATTCCATATGCTTGGACCATCTGGATCCGGATGATTTAAGTAATGTCTGACAGCCTGAGTAATGGCTAAATTACCCGCCGACATTAACACCATCAAGCGCTCACCATCCTTCTTAAAAATAGCCATCTTTCTGAAATTGGATACGGCATCAACCCCAGCATTTGTACGACTATCTGATAAAAAAACTAACCCCTGATCCAAACGTACAGCAACGCAATAAGTCATGAAACTACACTTTCAATTTTGAACTGGTGGAAGATGCTAATGAGCGTAAATTTATGCAGCCATCTCTTCCATGGGCAACAAAAAGTCGCGACTAATACCACTACCAACGTCATTAATCCTTGATAAAAAATCCGTTAAGAAGGCATGTAACCCTTGGTCCAAAATTTCTCCAATATGTGCATCACGTAATTGAGCCAATAGGTTTCTGGCTTGTGTGATTGTTTTACTTGATTGGGAATTTTTAATTTTGCCAAGCAATTCCACAACCTCGCCTACGCATGCAGACAAAGACCTTGGCATATCTGATCTAAGAATCAATAAATCAGCTACGCGTTCTGGAGTAATCACATCACGATATACCTTGCGATAAATTTCGAACGCCGACACAGAGCGCAAAATAGCTGCCCAGTAGTAAAAATCATCTACTGAATCATGCCCCTGCTCACGCATATTTTCCGCAGTTAGCGATTTAACATCCAATAAACGTGCTGTGTTGTCTGCTCTCTCCAAGAAGGTCCCCAAGCGAATGAAGTGAAACACCTCATCACGCACCATCGTCCCATGTTGAACGCCACGAGTCTGGTGTGAACGGAACTTCACCCACTCAAAAAATTCTGATGGGGCACTATCCAACATACCATCACGCATTTTTTTCTGCGCTTCCAACCAAGTCGTATTGATGGTTTCCCATAACTCGGTAGTCATCGACCCTCTCACAGCTCTTGCATTTTCTCTGGCAGCCTGCAAGCAACGCATGATGGAGGATGGGTTATTCATATCACTTACCATGAAATGAATCACATCTCTTGGCGACATCAAGACGTAGCTTGCGTCAAATGCAGCAGTTAATTCTGAAATCTCTAACAAAGATCTCCATGCCTGTTCCGCCACTTCAGCAGATTGTGGCAACAAAGACATTTGATAATTAACATCCAACATACGAGCTGTATTCTCTGCTCGTTCTGTGTAACGAGACATCCAATATAGGTGGTCTGCTGTTCTAGATAACATGTTGATATCTCCTTATATTTATTAGTGCTCTAAAACCCAAGTGTCTTTGGTGCCACCACCTTGTGATGAATTAACCACCAAAGAGCCTTCCTTCAAAGCAACCCTAGTCAAACCGCCAGGCGCCATCCGCACTTCTTTTCCTGATAAAACAAACGGTCGTAAGTCAATGTGGCGAGGTGCAATACCAGAATCAACATATGTTGGACATGTCGACAAAGCCAAAGTAGGCTGTGCGATATAGCCTTCCGGATGAGCTTTTACTTTTTCCTTAAATTCAGCCACCTCTGCCTTAGTGGAAGCCGGCCCAACTAACATGCCATAACCACCAGCACCATGAACCTCCTTCACAACTAAATCAGCCATGTTGTCCAACACATACTTCAAATCATCTGGTTTGCGACACATGTATGTTGGAACGTTTGAAATTAATGGCTCTTCATCCAAATAAAAGCGAATCATGTCTGGGACATATGGATAGATTGACTTATCGTCTGCGACCCCCGTGCCTATGGCATTACAGATGGCCACATTACCAGCCTTATAAGCTCTCAGTAAACCGGCAGCGCCTAATGCTGAATCAGGCCTAAAAACCTCGGGATCTAAGAAATCATCATCGACTCGTCGATAAATCACATCTACCCTCTTGGCACCTTGAGTCGTTCTCATATAGACAACATCTTTTTGCACAAACAGATCTTTACCTTCAACCAATTCAACCCCCATCTGTTGCGCTAAAAAAGCATGCTCAAAGTAAGCGGAGTTGTACATACCAGGGGTTAACACAACCACGGTTGGATTAGCATGCATATTTGGCGCTGCTTGACGCAATGTATCTAGCAGTAAGTCTGGGTAATGGGCAACAGGAGCCACTCGATGTTGCGCAAATAACTCAGGAAAAAGGCGCATCATCATCTTGCGGTTTTCTAACATATAGGAAACCCCGGATGGCACTCGCAAGTTATCTTCAAGAACAAAGAATTCGCCTGTATTTTCGCCATGGGTTGCTCGGACAATATCTATACCTGCAATGTGGGCATAAATATTCATTGGCACATCTACACCAACCATTTCAGGTCTAAATTGAGCGTTATTAATCACCTGCTCTTTAGGAATCACACCTGCTTTGAGGATATGCTGTTCGTGATAAACGTCATGTAAAAACATATTTAAAGCAGTAACTCGCTGACGCAAACCCGTTTCGAGGCGACCCCACTCTGAGACAGGAAAAATTCTAGGGACTATATCAAACGGAATGGTTCTTTCAGTACCACCACTTTCGCCATACACCGCAAACGTGATACCCACTCGGCGGAACATTAGGTCGGCCTCTTCACGTCTGGCGCTTAGGTACTGATCACCCTGTTGACTCAACCATTGAGAGAATTGTTTGTAATGTGGGCGAGCCAATGTTGAGTTTTTAAAATCTCTCTCAAGATCATCTAAAGCCATCTCATCAAATGGTAATTTACGCTCCATGACCATCATGCATTACTCCCGCAGCTATTAATATAGTTATTGATGCCAAGACCTTCTGTGTAAGTCTCGCCAATGGTGTCTTTGCCACTCCCTACCCCTGAATTCCCAAACTTGCGCACCTGTGTGAACAGTTTCCAGAATCGGAATTCCTCGTTCGACATACCTACCCACAACCTTGGCGTTAGGATGTCGATAACGATTCCGATACCCCGCCTGAGCAACAGCCCAATTGGGCTGTAATGCGTCCAAGAATATTTCAGAGGAAGAAGTAGCACTACCATGGTGCGGTATAAGCAAAATAGATGCCAATTCATCAGAACGCTTATATTCATTGGCGATGATGGCTTCACCACCTTTCTCAACATCCCCTGTCAACCAGAAAGAATAGTGTTGACTCCTCACTTCAATGACACAACTTAGTGCATTTGGCTTCCCAGAATGGTGCAAGGCATCAAATGTCATCTCACTACCTGGATGCCAGACCTTGAATAAAACACCATCCCAAGACCAAGTTTGACCAGCTCTACAGGGTAATGCAGGCATCTCTAGCTCTTTAGCTCGCCGTAGCAAAAAATGCCACTCCGGCAGAGTTCCTAATAAATCACCAAATTGAATGTTTTTCATGAGGCTCAATGCACCTCCCACATGATCCGTATCTTTATGACTAATAGCCAAACGATCAATGTATGAAATGCCTTCACCACGCAAAAATGGCAGGATATTTCTGTCTCCAGCATCAGACTCAGGTGATGTTTTAGGCCCCGTGTCATATAACAAACGCTTTGTTTGCGTCTCTACCAGCACGGCAGTACCCTGACCAATATCTAAAACAGTCACCTTGAAATCACCATAGGTCAGATCATTGGATTTAGCCCACAGCAGAGGCACACAACAACACAAGCCCAACAAACGCCCTTTATAACTTGCCAATAGAGGGCCAGGCCGGATGGCATAAATAATTCCAAGAGTAGATATCGCCATCACAAATAAATTTGGCTGCGGCAAATACGCCACAGACCAAAACCATGATGACATGGGCTCCAAGAACCAAGCCACAAACTCCATACAAGTATGAGCTACCCACAATGAAGCATGACTCAATGGCTCAGGAAGTACTGCTCCTAACATAGCAAATGGAGTAACTATGAAACTTACCAGTGGGATAGCAAATGCATTCGCCAAAGGTGAAACAACAGATACCTGAGAGAACCAATATAGCGTCAACGGCAATAACGCAATCGTCACAACTGCCTGAACTCGACTGGCTTCTTTAAACGATTGCCACCATTTTTGCGAACGACTATAGCCATACTCAGATAAACCATCCTGCCCTGGCATAGCAAATAGAATCGCTGCAACCGCTCCAAATGACAACCAAAATCCTGGCGTATAAGCAGCCCAAGGATCTAAGAATAAAACAATAAATAAAGCCCACCACCAAATATCAAATGCCCTGGTAATTCGATTAGTCCAAAGCGCAACTGCAACTACTCCCACCATATACATCGTTCGTTGGGCTGGTATCTGGAAGCCTGCTAGCCAGGTGTAAATCAAAGCAACTGCAAAGCCACTCAAGGCTGCTACTTTTTGAGCAGGACATATCATTGGCAGTGATCTTCTGCGCCATAAGCGATTTGCTAGCGCAGCTCCCATACCTGCCAACATCGTGACATGCAAACCCGAAATAGAAATGAGATGTCCAATACCAGTGGCGTTGAACACTCGCCAGTCTTTTTGTGAAATTGCATTTTGCTCACCCATCACCAATGCAATCAATACGCCAACGTATGGCGCATTTTCTGGTGCGGATTTTTTAATACGTTCACGCAGATGCCATCTTGATAACTCAACGATTGTTGTAAAGCTGAGATCAAATTGATCAACCAGCGTTGGCTGCCACGATCTAGGCAAGCCTTTGGCATATGCCTTAACAGAACCTGTAGCACCCAAGTTTTGTTGAAACATCCAGCGCTCAAAATCAAATCCATGTGGATTCATTAAGCCGTGAGCTCGCTTTAATACCACCGGTAAACGCCAACGTTGGCCTGGTCTAATCTCAGGTAATACTGTTTCACCTCGCCAACCTGGATACCAACCCAAAGATAAACGTTTGGGGAAATGTCCAAAATCAATTTGAATCGACTCATCATCAGACACCACTGATTCAACTGTCAGTGAAAATCGTAAAGATTGATTACCCTGACTTGGCAAACCATCCACCACACCCTCAACCAATAAAGGCACACCTTCCAAATTACTAGGCAAATCATTTTGTATTCTTTGGTAAGTTAGATACCCGGACCAAATAAATCCGATTACAAATATGACGTACACCCAAATCCAGAAAGAAACTTTATTAAGTGCTTGACTCTTTATTAATTGCAAGACTGCGATTAATGACAAACAAAATACAAGAGATGTGAGTAACCAAAACCACTCTCGCTCATTTGGCATCTGCGGTAAAAAAAGTAAAAGAGATTCCCCGGCAATGAATGCCGTCAATATGAAACGCAATAAAGCTATTGTTGGTTTGAGTTAGCGAACTGGCCAGCCTCTATTAGGCTAGCCCAACGAGGTAAGACACGCAAAGCATTGCTTGAGCAAACTGCCTGTGTTTGAGTAATTAATGATGAACGTATTTCTGCTAATACTGATGATATTTGTGGCAATTCGGCTGGTTCATTGCGGTGATACTCTTGATGTGCGAGCCAGGCAGGTGGTATGTCAGGAGCGTCTGTTTCTAGAACCAAACTTTCAAATGGCAACTCTTTGGCTAAGCGTCTAATTTGGAGAGCCCTAGGAAAAGTCATGGCACCACCAAAGCCCATCAAAAAATTAAGCTTCATAAAATGCTCAGCCTGCTGAAAACTTCCATTAAAGGCATGCGCAATACCACCTGTGATTTTTTTTAATTTAAGAGCCTTTAAAATTGCATCCTGAGATCTTCTGACATGCAAGATGACTGGTAAGTCAAACTCTTTTGCCAAATCCAGTTGTGCCTCAAAAAAGAAAGCTTGATGATGAGGATCTAATTCAGGTAAAAAATAATCCAAACCAATTTCGCCAATACCCACAAATCGTGGATCATTCATAGCATCAATCACAGATTCCCTTAAAGAAATCAAATCCGACTCTTTAGCCTCAGGGCTATAAATTGGATGTATTCCCAAGGTATAGCACGTAGCTGGCAAAGTATTTGATGCATAACTAGCCAAAGCTCTTACTGTATGAAAGTCTCTAGCTCTAACTGCCGGAATCAATACACCCGAAACCCCAGATAGAGCCGCTCGCTGAATCACGCCATCACGGTCAGAGGAAAATTCATCCGCATCTAAGTGGCAATGAGTGTCTAAACACAAAGCCATCTTATATCGCCTTTAATACACCATGATCCAAACGCAAAACACGATCACACCTTGCAGCACGCAAGGGATCATGGGTCACAATAACAAATGCCGTACCTTGGTTTTTTGCTACTTCTAGCATTAAATCAAATACAGAGTCGGCAGTTTCTGCATCTAGGTTTCCAGTAGGTTCATCTGCTAAGACACAACTTGGCTTTGTCACCAACGCTCTAGCCACAGCAACCCTCTGACGTTCGCCACCCGATAAGGCCGCAGGCCGATGAGCAACGCGATGACTTAAACCCACTTTTCCAAGCATTTCCTCTGCTAAAGCTCTCGCCTGTTGTGCAGAGATACCTCTGATACGCAATGGCATAGCCACATTGTCAAGTGCACTAAATTCAGCCAAAAGATGGTGGAATTGGTAGATAAACCCTAAGTGCTGATTGCGCACTTCATTTAACTGCGCATCGGAAAGATTTTTTAATGACTTACCAGCTAAATACACCTCACCTTGAGTCACGTGATCCAAACCACCCAATAAATGTAATAGTGTGCTCTTACCCGAACCTGAGGCACCGACAATCGCCAACTTCTCGCCAGTAGCTAGCTCTAAATTGACATTCGTTAAAACTTGTACAGCGAAGCTACCCTCACCATAAGTTTTAGAGATATTTTTAGCAACTAAAGCCATATTCATGTCAGCATCTCACTCATAACGTAGCGCATGGGCTGGTTGAATTTTGGCCGCTCTCCAACTTGGATAGAGTGTAGCTAAAAGAGATAGACAAAATGCCATTAATCCAACTGTCAGTACATCACCACTTCGAACGTCGGATGGCAAACTGGATATGAAATAAATGTCTCTTGGTAAAAATTGGACTCTGAAGATGGCTTCAATGACTGGGACGATCACATCAATATTCAATGAAATCAGAAGGCCTAAGGCAATCCCACCGAGTGTTCCTAACGCACCAATCATAAAACCTTGTGCAAAAAATATCCGCTGAATCATTCCCGCACTAGCACCCATTGTTCTCAGAATTGCAATATCGCCTTGCTTATCTGTCACAGTCATCACCAAGGTCGAAACTAGATTAAATGCAGCAACGGCAATGATTAAGGTCAGAATAATGAACATCATGCGCTTCTCAGTTTGCACAGCGGCAAACCAGTTTTTATTCTGCCTAGTCCAGTCTTTGACCCATAAGCCTGGCAACTGTAATGAGAGTTCATCAGCAACTTTAGCCGCCACTTGCATATCGTCTAATTTGAGACGCAAGCCTGATGGTCCATCTAACCTCAATAAAGCTGCAGCATCTCTCCAATGAACAACAGCTAATGTGCTATCAAACTCATAATGACCACTATCAATAATGCCGATTAATTTAAAAGCCCTCATCCGTGGCGTCACACCCGCAGGATTAATGTCACCCTCTGGCACCATGATCGTAATTCGATCGCCAAGCTGAACGCCTAAAATCCCAGCAAGCTCAGCCCCCAAGGCTAAGCCAAATTCACCTTGTTTTAATCCAACAACTTTTCCTTGTATGAAATGCTTTGGAATATCAGAAACATTGCCTTCCAAATCAGGATCAATGCCGCGTAACGCAACCCCACGCATCACATCGCCACGTGTTATCAAAGCCTGCGACATAATCATTGGAGCAGATCCTTTGACATGCGGATTTTTTTGAACTTTAGTGATTAATGGCTGCCAATCACCTAAACCAGATGGAGAATGAACTTCGACATGGGATAAAACAGACAGCATGCGATCACGCACCTCTTTCTGAAATCCATTCATGACAGATAAGACCACAATAAGAGCTGCTACCCCTAGGGCAATACCCAACATCGAGACAGATGAAATAAATGATAAAAAGCCGTCTTTTGAGCCAGTTTCCTTATTTTTTCCAGCCTTTCTCCTGGCGCTGGTATAGCGCCATGCAATTTCTAGTTCAATCGGCCAAATGCTCATAGCAAGCAGTTTAGCTTGGTCTTGGACAGAAGGTCTAATTGCCACCTAAAATCAGGGTTATGAAATATACGATTGCACTCATAGATGACCAGAACCACGAATCACTGGATCGCGGTCTTGCGTATGAAAAGTTTTTGCTGGGCCCCACCAACTCTAGCGCTCCGCTTGAACTGCAATCTTATGGAGTCAGCATTACTAAAAGCTCTGTTATAGCCCGTATTGAACCTGTACATATTCATGCTGCTAGAGACCACTTAGTGCTAACAAGCACTGAAATACTCGAGATTCAACAAGATGAAGCCGATGCTCTTTTTGACTCAGTCAAAGATATCTTTGCTGAAATGGCTACAGCTATTTATCGCCCCAGAGCCAATCGCTGGTTTATAGAATCACCCTCACTTCAATCACTATCAACGGTCAGTATTGAACAAGCGCAAGGACGAAATATTGATCACTGGATGCCCATCGACACAACTACTGTTGGTGTCGCACGTCAATGGCGCAAATGGCAAAACGATATTCAAATGATCTGGTTCAATCATCCAGTTAATGAAAGAAGAGCATCAGAAGGCATGCTGCCAATTAATTCGATATGGATTAGCGGGATTGGCTCACTCTCAGACATTGAACCCAGCCCTCTATTGCAAGAGGCCACGTTGCTGCACAGCCCCAATGCTTGTTTAAGCGTTCTAGCTCGATACCTCAATAAGCAACACACCTCATCACTCACCAACAATGGCTTAGCTAACACCTTATCCCTTGTCTCTCTGAGCGACCCGAATGTCACAGAACTTTGGGATATAGCTGGCAACGCCTTGATCAACGGTCAAATTCAAGAAATTGTTCTAATTGATTTTCCAGGAGGGCAAGAAAAAACTCGCCACATATCAATCGATCAATTTCCCAAAAAAGGTTTTGGCCCCTGGAAAAAATCTACCACTCCATCACTTCAAGATATCCTTCGCTCATGACCATTCAATTTATTGAGCGCAGCTACTCAGAAAGAAATGCCACTTACCTCGAGCAAAGTGGTGTTCATC
>JACCDQ012145997.1_pt1 | contig 15673 bp, 24 predicted proteins | sample 7446031 | NCBI WGS metagenome assembly JACCDQ01 (sample SAMN15323442, study PRJNA562643) | freshwater metagenome | isolation source: river surface water | place: USA:Blue River Watershed | collected 2017-08-17
CGTTAGCTGTCGGAATTTCGGGGCGTTCCGGTTCCTCGGTGCGTGCAGGCGCGCTTGAAAGCGCGTCAATCGGAGCCATGAGGCGGGCGAGCCCATGCCACGGGTGAAGGTCTTCGGCGTTTTTGCAGCCCGCATTATGATTCAGCGGCGTCCCCATTCGCGTTATATGGATTCCGCGTTTGCAGCTTCGACACCACATGACGTCACCCTGGAGTTTCCATTCTTTGCTCCAGCACCAGACACCGACAGCCAACAAGGCGCTAGACTCAATGCCCATGCTCGGTGCGTTCTTGATGGGTTCGAGATATTTAGAGAGCATGGTCATGAGTCAGCTTTGTCGTTAGGTGCCTGCATTGCGCGGGCCTGCCGACGTTCGGCGCGTGCTCGGGCGCGCTTGATGCGCGTCAGGAGGACGGCACGGTAAGCGGGCAGCGGCTCCTTGCCAGCTCGCCACCCTTCCACGGTGCGTTTGCTTGCCCCCGTTGCGGCGGCGATCTGCGCGGCGGTTAGCGTGCCAGACGCAGCGGCTAGTTCGGTGGCGAATGTCATTTTAGCCGCACTTCCCGCGCCCATGAATCAAACCCGATTGATTCGACGTGCTCCACGGCTGCTCTCATGTGCTTTAGGCACTCTTCTTTTGCGCGAAGGAACGCCGCCTCTTTTGTTTCGTTTACCCTTTGGGCGAAGTATCCGTTGATCTTATCCGAAGCGTTTTGGTGTTCGTATTGGTTCATGCGGAAAGGGTTTTAGCGGCCCATTTTTTAGCTCCAGCCAGCGTTTTACCGCTCCAGCGTTGTAGAGTGATGTCGGCGTTTTGGATACCGTCGCGGGCGTTGACGTAGAGGTTTGCCCACACGGAGCCCTCTTGAGTGTTGATGACGACTGCCCGGTTTCCGTTAGTGATGATTTCTTGTTTCATGTTTACGTTGCTGACCATACGCCGCGAGCGTATGCCGTCAACATCTTTTTTGAATTATTTTTCGGAGCACGGAGAGACAGGCACCTAACAAAACGATGCAGGGAATGCGTATGCTCGTCACAGTGGCAGCGTAGCCACTAGCCCGCATCCCTGATCTCTCCGTTAGGCAGAAATAGAAAGCGAGGCGTGCTCTTCTCGGTAATCGGGGCATGAAGGACAGTAGCCGTCATTGGTCTGCGCGGTTGTCCAATCGTTGCCGCAGCGGTGGCAGTGGACAGTCAGCTTGGGCCGCTCACACGCTCTCTCCATTCGGTCGATAGCCGCTAGGCTCTCTTCGTGCAGCTTCTCGATTCGCCCGAATGCCGCCATCTCCTCGGGCGTCCACGCACGCGACAAGCTCACGGATCCGTCAGCCGCCATCTTTACCCGGTTGCCGTTGATCGTCATCTGGCCGGATTTTTCTAGGCCGTCCGCCCAGTTTCCCGTTTGATTTGGCTGCTTGTCTTTTTGCATCGGATGTTGATTTGCCGCCCAGCTTTCCGAGCCGGGCGGCGTTTTTGTTTTTCATGCGGCGGAAGCCTGCGCGGCTTTAATCAGAAGGTCGATGTGAGCGATTGCCTTCTTGGGATCGACCAGCGTCTGGAGCGAGCGGATTGCGGCCACGTAGTCGGCGCGGGCTGCGGCCCACGTTTTGGTGGTGTGCGCGCCTTCTTTTTGGGCGATGGCGACTTGGAGTTTGGCGAGCTGGGTTTGAATTTCGTTTTTCATGTGGTGCGTCGTTGTTGACTCCATGAGAGAAACAGAACCGCTTGGGTTTGTCCGGCGTTATTTTCGGAAATAAAAACCAGCCTAACCAGCGACTAGAGCCAACCCCCTTGCTTGTCACGCGGGCGGCTTCTGTCCCGCTGGCGCAGCCTGCTAGGTTGTCGGGAGCTGTCCGGATGGCGGCGGGGGCGGCTCACTCGGCGCGTTAGGCAGAGTTAATCGGTGCGGATAGTATTACCCTTGAACACGAGTCCCCCCGTCACCGCGCCAGTGACCTCCTGCCCGTTCGGGCCGATTGCCCGGAAGCCCGTAGAGAACCAGTCGCTGTCACTCTTCATGAAGGGACGCCAGCCGGTTATCTCGACGGAGCGGTATCCGGCAGCTTCAAGGGTTTTTGTCGTTCGTTTCGGGTGCGTGCAGGCGGCGGGCACACAGAAATAAAGGGCGATGCAGCCTAACAAGGCGCTGCATCCAAGCCCTACGCTTGTCACGCTACGTTTGATTTTTTGAGCTATGGTCTGTTTCATGATGGTGAAAGTTATTTGGTTGTCGGTCGGGCTGGATGAGCTTCGTCGTTAGGCAGAAAAAGGCATATTGCGATGGTCGCCAAAGTCGCACTCGTCGGCATAGCGCCACCAGCCGACCGTCACCCAGCGCAGGCAGAAGCCTGCGTGAACGCGGAGGTCGTAAAGGAATGGGCCGATAAACTGCACCTTGTCGGCGCGGTGAAATCGAACCCCGAAACGGAGCCTAACAAGGCGCTGCACGCGAAGCCCTATGCGATTCGCAGGTTTATCGGAAGCGTTGTTTTTCATCGTGGGTCAGGTAGATCGGGCTCGGTGAGCTTCGTCGTTAGGCATGGTGCATCACGACCAAACGGTCAGAGCCTCCACGATTTCTTGACGCCCACACGACGACTCGGTCGCCAAAGGTGGTGCAATAGCAGTATTGCGCACGGTCTCCACTGCCAGAGACCTTGCCTCCGCGCATGACAGTAAGCGCCCGTTGCACCGCCTCGGCATCGCTGAGGTTTGTTCTGTTCTCTATTATGATTCGTGTTTTCATGGTGTCTAAAGGTTGATTGAGCCTAACAAAGCACTGGAGCGAAGCCGTTTAGCTGCCAGATTTCCCGCAAGGGCCGTCCTTGCGCGGGGCGTCAGCATCCGGCTCGCTCACTGCCACGTTGGGCATACAGAAATCAGAACAGGGTAGTCTGGCGTGTCTCGCGGGCGATGCGTTCTTGCGCCGCCGCGAAGTAGTCCGCGTCGATTTCGCACGCGGTCAGGTGCATCCCCGCGTAGTGGCACGCAATCGCGTGCGAGCCGGAGCCGAGGTGCGTGTCGAGAATGCGCTGGCCCTGCTTCGCGTAGTTTGCCAGCAGCCATTCGTAGAGTTTCACGGGCTTTTGCGTCGGGTGGATTCGGTCGGCCGCTGGCACATCGTTTCCGGTCTTGCCGCTCCATGTTGAGGCGTTGCGGTCATAGCTTGTCCACGCCAGTTCACAGGATGCGAAGCTCGGCGGCATTGGCCGCTTGTCCCACACAATCCAGCCACGGCGCGGCGGCATCTCGAAGTAGTTCCCGCCCCACACGATTTGATTGCGACTCACGCGGAAGAGTTCGGTCCAGTATTCTTGCGGCGGAGTTTCATTGTCCCACGCTGCCCTGACCGTGTGTTGAGTGTTGGAGTGTCCGCCATGTTGCCCGATGCCGTATGGCGGGTCCACGATTGCGAGGTCGAAGTGCTTGTCGGGGTAGCGGCGCATGAGTGCCATGCAGTCTTCGCAGCTCAGAGTTACGGAGCCCAACAATGCGCTGGAGCCAACGCCTATGACTGGCACAGGGTTTGCGGGGCACTCAGAGGCGAGGGTGAAATCTTGGTTATTCGCAGTCATAGGCGCGGCTCACTTTTGGCGTTGGGCATATATCGGCGAAGCTCAGTTGCCTTCTTAGCGGAGTAGTCCGCGAGGCCGTTAAAGTATCCATATTCTTGCGTCCCCGGCTTGCGGAGCTTTTGACCGACCGCGTAGTCGCGGGCATCGCGTTCGATTCGCTCCATTTCGCGGACTGGGACCAAAACAAACCCACAGAGCCCAACCAGGCGTTGCAGGAGAACACGGCTACGAGCCGCGAATTGTGTCAGTTGGTTTTTCATTGGGTTAAATTGTTATTGGGCTACGTTCCCGCCGTGTCCCTGAACTTGGCGTTGGACAAAGCAGATTCCCACGGGCGGACGTGGCCGGTGAGCGTGAGGGTTCGCCCATCAGCCAGCGAGATAACGCCTGGCTGCGTATTGTGCCCGCAGCAGCTCGCCACGGTCTTGATGTTCGCCGCCGCGAGTGCGGCCACGATATCGGCAATGCAGTAGTCTATCGATTGTAGCCGCCCATTGAGCGGCATCGGCACTTGGCATCCGTAGCTGCCCACGGCGCAGCACTTCGTTGGTCGGATGTGCGCGCTCATTTTGCGAGCCTCCGCACGGTTCGCTGCCATTCCGCCAGCCCATCGTCGGGGCCGAATCGCTCGTCGAAGGCCGCGACGCTGGCGCTAGCATCCACCTCGTGGCAGAGGTCGCGGAGCGCGATGTAGTCGCCGCGCAGGTTATTTCCGAGCCGCCGGCATTCGCGCAGCCCCCACGCGAGGACCATTGAGAGGCTAGCGCCGTTGAGCACTTTAAGCGCCTCGTCGCATTCTTCGGGCGAGATGTTGCTATGTTTCCCGTGGTAGTCGGCGACGACTAGAGCGGCCTCGATTTGAGCGCGGGTGTAGGGGTCGCGGAAGTTCGCGAGGTGTTCGTTTTGGAATTCAGGCTTCATTGGTTAGGCAAGGGGCAAAATTGGCGGGGTTTTCTTTGCCATGTTTCGCCTCCACGGGTTGCGGTCTGCTTTAATTTTTCGTGCCGCCTTTACGGAAGCCATCACTTCGCCGTGGCGAAAGGTTTTTACAGTGTCGGGTGTCGTTGTTTTGTGTGTTTGCATTGGTATCGAAATTCAAAGGAGCCTAACAAGTAGATGGAGCGAATGCGATTAGCCGTCACGTTGACCGCGAGAGCCGTCCCTTCTCGGGCGACTGGTGCGCATCGCTCATCATGGCGTTAGGCAGACCAAGCCTCCGCGAATCGCTTCCTGTCGCGGAAGTCTATCTCGGAGTCGGTCGCGCCCAGAGGCACAAACGGACACTCTTCTGGATGCCGATCTGCATAGAAGCACCGAAGGTCAACCCCGTGCAGGACTGGCACTCCGCAGATTTCCGGCGTGTCGCACGTCCATTCGGTATTGCCGTCGATGAAGAGTAGCGCCTTCGGTTCTTTTTTCATCGCACGCATAGCGCGTGCGATACGTTCTTTGACTTCGAGATGGTTCATAGGGAAAATAAGCCTAACCACGGCACTAGAGCCAACGCTCGTAGCCGTCTGGTTTTTCGTTAAGGTTGAGGTTTGCGGTCGGTTGCAGGGGCGTGGCTCACTGCGACCGTTAGGCACGGGGCATTTTCTTGGACACACGCCAGCGGGCGGTGGTCAGATATGCGCGGCGGCACACTTTGGCGTGCGCAACGGCCTCGGCGTGAGTCAGTGGTATGGTGGCGCAACGCCAAGGTTTTCCTGGGCGTTTTTGCCAAACGTAGGTGTCGGTTTTCATAGGTGTCGAAATATTGATGGAGCCTAACCAGCCCATGCAGCCAAGCCGTATGCTTGCCACAAAGACTGCGTGAAGGCATTAGGTGTTCGTGGGTTTAGCGTCCGGCTGGCTGATGGCGTCGTTAGGCAGAGACAGAAAACCTGCCAGTTCCTCGCGTGAAGCAAACGCCTCATTTTCAGAAACAATTCCGTGGCATGTGGCATACTTTACGCCTGCGGGGCCGAATGGCGTAAATATCTCCTTCTGTTCTTTGCTATGCGCCCACCCTTGGTGTGCGTTTTTCACCTCTAGGGCCGCCAAGACTGGCGCTGAATGCACTTTGTTTTCGCGCATGTAGTATATTATTTGTTCGAGTTGGTATTTCATAGGAAAAACAAGCCCAACAAAGCGATGGAGAGGAACACGGCTAGCCGCCGCGAGTTCGATGTGTTTTTGGTTTTCATAGATCAGAGTGTTTGCGAGGGCCGTTCTCAGCCGTGTCCCTCATCTTTACGTCCCAGCGTAGGTGCATACAATCCGTTATTTTGCCAGCCTCCGTTTTGACCATGCAATTGCGTCCTCTAGCTTTAGGAACGTGGCCAGTGAATCGCCGTTTTCGCTCACGTCCCAGCCTCCTTTGGTGCCGCGTAATTGGAGATACCGTTTCGCGGTGGTGACGGCGACAAGTCGCTTGGATCTGAATTTTACTATGATGTTCATGAGGTTGGGTTTCTGCGGTTGAAAATGGCCTCGCCTTCTTCGTAGCGGGCGCGGGCGTTTTGGCGTTCGTAGGTCGCATCTGTAACGGCCTTTCCGAAGGCGGGGTGTTGGTGCTCGAAGGTGATGTTTTTGGCGTCCACCACCACACCGTCACGGAAGGCCCGCAAGCTGTATTCATTATCGGAATACACGCCAAAATAGTCAGGGTGAAATAGCGTGCCGCCGTCCTGTTGGGCGATGCGGGCGCGGGTGGCTATTGCCATGCAAAGCAGGTCATCCCGCCTGCCACCGTCCGAGACCTGCAACACAAGCGGAGTGTCCGCCACCGTGCCGCCCTTTAACTTCGCGGCCCGTTCAAGCGCGCCCCAAACGAAGGCGTCCCAGTGAACCGATGGGAGCCAATCGTCGGAGAGCTGGATGACGATTTGCCCAGTAGTGAGCGCGACGCCTTCGTTCCATGCCTTAACGCATCCGTTGGGCTCGGCGACGATGTGGCTGCGATAATGGGCGAGCCCTTGCACCGACTCCGTATCATCGGCATCAATACAAAAAATGTGCTCAACGGCGGCGGGGTGAGACGCTGCATCCAACCAATTCTTGCGAGTCTGGATCGCTTGCTTTGCTCGGCCTCGCGTCGCGTGGACGAGCGCAATCCTGCGGCCTGCCCGCTCGAAGATTTCTTCCTCTCCCTCCCTCGCCGTCTTTTCGTGTCCCGCCGCCCGGCTGCAACGGATAGAGAGCTCGGCACCGTGCCAGCCAAAATACCGTGTGTTGATGGGGTGGCCTGAGGGCTGCGGCTTGGGTTGGCCTTGCATTGCCCGGGCGCAGGCTAGCGCGCGCGCGGTGAGACCTCGCGACAACTCCACCTCTGCCAGATTCGCCCATGCGTGCCGGCGGTCCGGTAGCGTGCGGATCGATTGCCACCCGTAGTCCGCCGCCTGTTGAATGTTCCCCTCGTGGTGCTCGATCTGCGAGAGGTAAAGTAACATCTCTTGCACCTCAACGGGGTTGAACTTATCCGGCGCGGCGAGGGCTACGCGAAAGTTCTCCTGAGTCAATCGCGCATGAGCTGCGACCTGTTCCGGCGTCGAAGTGAAGCGAGCGCGAGACCATGCAAGGAAGTGCTCGCGTCCGAGATGGAAGAACAGTTGCAGCCGGCCCTCCATGTGAGCGGTGAGGATGCGGGCGTTTCGCGAAGCGTCCCGGCTGTTGTTCTCGCATGGCTCGTGCGAAAAAATCACCTCGGGATGAAGCGCGAAGGTCGCGCCGTGGTGCGCGTAGTTTTCGTGAATCGGATTGACCCACTTCGCGCCGGGTATGCCGCGCCGGATGAACCGTTCACGAAGAAAAGTTTCGTGCTGGCCTGGGAGCCGGTAGGAAAAAAACATTACGTCTTCCGGCGCGGATTCGAGGGCGCGAATCTTCTCCGCTTCGCCGGCGGGGAGCACGTCGTCGAGATCCGCCCAAAGAATCCGGTCGCCGGTTGCCAGCGCAAATGCGGCGTTACGGGCGGTCGCGAAGTCGTCCACGTGCGGCCATGCGTTAGCGGTGGCGTTGATGTATTCGGCAAACCGATACGGCACGCCACGTTTGCCAGCCCACTCCCGCGCAGTCTGCTCGGTGCCGTCCGGCTCCTGTGTGCCGATGGCGCGGACAAGGCAAAGCTCGTCGATTACCGGCGCGAAGGATTCGAGGAAACGAGAGATGTGCACCGCCTCGTTTCCGGTGATAATGCAGAGTGAGATCATGACGAAAAGATGAGCGTGACGACGCAGGAACCAAACGCGAAAAACGCGCCAATCATGAGCACCGGCGAATCAAAATGAACAGGGCGAGGATACTAATTCGGTAGGCTTTTTTCATAACGCCCGCACCATGGCTTCGGGTGTATGTGTCTGTCAATCAATCGTTTAGCGTATCAGGAAACTGGATACAAAAAAAGGCCCGCAACCTTTTACAGTTACGGGCCTTGCGACTACGCAAAGGCGGGGGGAACGCCAAAAGTTTACGAGTATTGCGTCACAAGCAACTGACCTCGATTCGCGTCAATCACCTTCTCGTCAGTCACCATGCGGGCGCGGACGATCTCGCTGCGCTCGCTCTCTTCGCGGTAGGATTCCGCAGTGATGAGCGCGGATGCATCCTGCTTCCAGAACAGCGTAGCCAAGGCGGAACCGTTGAGGAATGATGTGTTGCTCGCAGAGGCGGCGGAAGCGTGGCCAACCCAGATATAGGAGTTACCCCAGATGCTGGACAGCGAGGAGGCGGAAGCCTTCTGCTTGCTGGTGTCGTAGGTGGCGCGGCCAACAAACACCTCACGCACTCCAAGAGCCTCGGCAAGCGCGGACTCGGAGAGAACGAGGGTGGTGTCGGTCGAAACCGCCGTGCCACGGATGCGGCGGATGAGACGTTCCGAAGCGCGGGCGCGGATGAAAACATCTTCGCTCATTACGCACACCAGAGCGGCGGCGTCGGTGCGCTCGCCACGGTTGCGGATCGCGGCTTTCGCAAGGTCAACGTCGAGACCAACGTCGAATCCGGTCGAGCCGATGTTGGCGAGGGTGTAGGCGGTGCCGGAGGTGATTGCCGAGAACGTGCCGGGAGCGAAGACCTTGGCAGCGATGCGGATTTCGTGAGCGAGCTGAACCTGACGGAACGCGAACTCGGATTCCTTCTGTGCGAGGTCCAAATTGAAGGCACCGAGCATCAGAGCGTTCTCATCGGGAACCTTGGCCTCAATGCCGTATTCCTGAGTGTTGTAGGTATCGAGCGTATGCTCGCGCTGGATACGTGCGTATCCAGAGCCAGGGGCGCGGGACTTCACCTCGTTGCGGAGGAGGTTGGCTTGGTTGATGTCAAAGCGGGGATAGAATCCGCTGTTGCGTTCAACGCCAACGGGGGGCGCGACTTTCGAGCCGATGAAGAGCTCGGAGTAGAGCGTGGCCTGCTCCAGGTAGGCGGCTACCTCGGGGCGGGGAGTGAGATTGGAACCAGTGATATTCATGGGTGGATGTAGTTAAAGTTTGATACGGGTTAGAGGAGGACAACCGAGATAGTGGTGTCGGCGACGGTGGTGCCTTCGCAGGCGATACCAACGAGCACCGTGCCGGTGTAGGCAACGCGGCCATCGGCGGCGGCGTAAACCAGATTGCCAGCGGTGACTGGGACGGCGGTGGCGGCAATCGCAACGATGCTTCCGCGAGTGCTTTCGACCGAGGCGGTCGAGAAGGTGTCAGAGGAAATATCGTATTGGTTTACGCCTACCGGAGTGTCAGTGGCCGCAGCCAAACCGACGTAACCGTTGGAGGAGAGAGCAACGAGGCGGAAGGCTGACAACGCGGAGTTGGCCTTGAAGGACAGAGGAGAATTAGCATTAGTTGACATTGTAGGAGGTGATTAGAGGGTGAAGGTTTTGCCGGTCTTCAGGGCGGCGGTGAAAGCGGCATAGCCGGCTGCGTCGGTCTTCGCGACTTGGGCGAAGGCGTCGGCTTTACGGCTGGCCGGAAGTTTGGATTTGGCCTCGACGACGGCGGCGGCAAAGGCGGTCGCAGCATCGGGCTTGGCGTCAACCACCGGAGCGGGCGCAACGGTGGCGGTCCCGCGCACGGCTGCGAACTCTTGGGCGATGACCTTGGCAAGCTCAGTCTTGGAGTCGATCTTGCCGGCGAACTCGGCGAGCTGCGCTTTGATCGCGGCAAGCTCTTTCTCGACCTCGGCGGGCATGGCCGGAGCGGGAGGGGTGGCGGTTTCAAACTTGGCAAAACGAGAGTTCATTTCCTCGCGGAGCGACTCGATAGCTTTAATGATTTCTTCGGGTGTCATGGGTGTGGATGGGTTGGGAGTTGAGAACAAGCCGGAGGGATTCGCGGCGGGCTCGCCGACAAGATCGGCGGAGTAGATTTCGACACACCGCGCAAATCGGTCTTTGCCGATGGACTCAGGCGAGCCGGTAAATGAAATGCTAAGGCCAAAATTGCCCGGCATGGTCTCGGCCATGTCGAAAAGTTTCTCGCGCTGTTCGTAGGTGCGGAGCGGATACAGGTCGCCACGAAGCACGGAGCCCTCGATGCGCAAACCTTTGATGACGCCCACCGCAGCCATCACGCCGGAGCCGTGGTCTTGCTGGACCTTTAGCCCGTCGCCGTAGGTCTTGGCGCAATTGAAAACTTGACGCAGCGTAACCGCGTCAACCTTCACGCCGTGGCCTTTCGCCACACCTTCGGTAATGACTGCAACGCCTCGAATTACGCCTGCTTCACGGTCCACCCGCGAACCAGAAACAGCGGCGGAAAAGCCGAGTCCCGAGAGCGGTTGGATGCAGAGTGTATTCATCTTGCTGATACGCTTTGAGACTGCGTATCAACAAAGGCAATACAAATTTCACTCGTCCTCTTTGATGCTCGCTTTATGGATTCCGAGGCGGCGGGTAATCGTCGCAAAAACAACCTGCATAACAGAGGTGTCCCATCCGTGATTGTCCTTCTTCGCGTGTATCTTTTCCCACTTCCAAAACCCCGGCTTTACCTCGCGTTTGTGCTCGGCTTTGCAGTGGTCAAAGTAGCTCGGCGGGGTGTCGCAAGCGGTTTCCCATCGCTGGCCTTTGCCTTGGATGAGCCGCGATAAAATGTCCTTCGCGTAGTCCTGTGCAAAGCGGAGGTAAGGCACCGCGCCACCTGGCAACGCCGTCCGCTGAATCGGCGAGTAAGGGAGTTTGATGCGGGAGCCATCGGGGAGGATGTGGTCCCAGTTTGAACGCGAGTCACCAAACCAACACGACCATCCAAACCGCAGCGAGTCCTGATAAACTTGGTTCGCGTCGTAGCCTGCATCCTGAATGGTTTTGCGCGGCTGCACGCGCAACCGGATGCGCACTTCTTCAATCGCTTCAATCGTCTCCACCCGCCCGAAGTAAAGCTGTCGGCTGTTGCCCTGTGCGTCCCATGCGCGCACCTCTACCCACCAGTGGGGCGTGTCGCCATTTGCTCCGCGTTGCCGGTCAATCGTCATGCACCGGTCAACCTCACCCGGCCACTCCTCGCCGTTGTTGTAGTCTCCAAACGAATACGCCATCTGTCCGCCATTGGTGACTTCGATGCTTTCATCATTCTCCACCCACGGCCGCGCCTCGCGCTTCATCACGTAATCCTTCATGGGCTGCGGGTTGCCTGAGCGCATCGAATGTTGCGCGTTCAAAAACTCTTCAACGAGCATCCCCATCGGGCGGGTCAAAAGGGCGTTCACCCAAAAGCTTTCAACGGTAGGCGAGTGCGTCGGGTTCATCGCCTGGAAGGTTCCTTGCTCTCCCCAAAAGGCGCGGGTCTTCGGGCTGTCATCCCATTCCCTTCCTGTCACCCTGCACCTGTATCTAACCGTGGATACAGCGCGCGCAATGTCATAGGTTCCATCCGACCGCTTGGCGTCTTCCGCAAACACGATCCCCCATCTGTCCCGCGCCACCCGCGCCCCGGCGTCACCTCCCGCCGCGCTCTCTCCTTTTACGTATTCGCCACCAAACAGCAGCGGCACCGTCTCCCCGTCTGCGGTGTAGCTCCACACCTTTTGAGATCCTGACCTGTATCCGCGGTCCATTACATCGCCCGCGGTTCCGGCCTGCGAGATGTTTAGAATCTTGGAGACCTGCTTTTCCTCGAATGCCGACACGCGCCCCTTGGCGTGTTGATAAAGGCTCTGCCACTGCGGAAGCCAGAGCTCATCATTGATCTTGTAGCGGATGGATTTGCTTTGAAGGCTGTTGAGATTCGCGCCGTTGATGAGCAACGCGAACCCTCCGAAGTAAACCTCTTGGGTATTCTTGTCGTGCCGGTTCACCGGCAGCAAATCAGTGAAGGGTTTGCACGCATCGGCGAGCGCCCACCACCTCATCTTAACGTGTTCCTTTGAGTCCTCATCCGACTGAAATGTCCACATCAACGGGCCCGGGTCGTTGACCATGAGGCAGGGCACCAACACGTCAGCGATGAGCGAACCGCCGCCTTGGATGTTTTTGAGTAGCCAAACCTCACGCACGTGATCCGATTGGAAAGCGTCGATAACGTCGCGTTGCCATTTCGCAGCGCGGAACGGTCCCGGCACCGCGTAGGCCGACGGCAAAACGATGTTGGATTCGCACCACTGCCACCACGGTATCCGCTGCGGCGGGGTGAAGGCGAGGTGAGCGCGGCGAGCGACGGGGCGTAATAGGTTCATGATACGGGGTCGGTGATTGCTTGCGCCGCCTCACGCGCCTTCCGGTCGCGCTTGGTGCTCCAGTCTGTAATTGCTTTTTGCATACCGTTCAAAATCTCGTCAACGATGCGGCGGCATTCGGCTTTGATGGCGGGCACCTCTGCGCCGTAGGCTTTAAGGGGTAGGTCGTTTTCGATGCGTTGCCTCAGCGCGCTTACGGCATGGCCGTAAACAGCGGCGTGCAGCTCATCGATCTCATCAATGGGGATGACTTCGCCTCGCGCCTGGGATACTTGGATTTTCTTAAGCTCCGCCTCCGCCTGGAGCTTGGCGAGCTTGGCCGACTCCATGTCCGGACCGGCGGCGACCCGCCGACGTGTCGCTGCGATGTAACCGGGCCACTTCGGGTCGTCAGGTTCTTCAGGCGCACCCGGCATTTTCCGCAACCGGTCAAGCGTGGACTCGCTGATTTCCAGCCGTTTTGCCAGCTTGCGCCAGCTATTCATGTCATCGGCTTCCTGTTTCGTGGTTTTCTTGGTCATTTTAAGGTGTATTTAGTCCAAACTTGTTGAGACTGGTTCTCATAAAGGATTGTCGGGGTTTCAAGTCCTTCAGAACAAAATGAACTCAGAAAAGATTCCTTGCCGGGGGGGGGGTAATGTTGTAAAAAGTGTAAAAATGGTCATTTTTGAGCAAAAAGCACCAAAACCCCAAACCTGCGGACAAAGGAACCATTGGGATCTAATGAGAACAGGTCAAGGCCGGCAGAGTCTGAGGAACCGGCGAGGGAATACCTGAGACCGTCCACGAAAGGCACGTCCCGAGGCACTAGAGTGCCGATTGCGGGCGATTTAAGGCCGGTCGGTTGAGCGGCGAGGGTGTCGGGTGCGGGTGGGCGCATTGCGAGCCGATTTGCGCGTGCGTTGAGGTCTGCGATGAGTGCGGAGGTTTTGGGGGTCATGGTGTGCGATTTTTCGTCCAACAACTCAAAAACAGTTTTTGGACGGGAAACCGTCATCCAGTAATCCAAAAACCCCCGTAGGGGTTTTGGATGGACGGATTTCCCTTATCCAAAAATTACTTTTTGGATAATTGGATAATTGGATAAGAGGGGAAACAGTGATAACATGCCCGTTGATCCATCCAATCCAGCTGTCCAACCATTTTTGGATAATTGGATGAGATTCGTTGTTTTGTTGCTTATTGTTATTATTCATTGTTTTGCAGAATCCAGAAACTATTATTGGATTGTTGGATTGGATTATTGGACGACGCGAAAGATAACGCCTGACATCTCCCTGAGTTTTCCGCCGTCCAATAATGTTTTGATCTTGGATTGGATTGTTGACTTACCTCCCTTACCCGCTGCCATCGCTGCATTTACAATATCCATCCGGCTGGAACCGGATTGTTGGACGAATTGGATAAGGTCGTCAGGGGCACCTGTTGACGGTCTGCCTGGCTTGCGTAGCTTGGATGGGTCAAGGCTGGCATCGCGGTGCCAGAGCGGATAATTCCAGCGGAGACCAAAAGGCTCGATGGGGCGGAAATTGCGTAGGGAGAACTCCGCAACTGCACACCCATCCTCCTCATGGTCGGTGATGCTCATCATTACATCTCCCCAACGTGCCAACGCGCCGCCGCCTGCGGCTCGGTCCATCGCTTTGGTCTGCGACTTGTCACCCTTGGAAAAATGGTGACTGATGCAAAGGCCGGAAAGCGCGCCGCAGATCAGGTTTTCGAGCCGGTAAAGAAGCTTACCTTGTTCATCGTTGCTGTTCTCCTCAACGCCTGATGCAGCAGAAACCTTGTAATGCGGGTCAACGATTACCATTCCAGGAGAGTGCGCGGACAAGAGCGCGCCAAGCTGTTTTTCGAGCGCATCGACGGAAACGAGGATGCCGCGAAGATGGACAACCATAAACGTATCGGGCAGGTCGATACGCATTGCCGCCGCCACCTCCCTGACCCTCGCCTCCATCGCGAATGGTTGCAGTTCTAGGTTGAGGAAAATGACGGGAGCTTGCGCGCATTTGAACCCTAGCCATTCCTCGCCGGAAGCGACGGCGAGACCAAGCGCGATCATGGTGTAAGACTTCATCGATTTCGACGCGCCGGCCATCATCATTGTTCCGCCTGAATAAAGCATCCCTGAGATGAGTTCAGGCGGGGCTGGTCGAATGTCGGTGGCCATTTCCGCCGCCCTCCTGACAACCCATGGCGTCGGCTTTGTATCCATCTGCTTCTTTGCAATCATTTCCTGCAAGCTCGCGAGTGCGGATTCGTCGCTCATTGGGACAGCCCTCCCATGATTTTACGGGCTGTTTCCTCGTGCTCGTGGGGCCACTCAAACGGGAGGGCTAGCGCATCGGCGAAGTCAAAATCACCCGTTGCGGTTGCCGGGCGCAAAGCCTCAGCCATGAAAGCGTCGGCGGTGATAAATTCATCGTCGAGCACCTTTGCCCATGCGGAGGCAAATTCGCTCGCCGGTTGCTTGCCGTTGCCCCTTGGAATGTCGAATTGGCGGAGGATGCGGACACGCCTGCCTCGTAATGCCTTGGCAACTACGGGGGTAAGGGCGCGGGAATTACCGTCGAGCCTGACGACGCCTACCTTGTCGTGAATGTCGGCGAGCCATGCGAAGGTCAGACCGGCTAAAAAGTCAGGATCGCCTTCCGCAAGAAGGACGATTTTTCGGTCGTTCTCGACCACGTCGGCAAGCCCGATGGGTGCGTCCGAATCAGAGCGAAGTGAGAGCGACTTGAACGAGTCGCCGTCTCGACCTGCCCATCCTTGACCGTCGAGACGGCGAGCCATGCCGGTTTTCCTCGCGGCATCAGTGAGAATCCAAGCCTTGTGAGTCTCGCCCCTGTGTTGCACCTCATCGGCCATGAATAGAATCCCTCGCCGATGGGCGATTTCGAGACCTGCCCAAAACTGCCACCGCCGCCCCAGCATGATCTGGCCATACTCCGCTATGGTGGGTGTGCGGAGCTTGTGTTTGAGCGGGGATAATAGATCGCGCTTGGGCGGTGGCGGTGGAGCCGGTGGCCTTGGTTTGACAGGCGGGAGTGATGCGCCCCGCTCAATTCCAGCCATGGCGAGCAAGCCGGTAATGGCTGCGGCGACGTTGCAACCGGAGGCGGCGACGATAAAGGTGATTACGTCCCCGCCCTCGCCGGTTGCGAAGTCATTCCAAAGTTCATCGTTGGTGACGGAAAAAGACGGGTGGCGGTCCTCGCGAAAGGGAGAACGCTGCATCCCGTTGGGTTTTATTGGTGGCAAGCCGAGTCGTTCGGCGGCTTGCGAAAGGGTGACGCGGCGTTTGGCCTCGTCGATCTGCGAGCGGTCGTTGTGCATGGTGTGATATGGCTCCGAGGGCAACGACACCCTCGGAGCGTGATAAGGTATCACACCTCCCCACCGGCCAGCGGGGAAATCGGAAAGATTTCGAGAGGGTTGTTGAC
>JACCDQ012068254.1_pt1 | contig 15663 bp, 11 predicted proteins | sample 7446031 | NCBI WGS metagenome assembly JACCDQ01 (sample SAMN15323442, study PRJNA562643) | freshwater metagenome | isolation source: river surface water | place: USA:Blue River Watershed | collected 2017-08-17
TAAAACCGAATCTCCTGGACAAATGCTTAAATTATCTGTGACAATTTGAGGTGTACAACCTGAAGTTACAACAATTGAAATACACTGTTGATCAGCGCATGCTCCAGTGCCCAAAGCATAACAAACTTGCCATGTTCCAACTCCAGCAATTTGAGGATTAAATAATCCTGTAGAAGAAAGACATGTTCCACAAGTCGATGTCCATGTTCCACCTCCATTCGTCGCACTAATTTGTTGAGCAACATCTGTATCTGCAAACGGTCCTGCAGGTTGAATCGAAGCATTTGCTACTGCTTGACCCGCAACGATTGTAGTTGATTGTGTCGTTGAACATCCGCTCGCCGTTGTCAGTACACAGCTGTAAGTTCCTGGGCAAAGATTTGACAGCGTTGAACTTGTTGAGCCATTTGACCAAACATAGGAATTCGGTGCTTGACCATTGGTTAAAGAAGTGGTAATTGAGCCATCACATGCATTTGCACATGATTCATTGATTGGGTTTAAGGTCAAAATTGGACTTGCTTGCCCTGCTGCAATTGAAATAGATTGATTTACAACACAACCAGTAGCCGTTGTGACCGTTAAACTATAGTTTCCTGGACACAAATTAGAAAGTGTAGAGCTCGTAGAGCCATTTGACCATAAATAGGTATAAGGAGCTTGTCCGTTGTTCACCGTTGAAGTGATCGAACCATTACATGCATTTACACATGTTTCATTAGTTGGTGTCAACGTTAATGTCAAACCAGGATTCACACTGCATTGCGGATTCATTGTTGCAATCCAAGCATCGTTAGCTGCATTATTTGGCGCTCCTGGAGTTTCATCTACTCCAACTGTACCAGATGTCCAATTAGCTTGTGTATTCCAGCTATTCGAAGTATTGTTCGTAAATGAAAAAACCTTTCCTGCAGCTGATCCTGAAAAATAAATTATCGTATTCGTCGTATTATTTCCCCAACTTACACTGTGGAAAGGAATACCGGTAGAAGGAATTGTAGGCACTTGAAATGAATCACCTCCATTTGCCATGGCAACTTGACTCCAAGAACCACCTGCTACCCAACTTCCATTTGGTGGATACGCCGAATTTGTTGTTGTAGGACTTACCGTAGTTGATTCTAACAAAGTTGATGAACCAGGAATTATTAGTCGGCAATTGCCATCCGTTAAGGAAAGATCATTTGGTGGTAAAACAGTGTTCGGGCTCGCTTCATTATAAATAACGATATAAGTTCCTTGGGGAACACTTTGCCAAAATGGAATATCTGCAAAACGCAAAGCACCAGTAGCAATTCCAGTACCTGATCCTGGAGCAAAATAGCCGTTATTATCATCAATAATTACTTTTCTTAAATCAAGAGATGGAACAGGAGTTGTGCACGTAGGGTTTCCAATTACAACAAATTCAACATACTCACTTGAACCTGGCCCTTGTGAAACTTCATTGATAATTAATTGTTGAGAGATAGAACTTGAATAAGCCCAGAGAAAACTAAAAAATAAAAGAAACCTAAACATACGTTTATATCAAACATCCTATTTGCAATTGGTTTCGGCTCAACACGCTGGTTTACCTCAAGGAGATCAATCGCAAAATCCGCTGCAAAGTTACGAGAACTATTTCACGCAAAAAAATAAAATGATTAAGGAATTGTAAATTAATTATTACAATTTAATGTGTTCTGACTTCACTTCCTTACCGAAAAAAATAGAAGCTTTTTTATCGAATTCTGTTGCTGATTCAGTTGTTAAAAAATGAAGTGAGCCTGACCTGGTTAATTTAGTAGTTAGCGCTGTGTTTCGGAGTAAATAATCCTCCAATTTTTCAGCCACAATTGCACCTTGAGAAATTACTTTTACTGTTGAAGGAAGTATCGATTCAATGTACTCTTTCAAAATTGGATAATGCGTACAAGCCAAAACAATCGTGTCAATTTTAGGATCTTTTGACAAAAGCGAATGTACATCTTCTTCGATAAAAAGTCGTCCTGCTGCTGAATCATGGCGATGATTTTCAATCAACGGCACCCACATTGGACAAGCGTGTTGTACAACTTTTACATTGGGCGCATATTTGGAAAGCTCAATAACATATGATTCTGATTTCACAGTTCCTTCTGTTGCTAGAATTCCAACGTGACCCGATTGCGTTAGATCACCAATAATTTCTGTACTCGGACGAATCACCCCGAGAACACGTTTATTCGGGTCGATTAATGGTAGATCATTCTGTTGAATCGAACGAAGCGCTTTTGCTGAAGCGGTATTACAAGCCAAAACAACCAATTCACAACCACGTTCAAACAATTCTTTTACAGCTTCTAAGGTATAATCGTAGACAACTTCAAAGGAACGTGTTCCATAAGGTGCTCGTGCGTTATCTCCCAAATAGATATAATCATATTCTGGTAAACGATTTACGATTTCGGACAAGACCGTTAAACCGCCATATCCAGAATCAAAAACACCAATAGAAACAGTTTTTTTCATTGATTCAAAGCTACAAAAAAAGGGTAACCAAATGAATGATTACCCTTCAAATAAATTTTAATGGAATTATGGTTTTGTTGCTTCCGCATCTAAACGAAGTAGTTCAACAATAACCTCTCCTGTAATATCCATTCCACCTTTGTGATACAAAGTTGTAGATTCATCAATTACGTAATTCAATTTTTTACGATCAGCAACGATTTCAACAGCTTTTTGAACACGATCTAAAATTGGTTTATTCAAATCTTGGCTAAACAATTGCATTTCTTGTTGCAATGATTGTTCACGCTCTTGAATATTCGTTTGTTTCTTCATTAACTTGTCTTCAGTGATTTGAATTTCAACTGGAGTCATTTTTGGACGTTCAAGTTCGTATTTTTTCAACGCTGCATTGAAATCAGCTTCCATTTCTTGCAATTCTTTCACACCATTTTCTTCAAACGCTTGCAATTTTGCAATAGCTACTTTTCTTGATGGCAATGTATCCAACAATTTTTGTGAATTGACATGCGCCACTTTCGACTGTGCCATCACAGTTCCTACACTAAACATCACCACAAGGGCTAATAACAACTTTTTCATTTTTTGTGTTTTGTTTTTATTAATTATTTACCAGTAATTCCCATTTCTTTCAAAACTTCATCACTGATGTCGAGTTTGTTGTCCGCATACACCAAATTACTTTGATTGGCTTTATCGAATACAAAACTATAATTTCTTTTAGAAGCAACCTTTTGCATGGCGTCAAAAACGCGATCTTGTATAGGTTTAATTAATTCCTGACGTTTCTGAAAATAATCACCTGTTACACCGAATCGCATTTTTTGTAATTCAAGCACTTCAGTTTCTAACTTCTCAATTTCTTCTTTGCGTTTTGTTTTTTCTTCTGCTGGCAAAAGCACTTCTTCACGCGCAAAGTTTTCCTTTTTTTGTTTTAAAACTTCATAACGCTCTTCAATTTCTTTTGTCCATCGATCGGCCAACTTATCCAATTTCTCTTTTGCTTCTTTATACTCTGGAACGTTTCCCAAAATATAATCAGAGTCAATGTATGCGTACTTTTGACCGAAGGCAAATGCTGTGCCAAAGATAAAAACAAGTGCAAATAATAACTTTTTCATAAATTCAGTTTGAAGCCGAACGGCCAAATTAATCATTTTATTGTGTTCAGCAAGAATTAAAGTTCTCCTAAATTCATCCCAATCGTGAAACTCAACTTAGGATGGAAACCACGCGTATTAATATCTGTATCTGAAGCTCCTCCCGCTCCGGTAGACCAATTATCCAATTTGTCAAACCCAAGACCGTAATCCAATCCTAGCATACCAAACATCGGCAAGAATACACGAATACCAACACCCGCTGAACGTTTCACGTTAAATGGATTAAAACGCTCAAATGAAGGGAACGTATTTCCTGCTTCTGCAAACGCTAATGCATAGAACGTCGCTGAAGGATTCAACGAAATTGGGTAACGCAACTCTAAGGTATATTTCGCAATAATTGGATCTCCACCCGAAGAGGACATAGAGTTATCTTCATAACCTCTTAAAGCAATGATTTCACGACCACCTAATTGATTTACCCCAGAAAGACCACTTCCTCCTAAAGAGAATCGCTCAAATGGTGTTACTCCACGAGATGCCGTGTAAGCTCCCATGTATGAGAAACCAATGCGTGACATTAAGACTAATTTTTTATCTTTTGATAATGGGAAGAACCATTCACCAGTAAATTTCAATTTGTAGTATTCCAAGAATTTGTATTTCTCTTGCTCAGACAATCCAGTAAAATCTTTGTTACCGTTAAATAAGAAATAAGGCAACGACGATTTTGCTGTGAAAGTGATGTTTGAACCACTTTGCGGATAAATCGGAGCACTAACTGAACTACGTTGCAAAACATATTTCAACGCTAAGTCATTCGCATATCCATTGTTGAATATTGGGAAATAAGCGTATTGATTCACATCGTAATATTGGTACGAAAATTCATAATAAGCCGTAAAGAAATCATCTGGAATTTTCTTTCTTCTTCCTAATCCAATACCTGTTCCTGTAATCCCAATTCCAGTGTAGGCATCATTTGTAGGTAAATAACCATTACCCATCGCCGTATGATTCAAGTAATACGTCAATGAATTTGGTTTTTTTCCTCCTAACCAAGGCTCTGTGAAAGAGAAATTATACCCTTGATAATAACGACCATTGCTTTGCGCACGAATTGATAAACGTTGTCCATCTCCTCCTGGTAGCGGTGACCAAGCTCCTTTTTTGAAGATATTTTTCGTTGAGAAATTATTGAAAGTCAAACCTAATGTTCCAATCAATCTTCCTTTACTAACAGCACTTGCACCACCGTAACCACCTGACAATTCAATTTGATCTGATGATTTCTCTTCCACAACATATTCGATATCTACAGTTCCATCTGCTGGATTTGGAATTGGATTTACTTGGAAAGCTTGTTCATTGAAGAAGCCTAATTGAGCCAATTCTCGTTGCGTACGAATAATGTCATTTCTATTGAACAAATCACCAGGTTTCGTTCTAATTTCGCGACGAATCACATGATCATTTGTTTTCGTGTTTCCACTGATGATGATACGACGAATTCGAGCTTCTTTTCCTTCGATGATGCGCATCTGATAGTTAATATGATTATCAGAAACATTCGTTTCAACCGGAATCACTTGGAAGAATAAATAACCTCTATCCATGTATAATGAAGAAATATCTCTACCGTCTTCACTCATGAATAATCGTTTTTCAATAAGCGATTTGTTATAAATATCACCGCGCTTAATACCTAAAACTGTATCTAAATACGATGATCTAAATTTTGTATTTCCAATCCATTCAATGTTTCCGAAATAGTATTTTGAACCTTCTTCAACTTGAATATTTACGTATAGGTTTTTATCGTCAATTTTATAGACTGTATCAAAACGAATGTGTGCATCTCGTAAACCAACTGCATTGAATTTCTCCAACAAGGCTAATTTATCCTTTTCGTAGGAGCTTTCAGTGAATTTAGAGCGTTTGAAGAATCTCCACAATTTCTTTTCTTTGGTATCTTTCATTGCCATTTTCAACTTCCATGTTGGAACAGAAAGATTTCCTTCAATATTGATTTCCTTAATTCCTACTTTTTGACCTTTTGAAATGTCGATAAGAAAAATTTCAGAGTTGTTCATCAAAGTATCACCAACACGATTGATTTTCACAGATGTCGAATAATAGCCTTTTTCTCTAAAGTATCCTTTGATTTTACTTTCCGTTTGGTAAACTAGGTTCTCTGTAATGGTCTTTCCAGAATAAAGCGTGATTTCTTCACGAATTTTATCTGCTTCACGTTTGTTTACCCCTTTGAATTTGAAACGTGAAAGCTTTGGTCTCGGAACAACTTTTATGGTCAAATAAATAACTCCAGCAACTTCTTTTGTGGCATAAATCTCAACATCAGAAAAGATTCCTTCATTCCAAAGGTTTTTAATCGCTTTTGCAATTTGATCACCTGGAATATAAATTGTTTGCCCTTGACGCAATCCAGCAATCAATTTAATTGCTTGGTGGTCAAAATTATCTGCCCCTTCTACTTGAATTGGTCCGATTTCATATTCTTTCGGTTTCGTGTAATCAATTTCTAAGTTTCCGATTGAAATTGGTCCCGATGAAACAAGTGTATCTTGGGCAAAAGAAATGCTCAAAACACTTAAAAACAGGATTAAAAGAAGGTTGTTTTTTATCATAGTATTAGGTTAATTGTTCAGATACCATTCCAAATCGACGTTCACGAGATTGATAATCTAGAACTGCTTTAAAAAGGTCTTCACGTTTAAAATCTGGCCATAAAACATCTGTGAAATGAAATTCTGAATAAGCAATCTGCCAAAGCAAGAAATTACTTATTCTGTATTCACCACTTGTTCTAATTAATAATTCAGGATCTGGAATCTCACTCGTTGTCAGGTAAGATGAAAAAAGATTTGCATCAATTGAATTAATATCTAAGGTAGCATCTTTTGCCTCCCGAGCAATTTGTTTAACAGCGTTGACAATTTCCCAGCGTGAACTGTAATTCAATGCCAAAACCATCGTGATTTCTGAATTATCTTTTGTTAAATCAATTGACTCTTGAAGTTCGTTTTGACAAGCCTGTGGTAAGCCAGCAATATCACCTATTGCCAACAAACGCACACCACTATCAGAAAGTTCTTTCACTTCATTTGCTAGAGATCTAACCAACAAATCCATCAAACCATCCACTTCTTCCTTCGGTCGATTCCAATTTTCAGTCGAAAAAGCATAAAGAGTCAAGTATTTCACTTTTAATTCTTTCGCGGCTTTCAATGTCTCACGCACAGATTCAACACCAAAGTTATGCCCATACAAGCGCATGTGCCCTTGTTTTTTAGCCCAACGACCATTACCATCCATAATGATCGCAATGTGTTCTGGTGTTCTTGTTAAATCTATTTTAGACAAATAATCCATTCTTATAATTAGAATTAAAAACGAAAATAATCAAAGAATCGTATTTAACCTTATGAAGTTCTTGAGGTTAACATACCTTAACAAAAAAGAGGGAAATGGCCAGCCAAATCCCTCTTCTCTAATTTTATAAACTATTACTCAGCAAGGATGATGATTTTATCATTTTGAAGTTCCATCACTCCACCTTTAATAGCCACACGAATTACTTTAGAATTCGATTTATCATCTTGAATAAGATCACTTGTTTTATCAAAGCGTTCAAACGCCATTGACAAATCCACTTTCACCATTCCTTCTTTCAAAGCCGAGATGATTGGTGCGTGACCTCTTAAAACCTGAAATGAACCATCTAACCCTGGCAATTGAACTGCTTCAACTTCGCCATCAAAGATTTTCGTTTCCGGTGTTATAATTTCCAAATGCATTGTATTCTGTTTTTAGTTGGAGCGAACTCCTTTACAATCATTTATTAAGCGTTAGCTTCAGCCAACATTTTATCTCCTGCAGCGATTACATCCTCGATACCACCTTTCAAGTTGAAAGCAGCCTCTGGATATTTATCGTAAACACCATCCAAGATTGCATTAAATGCTTTGATTGTTTCTTGAATATCAACCAATACACCTGGGATACCTGTAAATTGCTCAGCTACGTGGAACGGTTGAGATAAGAAACGTTGAACACGACGTGCTCTGTGTACAACCATTTTATCTTCTTCAGATAACTCATCCATACCAAGAATCGCAATAATATCTTGTAACTCTTTGTAACGTTGCAAAGTAATTTTTACACGTTGCGCACAGTTATAATGTTCTTCACCAACAATTTCTGGAGTCAAGATACGAGAAGTAGAATCCAAAGGATCCACCGCTGGATAAATTCCTAACTCAGCAATTTTACGAGACAATACTGTTGTTGCATCCAAGTGAGCGAATGTATTAGCTGGCGCTGGATCGGTAAGGTCATCCGCAGGTACGTATACCGCTTGCACAGATGTAATAGATCCATTTTTCGTTGAAGTAATACGCTCTTGCATCGCACCCATCTCAGTTGCCAACGTTGGTTGATAACCTACTGCAGATGGCATACGTCCAAGAAGTGCAGAAACCTCAGAACCTGCTTGTGTGAATCGGAAGATGTTATCTACGAAGAAAAGGATATCTTTTCCTTGTCCGTCTCCTTCACCATCACGGTAATATTCAGCCATTGTTAATCCAGACAAGGCAACACGTGCACGAGCACCAGGAGGCTCATTCATCTGACCGAAAACGAATGTTGCTTTAGACTCAACCATTCCAGGAACGTCGATCTTAGAAAGATCCCATCCACCTTCTTCCATTGAGTGCATAAATGCATCACCATATTTGATAATTCCAGACTCCAACATCTCACGAAGAAGGTCATTCCCTTCACGCGTACGCTCACCAACTCCTGCAAATACAGAAAGTCCACCGTGACCTTTAGCGATGTTGTTAATCAACTCTTGAATCAATACTGTTTTACCTACTCCGGCACCACCGAATAAACCAATTTTACCACCTTTTGCGTATGGCTCAATTAAGTCAATTACTTTAATACCTGTGAAAAGAACCTCAGTCGCAGTTGACAATTGGTCAAATTTTGGAGCTTCACGGTGAATTGGCAATCCATTTGCATTGTCAACAACGTTAATTCCATCAATCGCCTCACCAACAACGTTAAATAAACGTCCTTTGATTTGATCTCCAATTGGCATTTTGATTGCACTTCCAGTTGAAGTAACTTCCATTCCACGACGGAAACCGTCAGTTGAATCCATTGAAATTGTTCTAACAGAATTCTCTCCAACGTGCGATTGTACTTCTAATACAACACGTGTTCCATCTGCTTTTCTAACTTCCAATGCATCATAGATATTTGGAAGCGCCACTCCTTTTTCGAAGTTCACGTCAACTACAGGACCAATTACCTGTGAAATATTTCCTTTAATTCCGGACATTTTGGTGTCTTTTAAATATTAATTACTACCAGTGAATAAATCACTGTTTTGAATTTGGGCGCAAAGATACATGAATTATTCTAAGTGACACAAAATCGTGAACTTAAATTTTTAAAAAAAATGCTATTTTTTATCAAAAATGAAGATGCCCGAAGTTCTTCTTGATTAAAAAACGAACTGGCAAGTAAGAAAATAGAAAACTAAGCAATGAAACAAGCGTTAAAATTAACAGTCCATCAACCAAAGATAATTTTATTGGAAACGCTTCACCTCCTGAGTTCGGCATTGTCAGCAAGGCCCATTTTAATTGAGCTAAACAAATAGAATAACCTAAAATCAAACCAATCACTATTCCTTTTCCAGCAATTAAAACTCCTTCAAAAAAGAAAATTTGAAACACCGTTTTTTTGTCTGCTCCAAAACTAATCATGGTATCCACATTTTCTTTTTTCTCTACAAATAACATTGTTAAAGATGCTACCAAATTAAAAGCTGCCAAAATAAATATGAAAAGCAAAATGATTAATACAATCAATTTTTCTGATTTACTCGTTTTAAAAATTAGCTCATTTTTCTCGTAATTCGTTTTAACCGAAAAATCCGTTCCAAGCTCGTTCTGAAGCTTTTCTTTGACCGATTGATTATCAAAACCATCTTTAACATCGACAAATACTGCTGTAATATCTTCTGAATAATTCAATACATCTCTTGCGAAACCCAAGGGTACAATCAGTTTTTCAGCGTTCACTTCGCGATTAAAATTCATTCTGCCAGCCAGCGACAACCTGCTCGTTGTAAACGGATTTGAACCCACACGCACTTTTGCATCGCGCTTAGGAGCAAAAATGGTGATTTCTTCATAGCCTGCTCGTTCAGGAATAAATCCTCCCAATTTATCTAATAATGAGGCGCCAATAATCCCAAACTCCTTGTCATTTTTCTCTAAAAAAGATGAGCCCTCAAGCAAGTGCTTCTCCATTTTTGAAAAAGTTAGGAAAGTAGGTTCAACACCAACCATCACAGCATTTACGCGCTTTTTCTCATGATTCAAAACAACAATTTCTTCTACCGCTTTTGATGTATTTTCAACACCTTCAGTTTTCGAAATTTTAGAGAAATCAAGTTGACTTTCAGGAAAGGTCTTTGCTACTTCAGATCGAATGGTAATATCCGAATCAAAGTCTGAATATAATTTTTCAATCATGCCTTCAATTCCGTTGAACGCAGAAAGTAAAATAACAAGTGCAGCCGTAATAATGGAAATACCGATAACCGAAATCCGTGTAATTAAATTAATTACATTCTTTTTCCGTTTAGCGGAAAGATATCGTTTCGCTATGTAAAATGAAACATTAATAGTTTTGACTTATTTTTTAAGCAATTGCTCAATTTCCATTGCGTAATCCAACGAATCATCAATAAAGAACATTAACTCGGGAATTTTACGCATGTTTTTCAATCGTTTCCCTACCTCGCCACGAATTTTACCTGCATTTTCTTTGACGCTTGCCAACACCTCTTTTTTATCTGGTCCAGCAAAAACAGACAAATAACATCTTGCCAATGATAAATCTGATGTTACACGAACAGTTGTAACAGAAACCATTGCACCTAAGCAAATTTCACGCGCATTTCGCTGAAAAAACACAGATAATTCCTCTTGAATTACCCCTTCAATTTTGTTTTGTCTAATTGAACCCATGATGCAAAAGTAACAATTGTTCGTCCCGATTTATACACAAAGGGAAACAAAAACTTATCTTTGACCCTCATGAAAGATTTTTTAGAGATATATCGTTACACATTTATGTATAAAGGAAGAGCCATTCTTTCGATTATCTACAACTTGTTATTTGTCGTTTTCAATCTTCTTTCATTGGTTCTTTTCATTCCCGTCCTTCAATTAATTTTTGAACCGGTAAAAAAATCTGCTGTTTTAGTCGAACCAATGTGGAATGGCGGTTTTATAAGTTGGTTTTCATACCTCAAAGAATACTACAATTTTTACATGCAAAAAATGGTCAACGAAGACCCTAAATATGCTCTGGCATTTGTATGTATTACCGTGTTTCTTGCATTCCTGTTAAAAAATCTTTTTCGTTATGGAGCTGTTTGGCATCAAGCTGAACTCAGAATGGCTGTAGTTAGAGATATTCGCGATAAACTTTTTTCAAAATCGCTTAATTTACCACTTTCATTTTATTCGGATGAACGAAAAGGTGATTTGATGGCACGCATGAATAGCGATGTTGGAGAAATTGAAATCGCAGTTGTAAGTTTACTTGAATTAATTTTTAGAGAGCCGATTGCAATCATTATTTACATTGGAACGCTTATTTATTTAAGTCCACAATTAACATTGGCATCTTTTATTCTTCTACCTATTTCAGCTTTTGTTATCTCTCGAATTGGTAAAAGTTTGAAAAAAACAGCAAAAGCAGGTCAAGAGCAACTTGGCATTGTCTATTCTTCCATGGATGAAGGCTTAAGTGGAATCCGCATCATCAAAGCGTTTAATGCCATCAAACAAGTTCAACATGCGTTCCAAAAAGTAAACCTTGTTCATCAAAAATTGATTACAAAAGCATTCAGAAAACGCGATCTTTCTCCCATCTTAAACGAAACCTTAGGCGCAGCTGTAATGTTGAGTTTAGTTTGGTACGGAGGACTAATGATTTTAGATGTTCACAACGACCAACAATTGACAGGAAAAGTATTTTTAACCTTTATTATTGTTTTCTCGCAATTATTACGTCCAATTCAGGGAATTGCTACGAATCTTGCCTTCTTAACGAAAGCACGTGCTTCTCAGGAACGCATCAACGAAATATTGAATACAGACGAACGCATTTATGAAGTTGATAACCCAACAGCTTTGCCTGAACTAAACATTGGAATTCGCTACGAAAATGTTTCTTTTAAATACAAAGATGAATTCGTACTTAAAAACATCAATTTAACTATTAATAAAGGTAAAACAATTGCTTTGGTTGGAGAATCAGGAAGTGGAAAATCAACACTTGGAGATTTACTACCACGCTTTTACGATGTGAACGAAGGAACCATTTATTTTGACAACATTCCAATTACAGAATGCTCTATTTTAGACCTTCGAAATCACATCGGAATAGTTTCACAAGAATCAATTTTATTCAATACAACTGTTCGCGAAAACATTGCCTTTGGAATGCCGAATGCCACATTGGCTGAAGTTGAAAATGCAGCTCGAATTGCCAATGCGCATGATTTCATTATGAATTTAGACAGTGGATACGAAACCAATATTGGAGAACGAGGAAATAAACTTTCTGGTGGTCAAAAACAACGTATCAGCATCGCTCGTGCAGTATTAAAAAATCCTAATATTCTAATTTTAGATGAAGCAACATCTGCCTTGGATACTGAATCTGAAAAATTAGTACAAGATGCTTTGGATAAATTAATGAAGGATCGCACTTCGATTATTATTGCGCATCGCCTTAGCACAATTCGAAATGCTGACGAAATAATTCTACTTTCTAAAGGAGAAATCAAAGAACGTGGAACACATGATGAATTGATTCAATTGAAAGGAATGTACTACAATTTGTGCTCACTGCAAGGCATCAATTAATACTGAATTCCAAAGAATTTTCATTTTAACACAACAACATCGCGCTCAAAACGTTTATTTATTGTTAAATTTATCAGTAAATGGTATAATAGTTGCTTTTGAGTAACAACCGTTTAATGTAATTTTACGTCATAACTAGAAATTGAAATCTCTAATTGCGATATTGCCTTTTTTAATTCTCCTTTGCTTTCAAGCAATTGGACAATTAGCTACTGTTCCAGGTGGTAGTCCTGTTGCAATTGTTCAAAATACACTTTTAGGTCCAGGAGTTACAGTTTCCAATATCATGTACAATGGTTCGCCATCAGCTTTAGGAACCTTTACGGGAACAGGTACAAATCTTGGCTTGGCTTCTGGTGTTGTAATGACGACAGGAACTGTTATCAATAATGGAGCTGGACCGCATGGCCCAAATAATCAAACAAATTCTGGTGTTGACAACAATGCTGGTGGATCTAGTTTATTGTCCGGAATTATTGGAGGAACACAAACCTACAATGCTTCAATACTGGAATTTGATTTCATCCCATATTCTGATACCGTACGATTTAGATATGTATTTGGTTCTGAGGAATATCCAGAATTTGCACCACCAAATAATTCCTCATATAATGATGTATTTGGATTTTTCATCTCTGGCCCTGGAATTGTCGGTTTGCAAAACATTGCAAAATTGCCATCTGGAGCAATTGTTTCGATAAACAATGTGAACCCAATAACAAACAGTTCGTTTTACAATAATAATGGTGACGGAAATTCATCACCGCAAAATGGATCTCCGTTTTACATTCAATATGATGGTTTTACAGATGTATTAGAAGCCGTTTCAAAAGTTCAATGCGGTCAGAATTACCATCTTATTTTGGCAATTGCCGATGTAGGTGATGGAATTTTTGATTCAGGAATCTTTCTTGAGGCAAACAGCTTGTCCTCAAAAGTACCTGTTGAAATTACATACGAATTATCAGAACAAGCGTTTTCAGATCCAGATTTAATGGCTGAAGGTTGTGTCTCAACAACAGTAACATTAGAACGTGGATCAAGCGGTGCTGGGACAGCTTTAACTATTCCAGTGAATGTTAGCGGTACTGCCACAGAAGGTGTTGATTATACCAACATTCCAAATACTGTAACATTTGCGCCTGGACAAACTTCCATAACTTTTAGTTTTGATGCTTTTGCAGATGCCCTTACCGAAGGACAAGAAACGATCATTTTAAACTTCCCTATTACGGATCCATGTGGAAACGTAAACCCAATCATTATTGATTTAGGCATTGCTGACGTTTTACCAGTGGCTGTAACAGTCCAAAGTGGAAGCGTACTTTGCCCTGGTGATGATGCCGAACTTGTGGCAGTTGCAAGCGGAGGAGTTGGTCCGTACACTTACAGTTGGAATACAGGAGCAACAACACCATCGATTTTTGTGACACCAACAAGTAGTCAAACTTATACTGTTTCGGTTACAGATAATTGTTTGAACCAAACAGCAACCGGAAGTGGCGTTGTAAATGTTCCAATATATCCGCCATTGACCTTAACTGAAAGTGCTGATATTACAGAGATTTGTCCTTACATTCCATCTCAATTAGAAGTTGTTGCAAGCGGTGGTGCTGGAAATTATACATACCAATGGAGCACAACAACTCAACAACTTGGAAATTTAAGCACACAAATTGTAACACCATCAACAACAACAGTTTACACAATAGTAGTAACGGATCAATGTGGAGTTTCTTCCAACGCTGACGTTGTATATACGATAACAAGCCCTCCTTTAATTCTAAGCATGAGTCCGGCAGTTGAAATTTGTCCCGGTGACAGTTCGCTCGTAAGTGTAACAGCAACTGGAGGATATGGTCAATATTATTTTCAATGGAGTCCAACTGGTGAAATTACATCCCAAATCTGGGTGAATCCTTTAGAAACGACGACTTACGAAGTTTCTGTGTCAGACGAATGCCAAACGTTTACGGTTGAAGGAACATCTACTGTGACTGTTATTCGACCAATTGCAAATTTTGAAATTTCTAGTCACACACTATTTGATGATTTACCTATAACTTTTCAGAATACCACCATCAATGGCGATACCTACCAATGGTATTTTGGAGATGGAAATTCATCTACCATGGTTCATCCAAACAATACGTATTCTGAACCAGGAACTTACATCATCACATTGATTGCTACTGACGAAAAAGGATGCAAGGATACAATCGCTAAACCAATCGGAATTCAAGAAGCATATTATGTTTATGTTCCAAACACATTTACGCCTGACGGTTTGCGTTTCAATAATGAATTCTCTGCTAGTTTTTATGGAATTCGTTCTGCCACCATTATGATTTTCAATCGATGGGGCCAACGCATTTTCACCTCAGATGATTTGGATTTCAAATGGGACGGAACCTATAACGGGACTATGTCACAAGACGGCACGTACGTATGGAAAATCAAATACTTGACAAATTCAGGAATTGAAGAAACCATTACAGGTCACGTTAATCTTATTCGATAAATTTATCAAGAATTGAAATTCTCAAATTCTCAAATTCTTACAAAGATTTAGTTCTACCACCGTCAACTGGCACGTTAATTCCATTGATGTAAGAAGCTGAAGGAGAAGCCAAAAATGCAATAGCCGCTGCCACTTCTTCTGGCTCAGCAATTCGTTTCATTGGCGACTCTGAAGCCATTTCTGCAAAAACATCATCAACCGTTTCATTAAACTGATCTGCTTTAACTTGTGCAATTGATTGTAAGCGACTTGTATTTGTTGCTCCTGGTAAAACATTATTCACAGTAATTCCGAAACCACCTAATTCGTTTGCTAGTGTTTTACTCCAATTTGCTACTGCACCTCTGATTGTATTTGAAACTCCAAGATTAGGCAATGGTTGTTTCACTGATGTCGAAATAATATTGATAATTCGTCCGTAACCATCTTCTTTCATTAAAGGATAAAGAGCTTGAACCAAGATATGATTACAAATCAAATGTTGATTAAAAGCTGAAAGGAACTCTTCAATGGGAGCATCTTTAATTGCACCACCTTTGGGTCCTCCGGTATTGTTGACCAA
>JACCDQ011797001.1_pt1 | contig 15655 bp, 16 predicted proteins | sample 7446031 | NCBI WGS metagenome assembly JACCDQ01 (sample SAMN15323442, study PRJNA562643) | freshwater metagenome | isolation source: river surface water | place: USA:Blue River Watershed | collected 2017-08-17
CTCATCCTCGCCACCTTCCTGTGTGGACTGCTTCCCGTGGTAGGCAACCTGGTTTCCAATACCGCCATCTGTGTGTTGGCGTTGAGCGTGTCGTTCCCCGCGGCGGTGGTGTGCCTCGGGTTCTTGGTCGCGGCGCACAAGCTCGAGTATTTCCTCAACGCCCGCATCCAGGGCCACCAAATCGGCGCCAAAGCCTGGGAACTGCTCATTGTGCTGTTCGCCTTCGAGTTGCTATTCGGCCCGGCAGGCATGGTTGCAGCCCCTGTTATCTATGCCTTTGCCAAGGGTGATTTGAGGCGGTCGAACTGGTTGGTGTAGCGTCCTCTGAGAGCTGGCTCGTTTCCCCCTATACGGTCTTAAGGAAACAACAGGAATATTCTTCAAAGAGGCTAGCATGACTATCAAAATCATCACGCATGACCGCGTGGCACACGCAGACGACACGTTCGCTGCGGCAATCCTCCGGATTGCCTTCGGCGATGTGGTGGTCTTGCGCACGCGAGACCCGGACATTCTTCGGGTCGAATCGGGACGCGCTCAGACCTATCTTCTCGACATCGGTGGCCGGTATGACCCGGCCTTGGGTCTGTTCGACCATCACCAGCCGGAAGGTGCCGGCTACCGCAACACGGAAAGCTCCGAGTGGCCCTATGCCACCGCCGGGCTCGTCTGGAAGCACTTCGGTGCCCAGGCGGTTCGTCGGCTTCATCCTTCGATGGATGACGCGTCGGTCCAGGAGGTGGTACTGCACATCGACGACACGGTGCTGAAGTACATCGACGCCGTGGACTGCGGTGTTCGGCTGAAGACCGCCGGTCCGTCGCTGTCGGCCCTCATCGCCAGCTTCAACACCGCCTGGTACGAGTCCGAGGAGAACGTGTTTCCCTTGGTGATGGAGCTGGCCGAAGTGATTCTGCGGAACTTCATCAAGCGCTATGCCGGCAAGGTGTTCGCGCGTGAGAAGGTTCGTCAGGCGCAGCCCGTTCTCAATGGTCGAGTGCTCATCCTGGAAGCTTGCTTCCCGTGGAGCGCCGTCGTCGCCGAAGAGATGCCGGACGTCATGTTCGTGGTCTATCCGGTGGGCGATGCTCAGCAAGGGGCGATGCAATGGCAGGTGCGCGCGGCAGTCGAAGCCGACATGTCGCCTCGGATTCGCCTTCCCCGTGCCTGGGGTGGCTTGGAGCGAAGCTCCCTGGCCCGGGTGAGCGGTGAACGCGACGCCGTGTTCTGCCATCGGTCTCGCCATCTTGCTGGGGCGCTTTCGATGGAAGGTGCGCTGGCAATGGCGGAAGCTGCTCTGTGTGAGCATGAACAAGTTGCTGAACTGAAAGCAGCATAAGGTCAACTCGACTACCGCCCCCGGCTATCGCTGGGGGCTTTTTTCTATAGGCATTCGATGGGGTCGCTGATTTAAGCGCTGAGCTGGCATTCCTATACTGAACATCAACAACTTCCGGAGCATTCATGCAGTCCTTGGCCCAGCAGCTGGCTAACGGTGCGCATGCACCCGACGCGGAGCGTCTGAAGTATGTGCTGGACACGAATGTCCTGCTTCACGACCCCACGGCCCTGTTTCGCTTCGAAGAGCACGACGTCTACCTGCCCATGGTGGTGCTGGAAGAGCTGGACCGCCACAAGAAGGGTGTCGCCGACATCGCGCGCAACGCCCGGCAGGTCACCCGCACCCTGGACGAGGTCTTGCAGCACGGCTCCATGGCCGATGGCTTTGACCTGGTGACGCCGTCTTCCGGCAGTGCCACGGGCAAGCTGTTCTTCGCGTCTCCGGAGGGTGTCTTGGCCTCGGGCCTGGAGGGCGGGAAGGCTGACAACCAGATTTTGGCCTGTGCCCAGCAGCTGCGGCAGACCGGTGCGACGGTGCTCGTGACCAAAGACATCAACCTGCGCGTCAAGGCGCTGGCCAGTGATGTGCCCGCGCAAGACTACCGAAGCGACCGCGTCCTTTCGGACGAAGACCTGCTGCCCACCGGCTTTCAGGTCATCGACGAGACGTTCTGGCTCGAGCATGCTGAGGGAGAGAACAGCTTCTTCCGGCGCAGCAACAAGCAGTGCGCTGAAGTCACGGTTCGCCTGCCGGTGAACTCCTTCCTGGTTGAGCGCATGGCCCGCAGCCGCACGCGGCTATGGCGCGTCGAACGCAACACCGACACCTCCTCGACACTGTGCGTCGTGGGCAACCAGAGCCCTGTCGACGGCGTACCGCTGCTCAGCGCCCGCAACGAAGAGCAGCAGATGGCCATGAACCTCCTGCACGACGACGGGGTCGATGTGGTGGCTCTGCTGGGCAAGGCCGGCTCCGGCAAGACCTTGCTGGCCCTCGCCGCGGGCCTCGAGCAGGTCAAGCGCAACAAGTTCCAGGGTGTACTCATCACGCGGGCGACGGTCCCGATGGGTGAGGAAATCGGCTTCCTACCCGGCTCCGAGGAGGAGAAGATGGACGCCTGGTTGGGCGGCACCTTGCGGGACTGCTACGCAGCCCTGGGCCTGGAAGACGAGAAGCACCCGCTGCGCCTGAAGGTTGAGGTTGCCTCCATGAGCTTCATGCGCGGCCGCAGCTTCCAGGGGAAGTTCATCATCATCGACGAGGCTCAGAACCTCACGCCCAAGCAGATGCGCGCCCTCCTGACGCGTTCTGGCGAAGGCTCAAAGGTGGTGGTCACTGGCAACCTGGCGCAAATCGACACGCCCTACCTGGATGAAGGCAGCTCGGGCTTGGCCTGGGCCGCGAAGCATCTTCAGGACTGGCAGCACGCGGGCCACATCATCCTGCCGCGCGGTGTTCGCAGCCGGCTGGCGACGTACGTCGAAGAGCTGGCGGAGGCCGACGCGCCAACGTAATCAACCGACATGAACCGACGCGACTTCCTCAACAGGGGCTTGCGTCTGGGAGCAGCGACTGCGGGGGGCCTGGTGCTCCCCGTGGCCATGGAGTCCCAGGCGTACGCCGCCGACCTGGGCTTTGACCTCACCAAGGGGCCCCGGGTACTCAACCTCGTGCGGCCAGAGTCAGGCGAGCGATTGCACATCGAGTACATGCGCGACGGGCGTTGGCAGAGCAACGCCTACGCGCACCTGTGCTGGCTGCTGCGCGACATCCACGTCAACCAGCATGTGGCGATGGACCACAACCTCATCGCCATCATAGACTGGGCACAGTGGTACCTGGCCAAGTATGGCTACAACCGGCCCCTGCAGATTCTCTCTGGCTACCGGTCTCCTCACACCAACTTCAACACTGAAGGTGCGGCCAAGAACTCTCAGCACCTTTACGGCAAAGCCATCGACTTGCGGGTGCCGGGGCTTTCTGCGGAGTACCTGGGGCGCCTATTCCGCTGGTTGTCCCAGGGGGGGGTGGGCATCTACGCGGGCGAGGGCTTTGTGCACATCGACACCGGTTCGGTCCGCGCCTGGAGGGGGTGATGGCATCGTTGCGCGACCTGGGCGGGCTTCTCTTTGGTGTCCTCAATGACCTACCGGCCGGCGCCTACTGGCTTCTCGCCCTGCAGCTGGCGCTCACGACCTGGCTGGTTCGCTGTGCGACGAACCCCACAGTGTTTGCGCTCGTAGCCTGGCCAGGTACTGTCGCCCATGAACTTTTGCACCTCATCACCGGTCTTCTCTTGGGAGCTAAGCCGTCGGCCATGGGCCTGTTTCCCAAGTCCCTGGGCAATGGCCGATGGCAACTCGGCTACGTCGAGTTCGTCAACCTGCGCTGGTGGAACGCGCCCTGGACGGCCATGGCGCCGATGCTCCTCGCGCCGCTGTCGCTGGTGTTGACAGTGGGCTGGGTGCACCCCTTGTGGCTTACCGGCGACTTCACCGGCGCAGCACTGGGGCTGTACCTGTGTGCCACCTTGCTTCAAGCGTCATGGCCCAGTTCCACCGACTTCGAGGTGGCATTCCCTGGGTTGGTCGTCCTGGCACTTCTGGCCGCTTGGCTCTGGTGAGCGCAAAAGAATACAGCCCAGGCTAGCCTGGGCTGTATCTTCGGTCTGGTCAGGTGGAGAGGTGGCTCGGCGTAGCCGAGAACTCGGCCTGCGTTACGTCGGCTGCACCGAGGACCTGCGCGTTGCCAATCACCGTGCCGGCTGGGATGGAGCCATCCACCATGTGCTGGCGAACTCCGTCAGGCAAGTGCCTGTCCGCAACGATGTGGCGGCCTGCTGCGCGCCACCAGAGCGGGGGAGCAACCCGCTCCCACCGCATAAGCCCATCACAGCCAAACTCGACCATCACTGAACGGGCAGCGCTTCCACCGGCTTGGTGAAGTTGCTCGTGTACCGCGCGAGACCGCTGGTCCAACGGACGTCGTCAAGGTTGCCCACGAAGTTGTCGCACCAGTTGGCGGCCGGACCGCCGACGCAGCCCAGGTAGCCACCGACGTAGACGCTTCCAGCGGAGGAGCCTCCAAACGAAGCCTGAGTGCCCGAGTAGACCTGAGTGCCGTTGGCAAACATCTTCAGGGTGGTGCCCGTACGAACAAGGGCAACGTGCGTCCACGTGGTCAAGGGAACGGCATTGTTCGAGGAGTAGACCGCGGTGCCCCACGCTGCGCCAGACCCAGGAACGAAGTAGAGGGCGTTGGTCGACCGCTTGATGCCAAACTGCCAAGTCAGGTTAGACCCTGGCACGCCGGCGGAAACCAGCACGCCATTGTTGACGTTGCTTCCTTGGGCCCAGCCTGAGAGGTAGACCCAGGTCTCGAACGTGAAGTCGCCGGTCGACGGTGTCACCGCCGAGGTGGCGGTGGTGGTGGCGCCTGCGATGCCCGTGAACTTGGCTGAAGCGCTACCGAACTTGGGAGTCGTGGTGTCCAGCGACACCCCCGTTCCAGCGGTGAATGCCGCGGGCCTCGGGTCGACGATGGTGGTGGAGCCCTGGGCGCCATCCATGGCGAGCACGTAGGCCACATTGCCGAAGTTCGGGTCCGTGGCGGAGCACGTCTGCACAGCCGAGGGATGGCTTAGCACACCCAGGGTGCACTGCTCGGTCACCGCCAGGCTGGCGCACGTGCCAGGCGCCGCGATGGTCGACGCCGAGAAGGCTTGAATCGACGCGCCATCCGACAGAGTGCCGCCCCAGGGAAGCGTGCACGACGGATTGGTAGCCGAAATCTGGTAGGTGCTGGTGCCCACCTTGGTCTTGTAGGTCGCCGCGACACTGAACGACGACTCGCCCGCGGCCGTGGGCGTGCCCGTCAGCGCGCCTGTGGATGAGTTCAGCAAGAGCCCCTGAGGCAGCGACCCTGCCTTCAGGCTCCACTTCACGCCATATCCGCTGTAGGTGGCGTCTCCCGTGACCTGGACGTGCTGGTTGAAGTTGTAGCTGTAGGGGGAGCCGACTGCCGCTCCGGGAAGGGGGGCCTGCGCCAGAACCACTTCGATGGCGCTGACGGAGACGGACTTGTTCTTGACCGGCACGACTACAAAGTAGTCTGCGGCGAAGGACGTAACGCTGGTGGCGGAGAGCAGCGCAGCAAGGAGAAGTTTGTTGTACATAATGAAGCTATAGCAGTAAGCGACCTTGACTGTATAGGTCGAAGAGGGGAGCCCAAGAGACATGCAGGCAATTTTGCTCGAACTACTATACTATCAAATACATTGTTCGGCAACAGGCCGACGTAAGCCGAACCTGCCATGAACCTTGTCGACTACACCCACCCGAGCTTCATCCCTCCGCTGTACCTGCCCAACGACCGCCGTTCGGGGGAGTACTACCGTCGATTGGACCAGCTGCCGCCTGGGCATCGCTACTACTCCATCCATTGGGCTTTGTTCCGGTATCCGGAATGGCTAGAGGGAGGCTCTGCCTGGGTTCAAGCCAAGGCGGTGTTGGAGGACCTGCAACGCTATGCCACCGAGAAGGGCCTGGACTACCAGATGCTGCGCCCGGTGGTTGGTAGTGACGACCCGGGCTTTGATGAAGCGCTTGCCCAGGCCCTGCGTACCTTCGACCTGAACCCGCTGGTGGCCGAGGTCGTTCCTCGAACCCCGACACAGTCGCTCGAAGCGGCCCAAGGAGCGTGACATGGCCTATGGTGCCACCACTCAAACACCCGCCGAAGAGCTGGCAGACAACCTCAAGGCGCTTCGCACGCGCTCTCGCGTTGACCGCGAGGCCTCAGAGCAGCTGAATCGACAGACCCTGCGCGATTCAGTTGTGCAGCTGCGGGAGCCCAGCCCTCGTGTCGCCTCCGGGCCTGCTGTCGCGTCCCAGCCCTCGTTCAAGTTGGGGCCTGTTCCCAACTTCCCCTATGTCAGCGAGCGGGGCGCCACCCCGAACAACGGCAACATGTCGGAGAAGGCGGCTACCGAGTTCTTCGACATCCTGAAAGACGCATCGACTAAACGCGACGCATCCTCGCGAGACCAGGCGGTGGGGCGCGCAGCCAATGTGGCAGCCACCGACTGGGCTCAGCAGCGTGGACTCCTGGGTGGAAAAGAAGGGGTGGTCGCTGCAGTGCTGCATGAGGCCCGGGCCCAAGCGGCTTTCGTGGCCCGAGAAATCGGTCATCGAATCGGGGTAGGTCCGGTTGAGTCCTCCATCATCGGCTATTCCCTGGAGCGAGCGCTGGAGCGCCAAGGCTTCAAAGTTTTCGCGAGCCACGCCATCGACAAGACGGCAGACGTGTTCAAGGCCACCGCATCCTCGGTCTCCCAGGCATCCGGGTTGCGCCACTCCGCCGAACAGACATTGACCCAGTCGATGAACTGGCTGGCGTCCCATGGCGTTACCCGTGAAGCGCTCAAGGAGGCGGTGAGCAAGCATGCGGGCAAATTGCTGGTCGTCGCCGAGATTTCCCAGCATCCGGAAGTCGTCCAGCGCGTCGCGCATACCTTGGCCAAGTCCGACAAGGTTCTGGATGGCGCTCTGCTGCTGGCCAAAGACTCTGAGTTCCGCAAGGCGGTGGGCACCCTGGCGGTGTCCGCTGGCGAGACCGTCGCAGGGGTGCACAAGGGAGCCGGCTCGATGGCCATCGTGGCAGGCTCGATGTTGCGCGGCGACACCACGGAAGAAACGGGCCGTCATGCGTTCCGGGCGGCTCTGACCGTGCTGGGCGGCGCTGCTGGCGGTGTGGTTGGGGTAGGTTTTGCGAGCGTCGCAACGGGAACGGCGGGGGCTGTTGCGGGAAGCTGGGCAGCCGACAAGCTGCTCAGCCTCTACGACAAGCATCTGGGCAACGGCCCGACGAATCAAGCTGAGCCCGCCGTGGCCAAGCAGGAGGTACGCGACAGTGCGGCCCTGGTTGCCCACCGACTGGCAGACCCGCTGAAGGCCGATGCCAAGGAAGCGCTGGGTGCACAGCTGCCCCCGTCCATGGCAGATAGGATGCCGGCCCTGGCGAGTCGGGTGAAGGACATGGAGCGCGAGTACACCATGCACCGTCCGAACCCTGCCGCATCCAATACGGCCGGCTGATGGCACAAGCCGATACCCACTCTCGGCGGCAGTTCTTGACGCGAGCGGGCGCAGCGGCCGCAGCGGCGTCAGTCGCTGAAGTCTTGGCGGCCACTCGAGGCCTTCAGGGGCCTACGGGACCGCGGCAGCCCGTGCTCTTCATCGGGCACGGCAGCCCCATGAATGCGTTGGCGGACAACCGGTACACCCGGATGTTGGCCGAGCTTAGCTCGACGCTGACCCGGCCGAGGGCCATCTTGGTGGTCTCCGCCCACTGGTTGACGCCTGGGCGTACGCTGGTTGGTGCGCAGTCGCGGCCGCCCACCATCCACGACTTCGGTGGCTTTCCCAAGGCGCTCTCCGAGATGCGGTACCCCGCGCCGGGGCACCCTGAGCTGGCGGCGAAGACGGTCGACCTGATGCCGCAGGCTTCGGCCGCCTTGGCGTATGACTGGGGCTTGGACCATGGAACCTGGTGCGTGCTGGCGCGTTTGTTCCCAGCTGCCGACATCCCGGTATTCCAGGTGTCCATCGACTACGCCAAGCCAGCTGAGTTTCACGTCGCACTCGGTCGGGAGTTGGCCCAGCTGCGAGAGGAAGGCGTCCTCATCCTGGGTAGCGGCAACATCGTGCACAACCTGCGCCAGGTGGACCGCTTGGCCGGGGAGACCAACCAGGCCACGCAAGCCTGGGCCGAGGATTTCGACGCTTACGTGGCTCAGGCCTTGCACCAGGGTGACCTGTCGGCACTGGTCTCGCCGCGGCTGCCGGCCTCTGTGGTCCGCTCGGCGGTGCCCACCCCTGACCACTACTTCCCCTTGCTGTACGCCGTTGGGGCAGGCAAAGGTGACGTCTCCCGCACAGTCCACGAGGGATTCCAGTCGGGGACCCTCAGCATGCGCGCCGTGCAGTTCGGATGACGCAAGCGAACGACCCACACTGAAGGCGGGTATATCTGGGCACCCAGGGTGCTCGTCAGCGCACTCCGTAGGTCCTCAGGAAGCTCAAGTCCAAGGTCCACGTCCTCTGGGACAGCTCCTCCTGGCGGGCCTCCACCTTGGCCAGCTCCCGCGCCAGCGTTGGCTCGTCCCAATCGTTGAGCCACATGAGACGTTCGAGCACCTGCGGCAGTCGCCCGATGCGATTGGCATAGCCCAGGTGCTTCGATTTGTGACAGGTGGGGCACAAGCAGAGCAATCCTCGAAGGGTCTGGACCCCCGTTTTTTCGTCAAACCGCCAGGCCTCGTGCGCTTCGACATGGGGCTCCCCGCGCGAGCCGCAGGCCACGCAGGTGTTGCCGGCCGCCTGGTAGCAGAACTTGCGCAAGCGGTCCCACTCCTGCTCCGATAGCAGTGTCCGCAGGTTCGCCTCCCAGCTGGTCGTGGGCAGCATGTCCGGCAGGAGGACCGCCACAGGCGGGTCACCTCGGTACTGCCACTTCCGGGGAAGCCACTCCTCAAACGCCGCCAGGTAGTCGGCGGGCAGGAGGTGGTAGCCGAGCTTCGCGGAGTAGCGGCCCCCTTCCTTCAGGAAGCGCTGGCTGTCCCAGTAGGGCACGCAGCAGGGCACGTGGTCTTCGCCTCGGGGCGCCACGGTCTGCGGGGTGTAGCGGGAGTCTCGTACGTTTCGCATGGTGAGATAAAAGAATCCTGGCCAAGCCAGGATTCGGAGTCATCGACGGGGGATGAGGCACTGTGCTTCGGCCGGCAGGAAGCGGCACGAGACGTTGACCTCGCCCACACGGGTGGTCGACGCGCGGGTGTGGGCGCAGTAGCCCCATCCCGGACAGCGGTCCTTTGTTTCCTTCCAGTTGCTGCAGCTCCCACACGTCGGGGTTGTGACGGAGTTCTCTTGACTGCTCACGGTGTTTCCTTTCATCGCTAGTTGTGCCAAACGGCTCTAGGTATAGCGCGAAAAGCCACACACAGCCCTTGGCGCTTTCTATGCTATACATTGAGGTAGGCACACATCGCGAGTGGCGGCATCCGCCCTCGAGTTCAATTTTTACTGTGAAGGAAACAACATGTCTCTCAAGTGGTTCGACTCTGTTAGCGCTCTGGTCACTGCTGCTTCGGCTGCAGACCAACCGGGCACGAACGTGTTCCCGCTGTACCAAGGTCCCTTCCCGCTGGTGAAGGACGCTCTGAACGACGACAAGTCCGAAGGCCCCCGCCAGGATGTGGAGCTGGTCAACAGCCGCATCTACAAGGTCACCGTCGGCTCCGACGAGTACGCTGTGGTGAACCTCTGCCGCATCGAGGCAGATGGCACTCCCAAGTGGACGACCTACTGCGGCGACAAGCAGGTCCAAGGTGGCTTCCGCAACGACGGCAAGACGCTGGCGGCCAAGCTGCGCAAGGAAGGCAAGGTCAGCGCCAAGCTGGCCAACGCTCTGGAAGGTTCGGACTGGGTGGGCAAGGTGCCGGCGATGGCTGCGTGTGGTTTCTTCCGCATGCAGGCGCGCTCGGGCAAGTTCTGTTCGCACACCCAGGCTGCACTGGCCAACATTCCGGCTCCCGAGCTGGAGGAAATGGCTGAAGAGCTGAAGGGCTGGCTGGCCGGTGAAGACACGTCCGTCGCTGCGGTGACGGGTCCGATGTCGCCGGAAGAAGAGGCGTTCTACGACGCCGCCTTCATCCAGCACGTGCTGCTCGCCGGTGAGCGTGGCTCGGGCAAGTCCTACCTGGCTCGCCAGGCCGCGGACAAGTACGACGCCGTGTACTTGGAGATGCAGATGCATCCGTCGATGGAAGCGTGGGAATTCCGTGCGCACGACCGTTCCTGGAACGGCAAGGTGTACACGGTGATGGGCAAGCTGGCGGAAGCCGTGTACTGGATTCAACAGGGGAAGAAGGTCGTGCTGTGCATGGACGAATTCCTCAACATGAACCCCATCTACACGACGGCCATCAACACGCCGCTCACGCTGACGGCCAACGACACCTACATCATCGAAACCGGTCGCATCGTCGACATGGGTGACGGTGTGGGCCGACTGGAAACGGTCGAGGTGCCGGCGGACATGTTCTGGGTGGTGGGCACGTCGAACATCGGCGCGCGCTACGGCCTGGACAAGATGGCGCCGTCGGTGCGTGCGCGCTTCCAAATCATCCTGATGAACACCAACGCGGACCGTACGAAGACGATTCTCGAAAAGAATCTGGCCAAGTACGAGATGCCGATGGAGTTCGGGGACATGTTCAAGAAGTTCCTCGACGCGGCCAACCAGGCCGTCAACGAGAACACCCTGGACGAGGAAGCGACGACGCGCCTGGCGTGCAACGTCATCCGCGCCGTGTACATGAAGTCGGTGCGCGACAAGAAGAAGTACACCACGCTGAAGCAGTGGCTGCCGGTGGTCAAGAAGCAGCTGATGGCCGAAATTGCTCAGGTGGTGAACTTCGAGTTGGGTCCCCTGGACACCGACCAAGAAGAACGCTTCAAGGCAATCGTCGACAGCAGCTTCAAGGCTCCCCGGTAATCAGTACCGCAACTCTGAATCTCCCGGGCCAACGCCTGGGAGATTTTCCCCAAAGACCTGGCTGTAAAGCGGCCTCGTCAGAGGGTTGCTTGCAGTGCTGAACACGAAGGAGATTTGAAATGTCGAGTGGATTTTTGCTGGCCGAGGCCCTGTCCGAAGTGTTGCGCAAGCCCTATCACAAGGGCGACGTCAACATCACGGTGCAGTACCTGGTCGAAGGCCTGAAGGTTGGTGGCGACTACCGCGTGATGTTGAAGCGTGACTTCGACACCGCTTGCTGGATTCCTCCGGTGGGCAAGCGCGCGTCGCACTCCATCTACTACGGTGACCGCATGGTCGGCCGTGTGCTGGAGCGCTTCGTGGCAGTGCAGGAAATCAAGATGCCGAGCGAAGCTGACTTCGTGAAGGACCTCAAGACGACCATCGCTGCTGAGAAGGAAGCCCTCAAGGCTGCCAAGGAAGCGCGTGCGCTGGAGGTGAAGGCCAAGGGCAAGAGCATCCCGCTCCCCAAGGTCAATCCGATGTCGCTCAAGACCCGGCTGCTGGATACGAAGCTGCGCTGGCTGCGTGACAACGCGGAGCAGGAGCAGTGGGAGCTGTTCACCGAGTGGCTGCTGAAGGCTGTGGCGTCCTACGGGCGTCATGAGCGTCAGCATGCTCGCAACACCCCGCAAGACCTCAAGCAAGTCAACCGCGACCTGCGGACCCTGGGCATCCCGTTCCAGTACTTCAACCTCTTCGAGGATGCGCGCATCGAGCACCTGTCCCGGCACGAGCTGGGCGAGCCGTTCGATTGGATGATGTTCGAGGAGTTGGCTCCGGCCGACAACCCGTTCAACATCTTCCTGCGTTGCATCCAGTTCGAAGGCGAGCCCGACGTGGCGTCGCTGGAGAGCGAGGCTCCGTACAAGAAGGACCCGGCCCGCACGGTGGCTCACGTCGCTGAAAGCGTCGAAGGCTACTACAAGCGCGCTTGCGCCTGCACCACGGCCGAACAGCTGTACCCGGTCATCACTGAGTTCCTCGCGGAGTTCAAGGATGAGCTGCCGCCCCCTCCGCCGGAAGGTGAAGAGGGCGAAGGCGAGGGTGGCGGTGGCAGTGGCTCGGCGAGCTCTTCTGGCGCCAAAGGCAAGAAGGGCAAGAAGGGTTCTTCGGGCGAAGAGGGTGACGCCGAGGATGAGGATGACGACGACACGGGTGCTGGCGAACGTGCTGGTGACCTGTCGACGGCGGCCGAAGCCTCTGACAAGGGCGACGAGTTCTTCGAGGAGTTCGACGCGGACGCTGAAATCGTTGGTGGTACCGACGAAGAAGGCAAGGCCGCAGAAGACGCCGCGAAGGGCAAGCTCAAGGAAGGCAAGTCCACGCCGAAGGGCAAGGGCACGCCGGGTGGCAAGGGCATTCCGGACTCGGTGGAACCCCAGGAATCTGGTGGCGTCTCCCGAGACAAGGACTTCCTGGCCGCTCACGCGGGCGCGATGGACGAGGTGTACGCCAAGCGAGTCGACAACCTCACGGGGATGTTGATGCGCATGTTCAAGTCGCACACGCTGCCGGCTGCCACGGAAACCCCGGGGCAACGCATGTCGAGTCGGCATCTGGCGCACAACGAACTGCGCTGGGTCCACAAGCGAGTGTTCGGAGGCAAGGGGAAACGCAAGTACTCCATCGTCTACGACTGCTCGGGCTCGATGGGTGGCCGTCCCGACCGGGAAGGCAAGCTGTTGCTGCTGGCGTTGAACAACCTGGCCAAGCGGGGCTTCCTGGAAGGGTCGCTCATCTTGTCGGGTTGGGTTGGTGGTCGTCCGGGCTGGCTGAGCTATCAGTTCCCGGTCAAGGACGAAATCATCCTGCGCATTCACCCGAGCCACTCGTCCGAAGGTATCCAAGCTGCGCTGAAGGACAACCTGAAGCACATCAAGGGTATGGACGACGTCTTCGTTTATACCGATGCTTGCATCTGCGATTCGCCGCTTGACCGCGGATTTTTCGCCAAGCAACGCATCTGGCCGGTTGGCCTGTATGTGGGTAACGGTGAAGCTGCTACCGAAATGGAGCGTCACTTCCCGCAGAACATCATCCGAGACACCATCGAGGATGTAGTTGAGGCCATGCTGACCAGAAACCGACGCACCGTCGGCTAAGGCTCACTTCAACACTCTCCAAGCCGTCACCCACAAGGTGACGGCTTTTCTATTTCTCGGCAGCAAGCACGCTGCATCGAGGCTCAGAAAGCCACATTCCCGCCGGTTGTAAGCAAATTTCCAGTCGGAACGGCATTCCAACAGTTTTGGTAGTAAACCACCATAGAGGCTGTCGCGCCGGCTTGAATTGTGTAAGGAACCGAGGGGTAATTGGCCCCCGCGTAGTACGTTGTAAACCCGGTCACGGTACCTTGTGCTCCGGTGACCGTGACGGGGCCACCCCCTATATTGGTAAGGGTCAATTTACGTGCTAACCAAGCAGGATACTGCATCGTTGGGTCAGCCCAATTATCATTGCATGGCACATAAAAGGGTGGACCCACTCGACCTGTGCTAGCCGAGTCCAACCGCAGCACGCCACCCTGAGCGACCCCCATCGCCTTCCAGGTCAAGGACCCTGTTGCAGCGCTGTTGGTCAGCGGGCACCAGGCGCCACTCCCGCACGCGGAGGTGTCAATTTTGGTCCAGGCAGCAGCTGTAGCTGAGCAGGCGGCCAAGCTGAGGAGCACGGAAATGAGCGATTTCATGGTGTCGCGTATAGCTCCGAGGTCATGCGCGAAGACTGCCTAGACTGGCTGGGCGACTACCCAAACAATGCGTACCTGCGAACCGTTCTGGTGCTACTGCAGTTAAAGCTATACCATTTACTTGACTCATTGCCCGTTACCACACCATGAAATACCCCGTTCGCACGGCTATCGCAGCCAGCCTTCTCCTGGCCGGTGTGACTGCCAACGCCTCAGACTACTACGTTGTGACGCCCGTCAAGGGTCGCACGGTCAACACCTCCGCCATCCAGGTCACGCTCGGCCAGGTCATGCTCGCGGACGCCAAGGTGGGTGCGGCCTACACCTACGACTTCAAGCCGAACCTGCAGGTCTTGGGTGATGCGGCGTACACCGGCTTCGGTGTCAGCTGGGCTGTGGCCTCTGGCAGTCTGCCGGCGGGCCTGACCTTGAACGCGTCAACCGGCGTTCTCAGCGGTACGCCGACGGCCGCGGGCACCTCGAACTTCACGGTCAGTGCCACGTACAAGACTAAGCCCGGCTCTCAGGGCTACCAGGTCGTGGTGGCCAACGCGCAAGCCATCGTCGCGCTTGCCGCCAACACCGACACCAACTTCGGCGCGGTTTCTGTGGGCTCGACCGCGAGCAAGGCCTTCACGTTCTCCAACACAGGCGGGTCTGCCGCTACCGGGGTCTACGCTGAGGTGGCGGGGGCAGGGGTCTCTCTGGGTACGCCCAACAACTGCGGCACGCAAGCCAGTCCTGTTACCGTAGCAGAGGGCTCGTACTGCCAAGTGATGGTCAAGTACACCCCAGGCGATGTGGGGACGCTGCAGGGCGCCCTGGTTCGGGTCAACTCCTCCGCAGCCACGTCGCCGTCCACCCTGGCACTCACCGGAAGTGCGGTGGACCCCTACGACGCAAACGTGACGCTGAAGCTGAACTTCAACGGCACGGACAACAGCACCACCGTGGTTGACGCCAGCCCCGCGGCCAAGACCCTCACTTTGATGGGTGCCGCGCGGTTGACCAGCACCACGTACAAGGCCGGAGGTACGTCCTTCCGCCTGAACCCGGATGGCGTCAACACCAACTACGCCGTGGTGTCCAGCGCGGCCATCCCGGCCAGCGGCCCCTTCACGTTCGAGGCGTGGGTTTATACGAACTACAGCGGAAGCGACGCGCAAGCCATCTACAACCAGTACGAGAACGGTACCGCCACGAGGACGGTCATCGTACTGGACCCGACGACCCGGAAGTTCGACTGGGGTCATGGTCAGGGTCCGTCGCTGGTCTCTGTCAACAGTGTTCCGCTGAACACGTGGACCCATGTGGCCATCACGCGAGATAGCGCCAACACCCTTCGCATGTTCGTGGGTGGCAAACTGGAAGCCAGCCTCGCCAACTACACCTACAACATCGAGCAGAGCCGTCCCTGGATTGGACGATTCAACAACATCAGCTACAGCGGCGCACCGTTCCGGGGCTACATCGACGAGTTGCGCATCACCGCGGGTGTTGCGCGCTACACCGCCGACTTCACGCCTCCCTCGGGTTTCTGAGCGCTGGCTTCCCAGCTAGTTTGCGCCTTGCGAAGCGGGGGGCACAATGCTGGCATGCAAACGCAACTTGTGCCATTTGACCTGCTTGAGCAACTGGCCCGAGAGCACCTTGGGGTGCAGACACTCGAAACCAGGAACAGTGACTCGCTTGATTTTGCGGACGTGGCAGTCTGGGCGCTGAAGTCTGCACTGGAGGCGGCGTACCACGCGGGCTACCAGGCTGGCTCGGCCACGACCAAGCCTCCATCCGATTGATGACGCCTGGCAAGCGCTATACAGCCGCTTGCCATGGTTAATCAGCTCCCCCTCATCCTGCAGCTGCTGCGCTTTTCTGGCGTGGCGCTGGTCGCCGCCCTAGTCCATCTGGGGCTGGCGACGCTGCTGGTGGCGCCCTCGCATGGGCTACCGCCCTTGGCCGCCAACGTCCTGGCATTCTTGCCCGCAGTCGGGGTCTCCTACTTGGGCCATCGCTGGCTGACGTTCCGA
>JACCDQ010108262.1_pt1 | contig 15654 bp, 13 predicted proteins | sample 7446031 | NCBI WGS metagenome assembly JACCDQ01 (sample SAMN15323442, study PRJNA562643) | freshwater metagenome | isolation source: river surface water | place: USA:Blue River Watershed | collected 2017-08-17
CGCCGCGTTCACCGCCGCGCTGTTGAGCGCCGTGTTGAGCGCCGCCAGGTTGCCCGCGTTCACCCCAACCACCCCCGCGTCCGCGTAGGTCTGCTCATCGGGCGTGATAGCTAGATCAGCGGGCAAACTGGCCATGCTCAGCAAAACAGCAACCGATGTATCAGCACTAAACTTATCGTCAACGATTGGATCGCTGACAAAATCATCAATGGTTGACGATACAGAGCCGGAGTTGATTTGATCGATACCAGACAGAACTGCCAGCATCTTTCCGTAGTGATTGAAGTTTGAGTTTATATTCCCATACGCATCCAATATCGGAACAACAGTTTCTTGCGTAATATCACTCAAACCAAAGGCATTACCAACCGCATTATTGGCAACCCTAACAGCATCAACATTTAGATTGGTATTGATTTCACCAAGACTACTTACCCCTGCCTTTCGCGCCGCAATTGTGGTGATCGGATTGATATTTAGATTGAAATCATCATTTCCAGACTCAATAACACCAACAGCCATTACAACGACATGACCCAGACTCCTTTCGTCCATCGAAAATTCGTCATAGTAATCATCACCATCACTGGTATCCCAAACCCTGGCTAAAACCAGTCCAGTGTATGTACCAATTTCAAATGCTGCGCTACCTTGCGTATCGAGCTCCTGAATCCCGTAAGTCGTCAAAGTGATGCCATCAGCACCCACTTTCAGTAGTTCAACACGAAGGCCATGCGTACTTACTACTGGGCCGGCAACAAACGAAACTGACACAAGACGCGACGAAGGTTCAACAATATCCGGAACTGCATCACTGGCACTAGCAAGAGCCGCAACTCCGATACCCCCCCCCGCCAGAACACCTAAAATTCCAAGTTCGAATCCAGATGCCACGCCCTTATCATTTAAATTATTTATTATTTTAGAAAGGTAATCATCACGAGTGACCATATCCATAAGAACATTATGATCACCATGCACATACACCACTTCTGCAATATTTTCAGAGGCCACTTCTAATTTGGATTGGGCCACTTCAAGGACATGCTGGCCTCCATTTTCGTCAGTAATGGATACACTACATTCATCGTCTACACACCCCGTGTAGTAATCTTCCACTCTGATCTGAGAGCCATCCGAAAAGCGCAACTCAAGGTCATCGCCCAGCTTAAGTGCAAGCATTGCATCTTGGCCGCTTACTGGTGAGGTCTTTTCCAAAATCACGTTGAGATGCTGACCTTTGGTCAATTTGATGCTTGACTTGGCGGCATCAAGATCACGAGAATTAATTTTTTTAATGATTTCAGACATTTCGCCTCCACACTTCAATTCAAGAAACTATTTTTCAATAAATGCACCAGTAAATGCACGCATCACAGGTTTAAAAAGAAATTCGAGAACGCTTCTCTTGCCAGTTATTACATCAACAGTGACTATCAAACCGGGCTTAACATCCTCAGACTTAATCGGAATCGTGTAAAATGAATGAGTGCGCTCCCAGTCAATAATCACATGAGCGCGGTAATAAACCTGACTGCGACCATCACTCCCTTGTTCACTAAAAGTATCAGGGCTAACATACGTAAGTTTGCCAATCACATTTCCGTAAATTGCCGAATCAAACGCATCAAATCTAACCCGGGCCAATAAACCGGGTCGCAAATAACCAACATCAGCAGGATTGACTTTTACTTCGATAATTAAATCATCCCCAACCGGGCTGATTTGCATGAGCTCGTCACCGGGCTTAAGCACACCACCCAGCGTGTTGATACGTACATATTTGACAACTCCATCCATGGGTGCGAGCAAATCGGTATGTTGTAAAATATTTTGCCTATCATCCCGTTTGTATCGACTTATTGCCAACTCCTCTTCAAGCTTGGCCACCTCTTTGCGCGAGTCGTCATAATATTTGTTTTTAGTACTATTAATACGAGTCTGTGCATCTATAACTTGGCGTTCAGCGCGAATTACTTCACTAAGACTAATATCCCCACTTTTATACAGGCGTTGATGCATGGCCAACTCATCGTCCGCAAGCTTCTTTGATTTCTCTAGGCCAAAGACTTCATCCTCCAAACTTTGTTTGCGCTGGTGATAAATGCCCATTTGCGCATCAATAAAATTCGGGAATTTTTGATCTTGGACCCCGTATGTTGGGCGACGATTCACTAACTCAGATAAAGCCCTGACCAGCGCAATGCGCTTGCTGGCGTATTCGGCCTCGCTTTGAGCGTAACCCGCCTGTGCGCGGTCCGACTCAAGTTCGGCTAGCAACTGTCCAGATTTAACAATGTCTCCTTCTTTGACGTGCAAGGCAGTCAGCATGCCGCCGTCTGTCGCTTGAACAACCTGCGTGCGTGAGCTAGGAATGACTTGGCCCTGAGCTCTCACAGCTCGATCGATTTCAGATAGATATGCAAAGAGCACAAGCATTGCAACTGCTCCAGTCAACAACCAGAGCATTGGGTAACGATGCGGTGCATTCATACCATCACCGCCTTCTGCTTGGAAAGGGAGAGCGCACTCTCCTGCTGGGGCGTTTGCGGTTGAACAGTACTAGGCTGAAGCTTCGCAAGTACAGCATCGCGCTTACCGTCCATCACAACATGCTGGCCAGCGATGACGATGATGCGATCAACCAATAGCAACATTTCAGGCTTATGGGTGACAAGCACCACCGTATCGGTGGGTTTCACAGTTTGGTGCATGGCCTGAATAATTTGCAACTCAGAATTGCGATCAAGCGAAGCCGTAGGTTCGTCTAGCAACCAAATGTTGGGGCGACGCAGGAAAGCGCGCGTAAGATTAACCAGTTGCCGCTGCCCCCCAGACAGCCCTGCCCCACCCTCGGCAATGACCTGCTCCAATCCATTGGGGTGTTTGACAATTACGGCTTCGTATAGACCCGTTTTTTTGGCCGCCTCGAAAATAACATCGTCACCCGGGTCTTCAAGTCCGAGTAAGAGGTTCTCGCGCAAGCTCCCCCCCAGTAGTCGCCCGTCCTGCGGAAGGTAGGCCAGATGCTTAGCAAGCAGCGGTTTGGCCAAGTGTGAGAGATCAATGTCGTCAAGCCAGATACGACCTTCGGTCGGCTTGTACATACCTGAAAGCAGTCTCAAAAATGTGGATTTACCCGCACCTATGGCTCCTATGACAGCTATTTTTTCTCCAGCGGCTATATATATATCGTGCAGTTTTAGGGCAAGTTTGCCTTGCAGTTTCATGCTGACGTCTTCAGTGCGCCATGCACCCCTGATGCGCTCCAGGCTAACTGGATGCTCGCTGCCGTGGTGATCGTCTTCCAATTTCCAAATAGCATCTAAACCTTGCAAGGCTGCTTTAACGTTAGCCCACGAGGTAAGTTGAATACCAATTTGAGTGACAGGATTAAGCACTCGACCAGAAAGGATGGAACAGGCAATCAGACCACCCATAGTGATTTCACCACGGCTAGCCATCCACGCTCCAACCGCAATCATCAACACATATGAAGCCTGCTGCAGCGCCAATGCGCGATATTGACTCTTTTCGTTGATGTTGCGCATGTCTAGATCAAGCTCGCGAGCCTCATCCGTGCTAGCAAGCCAACGCCCAAGCATTCGCCAACCACCCTGACCTGATTTAATAATCTCAGCAGCTTCAATTGTTTCAACCAACAGGCCGGTTTTGCGATTAGCGACGACCTGGCTTTTGTTGGCCAACTGACGCAAAAGTCCGTGATGCCACACACTTACGATGAGCGTGACAACAAAAAAGACAATCGGCAACAGAGCTAAAGGACCGCCAATGGCAGCAATGATAAAAACGAAAAGCAGTGCAAAAGGCATATCGACGGCTACATGCGTACTTAAAGTCACAAGAAAGCTTCGCACACTTTCATAGCCCCGCAACTGACCTGCAAGGGTACCTACACTGGCAGGCAGTTGATCCAAACGAATAGACAAAAAGCGCAAGTAGACAGTACGAGCCAGACGTTGGTCCACAACATCAATGAGCTTCTCGTATAACCCTGAGCGAACTTTTTTAGCGTAATACTCCAAAGCTATGGACAGCAATACTCCAAGAGTAAGCACGTACAGAGTTTGCATGGCAGCACTGGGTATAACGCGGTCATAAACCTGCATGCTGTAAAAGGAAATCAATATGCTCAAGAAAGCCAACAGCACACCCCCGACTACGGTTTCTACAAACAGGACTTTGTGCTGTCGCAGCTCATCAAGGGTCAGGCGTAGAACTGGGCTTTTACTGGCTCGATAGATCTGCTGCAACTTGAGCTCGACAAAATAGCATTCAGGGTAAGCATTGCACGCCTGCTCTTTCCATTGGCCTGTATCCGTGTCGAACCAGTCAGACACCCAATAACCCTCCGCATTTCGCGCACGCAAAATCCCCCATCGGCCATCTGGCGCAGCAATCAGCGCAGGCAAGATCGATGCATCTGCAGCATCAAACCAGCGTGCACTTTTGAGTTGAAGCTGCCGTGTGATAGTGGAAATAGCTTCTTGCCGACTAGTATTGGGCGCAACGGAATTAACCGCTTCTTGAAGTGCCAGTCGATCCACCGCCTGTCTTTGCAATGCAGCAAGGCGGATCAAAGTCAACCACAAGGCCTTGTGATGTTGCTCCGTAGTCATAGCGTTCAATTCTTTTTCAAAGTAATGGGAGAAGTACCAATTGGAGTTGCACCCAACAGGCTTTCCACGCCTTGAGTCAGAACTTGAAGTCTTAAGCTTGCCAGCTGTATAGCGCCTTGAGCATCAATAAGTTGGGTTTCGGCTTGGAGCTGTTCGCGTGCTACGTTCATGAGTTCTTGCCACTGTTTTCTACCCGCCAAAAATTGACGCTCCCAAGAGACCGAGACTTCGACTGCGGACTTTTTCGCACGTTGTAGGCTTTGTTGGCGTTGCAGTGCATTGCGAACTAGTGTCAGGTCACCTTGAATTTGATCCTCCACGGCCAATTCCTGGTACTGCAATGCATCCACTGCTGCTTTGTAATGGGCATCCGCTGCTTGGACACCAGAAAGACTCGACAAGCCACCACCTAAAGAGGAAGTAAGTCCTATGAACACCCTGTTTTGCGAAGGAAGACCAGCGTTGGTGTAGCTGCCAATCTGCCGCTCGGCTCGTACAAAAACCTCTGGAGACAGAGCTGATTTAGCAATTTGCACCTCGGCGTGTGCAAGCTCGATTTGAGCGCGCGCCTTGGAAATTTGTGGACTTTCTGCCCGCGCAGCCTGAATCAAGTCATCTAATACGCCATTCATGACGAGGATGACTTGATCTTGAGTCTTGGCTAGTCGCTCGCGTGAGACTGTCGAGAACGTCAGTAGATTGAGTTTACCCAGCGCCGTCTCGAGCTGCGAACGCACTGTGGCCGCTTCAGCCAGTATCCCATCGCGTCGCGAGTGCGCCAGATCAACGTCTGCAATTGAGGAAACACCTTCAGCGACACGCCGCTGAACCAGCGCAAGCAAACGACCATGTGTAGACAGACTACCTTCGTACGCCTCAAGCTTTTCATTGGCCACGACAGCCTCACTCCAAGCCTGGATCACTTGTAGCGCAAGCTTTTGCTGGACCTCCTTAAAATCAGCATGTGCTTCTAATGCCCGCGCTTCTGAACGAGCAAGCCCCGCCGCAAGCCTCCCCCCAGTCCACAATGGCTGTTGAAGGCGGACGATAATTGCGTGATCATCACCACCAGCATACGCCGGATCACGCGTATTGACTCGCTCAGCGCTAATCGACGGCGTGGGCCAAAATTGCCAACGCGCACCTTGCACCTCACTCTTTCCAGATTGGACTTGCATTTGCGCAGACCGAATACTTGGGTGATTTTGCAAAGCCCTGGCTATGTACTCGACGGGAGAGGTAATGGGATCGACTTGCGGGGCAATACTTGATTGCGCAAGAGCAACATCCCGAGAAATGACCGCACCAATCCCTATGAATACACAAACATAAAGTTTGACTTTCAATGGTTAACATCCCCAACGAAAATAAAGTTTGATCCAAGTTTTGATTTGCAATACGCAACATGACGGCCAACGAGTTCCAAAAATTTATCTGTTGGTTGAGCAGCTCTACATCTCCTATCTCCTTCGTTTTGTCGCCGAATAATCAAATTACTCCTCTCAAATTCGTCGAGCTTCAATCGAATCGCGCGCTCTGTGTAAACCCCATCAAAAAGCACTTGCTTTAACGACTGCGGCCCCACCAATCCCAACTGACTTGCGTAGAAATCTTTGGAAAGCGATAGGTAGATGTGCCTACCTACTAAAGAATTCACAACTGGATGATCAGACCAATTCCATTTGTGCAAATCACACAAGGAATGCATTAAACGCAAATCACTTTTATCCAACATACACGCACTTTTACGTAGTTTGATGGCTGCTAATTTACATAGACTTATGCGTTAATTGTCAGATATTGAACTTATTACAGGAATTTGTTTCCGCAACTTTCACGCAACTTACCAATAGTGGCAATCACTCGCAAATACATAGCATCTTAGTATTAATACGACAGCATCGATAGCGCCATTACAACTAGATTAATACATGCCATCTAATTGCAGAAAAACGAAAATGGGGAACAATGACTTGAGAAACCTTGCAGCGTAAAACATAGGCCAGAACGCTCCACTAGGCAAGCATGTCCATCTGAAAACGGCCAGTTCAGATTTGCAAGCATCACTACGGGTCTATGGTGGAGTCCAAAACATCAAGGTTCGTGCTCCACGACCTGCTCTTTGGCTTGTTCAGCGTACCAACGCTGAAACGACAAAACCATGAGCGTAGTGTTCGTCGCATCGCGGGCTAATTGCGCGCCGCCGATGGCACCCGTATCTCGTGCGGGATCAGGTACAGGGTTGGCGGGGGTTGCATCAGTGCAGGGGGAAGATTCGGCAATCGCGGACATTGGACCTGCTGCATGACTGGCGGGGATGCGCAGGCTGAAAGCGCCATCGCGCAACACAAGTGCACGGCGCGCCAATATGGATTTCTGGGTTTCATAGTCGGTCGAGATCTTCTGGTTGATGCGTTCTTGCTGGGTTTGGATCTGAGCCACATGCAAGGATTGGTTTAAGGCGGCGGTTTGCTGTTGCTGCCGCTCGGCGTCCCACGCTTGCTGGACATCCTGCTGTCCCTGCCGGAAGCCTGCCCCAAACAGGCCTGCAGCCAGCAGGCTTGCAACGATGCATCGCAGGGGCAAGGCGCCAAGCCAAGGTAATAGCCACGAACTCATGTGGCCTCCGGCGGCAGGTCCAGCGCCTCAAGCTGGTATTTTTCGATCATGGCGATTAACTTATCCGCATAGCGCGGGTCGGTGGCGTAGCCCGCCTTGGCCACGGCTTGGGCGAAGGTTTTGCCAGTAGTGCAAGCGAAACAGGTGGCGTAGCGTTTGCTGCGGCGCAGAAACTGCCCATGGTCTACCAAACAGGCCGGCCAATCGGAATAGGCGCGCCAGTCGGCTGGGATGACCACCCACTGCTGGTTCAGAAACTCCCGGGTGTTGAGGGTGATGCGCTGGCCCTTCCAGCTGCGGTCAGCCTTGATGCCAAAAAGGTTCTTGGCCCGCTTGGCCAGACCCGACTCGCCCCAGCCGGACTCCAGAGCGGCCTGAGCCACCACGAAGCTGGCGGGGATGCCTGTCTGCAAGCGACTAGCTTGTGCAGCAGGGCCAATGAGTGCGATGAAGTCTTTCGGTTTCACAGCATCTCCTTTACGTCCTTGGCCACTTGGTCGATGGAAGCGTCTCGGCGCTGACCTATAAAATTGAACACCCAGCGCACCATGGCCCAGCCGGGCAAGCCGCAAGCGAACATAAGCCCGCCAAGGGCGCACAGGCCCACCGTAGAAAACGCCCAGTGGTGCAAATGAAAATGCTCCACCGTGATGGCCCCACCACCGATGCTGGAGACCACCGTACTGATCAGGCCCACGGCCCATTCGCGTTTGTCACGCGGCGGCGTCATGAGCATGACCACCACGGCGGCCAAAGTGGCACCACTGGCCACTGCTGCAGCGGTGCCACCAAAGGCCTTGTAGGCGACGGCCGCCCCTGCCACGCCAGAGCTTGTCGGTTCGGGCATACGAATCTCCAAAGTAAAAAACCCGCACTGACCCAAGCCAGGCGGGTAGAAGTTGGGTTGAATGTTGAATGGACTGTCGAACTAATTGTGTTTTGACTCAGGCTGCGACAGTTCGGTCGTAGGCCAGGATCGGAATCACGCGTCTGGCACTTTGTTCCGGGACTCCATGGACTTGCCCGAAGATGTCTTTGCGGTCTTCACGAAAGTCGCCGTCGATGAAATACGGAATGCAACCCGTCAGATACTCGATGGCCGCAGCCAGAAACGGCACGTTATCCGAATAGGCTGCATCGCAACCCGCATCCCACAGCCGTCCTTGCAAAAACATGCACGAGCCCTTGCAAAGTTGCAGGACCGGGCAACTGGGGCAGTCTGATCGGTGGCTCCAGTGCGTGGCGCTACGCATCTTGACTGCCTGCAAATTGGACAAATGGCCAATCTGGTGACGCTGGCCATTGGGTGCAGTGGCAGCTGCGCTGACGTTCTGGCAGGTGATCACCTTGCCGTGCAGGTCCACCGCCAGGTTGTTCGGTTTGTCCATACCGCACTTTTGACCCAGAGACGATGCTGGGCGTGCGGTGCGAATGGACTGCACATAATCCATGATCCGCAGCTGCGCCACCGACATGCGCGAAGCCAGACCCTGGCGCAGTTCTTTGTAGGCCAAGGACCTGAAACGCACATGGTCCTGTTGCGTTTGCAGCGTTGCCGCCAAGCCGCCTTCATCGTAGGGGTCAATGAAAGCACCCTCCCCGATGTTCACATCCCTGCCAAAGCGCTGCTGAATCCATGCCTGAATCTGCGCCCGACTTTGGTTGCTGGCATGGACCATGACGTTGATGCTGATACGGCCCTGAGGATGCAAGCGGGCATACAGGTCCATGATGGCGGCATATTTTTCGGGATCATTCAGCGAATCTGGGCCACGGGTCGACTGGCCTGGACCGTCGTGCGACAAGCCCACAGAAAACCCCATGCGGTCGAGCCACTCGTTTTTCTGGGTATCGAGCAAGCTGCCATTGGTGATGACGCTGAACCGAACATCCGGATACAAACCACGAAGACGTTCGGCCAGCGGTTTGAGCGTCTTCCAGTAAACCAAGGGCTCGCCACCCCAGAATTCGATACGCTCGGGTGGCTCAATCAGCGCGTCAGTCAGTTGAGCGATGAACGGCTCGATGTCATCCGGGTTGCTCGCATCCGCATGCGGCACAAAGCGCTGGTTGCAGTAACTGCATTCGTAGTTGCAGGACAGCCCCAGACTGATCTTAAGGATGCGCACCTGACCCTTGCGGCCGGGTTGGCTGAACGACACCGCCGTGGCATCCTGGAAACTGCCGGGCTGAACAGGCACCACGGGTGTGCCGTCCTGCCAGGTCAGCGTGGACAACTGGTTGTCGTAGTGCAGCAAGACTTTCTGGCCGTCTTGACGCAAGGCGTGAATGGTGAACATGGTCATCAAAACCTCATCTCTTTGTGCAGCTCGATGTAGCTGTGACTGGCTATCTGAAAATTCACCACCAGGCACATGCGCGTGCCCTGCCCTCTGTAGGGGTTGGTTTCATGCCAGACGTAGGCGGGGTGAATGATGGTTTTGCCGGTGTAAGGGGCAATGGAGAGCACTTTTTCCCAATAGGGGTAGTTGATTGCGCCTCGCGGGTCTTGCAGCAGCAAGGCATGCGTGCCGTGGCGGTGTGACTTACCCAGCTCGGGGTCGTTGTGGTCAGGAATGTCCAGGTAGTGAATCAGGACATGATCGACAGACTGGTGATAGTGCGGAAAGGTCCTGCCGCCTGTGATTTGCACATTCCCAAAGCACCTGCCCACAAGCTTCAACTCATCCGCTTGCTCGATGTTCAAGGCTTGTCTCAGGTATTGCCGATAAGCATTACAGGCCAACAGCTCGAAGGAAAGGATGGCGTTCTTCTCGGGGTGCTGGTTGGCCTCGGCGAACAGGTTGTAATGGGTCGAAGCGTAAAATTGCTTGGACTGCATGAATCTGAAAAAGTCTGGTGAAGACTCGGACAACTTGTCCCGATCTGCCTCTTTGCGTTGCAGGAGCGCCATCAGCTGCTGACGCATCGGCTGTGGCAGTGCCAGATCAAACTCGGCAATGGGCGTAACCCAGTGGTTGGCGATCTTCATGCAACCACCTCAAAGGGAACGTCCAGCAGCCCGGAGTAGTTTCTGAAACCCAACTTGATCTTGAAGGCGTCACCTGCAACCAATCCCAGGGCATGGACCTTGAATGACGCTTTACCGTTGATACTTCGCACCCGGCGCATGGGCAAATAACCCCCTGTTTCCTCCAGGTACAAAGTGGCATCCCTGCCCTCGGCGCTGACCACCTGGACAGTGACCTGCTGCTGGCCACCCGCTCCAATCTCTCCACCGCCCGAGATCAACTCAAGTCGAGGGAAGGCCTCGTCCATATCTGGCAAGTAGTTGTAATCCTGAGCTTCGACGAAACCTTGCACGCTGCTTCTGTAGCCCAGCGAAAGGTTGTATTTGAGCGTCATGCTGCACTGGGTAAGCGGTGTGCTCGCAAAGGGCTGGTAGATGAACAGATTGCTGGGTGTCCCCAGGTTTCTGACCGAGCGCATCGGGTGCATCTTGGTGGACGTTTCAAAAGCAATCGCGTTGTAAAACGGGCGCAGGTTGCCTTCATAGTCCACACCACACACCCAGACTGCAGCATCAGACTTTTCTCCGCTGCGGATGGATGGGTCGTCCAGGTCAAGCAATGAATACGAAGCTGCTTTGAAATAACGCCCTGCCAACTGAGTAGACAAGCTCTCACCAAGAACCAGCGGTTTACCCAACTGCACACAGGGTAAGCGGTCGTGGTAGACGCCAGTGGCTTTGGGCGGCAGCTGGCCAGGCACAAAATTGCCCTCAAATCGCAGAGACCGGATGCCTTCGGATTGGTCATCGCTCGGGTCTGCGTCAGCCTCATAGATGTGCTGTTCGATTTCGACATATGCAGTCAAACAAACGATGCGCTCGGTGACCACCAAGTCCAAAAATACGGGGTAGGACATACTGGGGATGGATTTATGAAACACAGGCGTGCTCCTTAGCAGTTGCAATTGCAGTTGCAGTTGCAATTTGTGTAGTACCGGACCATCCGATGAGAAATCTGGCCGCCGTTGTCCATGAGCTCATGGTTGATGAGGTAGTGCGGACCGCTGCCATAGCAGTTGATGACGTTTTCTTCACCCAGCTGAAAGGCTGTGGGACTTCCTGAGGTCACCTTGGAGCTGATTGGACGCACGCAATTGCCTACCGATGCAAAGAAGTAGTCATGCAGCCAGCCGTAGTTGGCGGTCCACATGGAGCCGCCGTTGTTCATGTACATGTCCCAGTTGCCGTCGGTCTTCAAAAACCCCATCAGGTTGCTGTTGACGTGCAGATAACGGGTACTTCCCTGATCTGTGTCGTAGAAATCAATCGTGGGGGATGTGCTCTGTACGGTCTGGCTAGGCAGTGTCAGGCGTCCACTCATGCTGTCGCCCGTGCGTGCTACCCGCCCCGACAAATCGATGTTGACCGTGGCGTTGCCGTTCGAGTCAGGACCACCACCGTTGACCGAGCGGACAAAGGCCGAGGCGTCGTAGCCGTCCAGGCGGTCCGCGTCCGTCGCCTTGGCGCTGATGCCCAGATAGGCCGTGTTGTGGTTGTGCGATGCCAATGCGAATGAGCTGGCGTGCTGGCCGTCGAGCAGGTCGGCATCGAGCCCGGAGCCAGTGCCATCCACTGTAAGCAGCTTGGCGAGCACATCGGCAGCGGTGTAGGCGGCAGCATTGAGCTTGGCCGCAAACTGGGCGTCGATCCCACTGGCCAAGTCCATGATGAAGCGCCAGTTGTCCGGGTTGGTGCCGATCAGCTGGTAAAGCTTGAGCTGATCCGTGCGGTAGCACAGCATGCCCACTTGCTGGTTGGTCGTTGGAAACGTGGTGCCACTGTTACAGGAGATCGCCGTCTTGTCGTTGTTCAGGATCTCAATCAGCGAGTCAGACAGCGTGCGCGACGACGGTATGTCGGTGAAGTTTTGCATGGTGAATGGGTGGGTAAGTGACTGAGGTACATGGGATCTGTCAGTACCCCTGCGCGATCCAGGTGAAGGTTCCGGTCACGCGAGCGCCAGAGGTGTTTTCTAAAACTGCCGTGAAGCCTGTTCGGGTGACCGCACTGGACAGGCGCGGGATGGCGACCACCGTGCCGCCCTTGTGGGTCATGGTCACCTCGGGCGGCACTCTGAAGCTGCGGGTAAAGCCAATCACAGCACCTGCCTGCGCATCGGTGATCTGCACAGTGCCCCGATCAAAGACATCGGGCACATCCACAGTCACGCGCAGCGCATCAATGAAGCCCCGATCGGAGTTTCTGGACTTCAAGATGGCGCGGAACAAGGCGCGCTGGTAGGTGTAGTCGCCCTGAATGAAGTCCCGGAAATCCGTGTAGCCCGGAGGATGGCCCGCTTCGACGATGCTTGCAAAGTCGGCCTCGGTGATCTCGGTGCTGGCCACGATCATGTCGCTGATCACGCCGTTGGCGTGGCGGCGATACTGCTCAGCAAGCGCCAGGGCTTCATGAGCCTTGAGGCGCATCGCCCGGCTCAGGGCATCCGAGACACCCAGCCCTTCTTGCAGGAGCCGTCTGTACGCCACTGTGCGGCCCAAGGTTTCGGCAAACGCCAGTGCCTCGGCCACCTCTTTGACGGATTGGCGACTGAGCTGATCGCTCGTGGTGAATGCCTCAGCGACTGGCTTTTGAAGCTGCTTGGAGGCCTGATCGCTCACAGCCAAACCCTCGCTGATGCGCAGGATGAAGGCGATCAGGTCGTAATAAGTTTCGGCAAAGTTCAGCGCTTCGGAGACCCGTTTTCTGAAACCCTGATCCAGCCTATCGGTCAAAGTCACCTCTTCAGTGAATGCTTTGGCAGATACCCGCGCGGATACCGATGACACCTGCAGGCTCTCGGCATGCTTTTGGCCCATTTGCCGCGACAAGGCTTCGGTCACAGGCAGGCCTTCTTGCAGGGCTTTGGCTACCAAGCGGGCCAAGCCGTCCAGCGTTTGGAGGTTTTCTTGAAAGGACTTGCCGCTGGAATTGGAAACGCCATCTGCCACCCCCAGCGACTCAACCCAGCGCAGGACATAGGCAATCAGGTCGTAGTAGGTGTCGGCAAATCCGAGTGCCTCTGCCTTTTGCAGCGCGGCTTGATGCCGACGGGTTTCTGCAAGGGACAAAGTTTCAGTCAGGCGTTTGCCATGCTGACGGCCTGAGGCCTGCGTCCAAGCCAGCGTGGCAGCCACGGCCACCACATAGACAGCAGGGTACGCCGTGAGCCAGGATTTGCCCGCACTGGCACTAACCCAAGTGAAACTGGCATTGGCCCAGGTGTAGCGCGGCCCTTGGGACTCGCCTACGGTGACCGTCTCGGCCATGATGATCAGCTCATGGTGAAGGTGAACACGGCCGTCAGGCTGTCGTCCGCCCCCTTGTTCACCACCGGGAACACCACCCTGTCGAGCATGATGCCGCCCGATGCGGCATTGAACACCCCAGCTTCCGTGATTGCCCCCGTGCCGTCACCTGCAGGGAAGTCGGCCGTGAAGCTGAAGGCTTTGGTGCCAGTAGTGTGGGCATAGGTGGCGGCGTTTCGGTCGAGCTCGGAGACCAGGGCCAACTGGCTGGCCGCAGCCGCAGTGGTGCCCGTGCCCAGGGCGATGAAACCCATGACCGAGGGACGACTGGCGGATTTGCCGATGGCGTCGGCGATGAAATCAAAGCCAACGTTGACAATGATGTTGTCTTTGTGAACGGTTTCGATGTCGCCACTGGCGCGGCGAACAATGAGGGTCATCGCCCCCTGCAATTGCATGGTTTCGTCAATCATGTGATGCCTTAAAAGTAAATTGCTAAAAAAATCAGTGCCTGCTCAGTGCAGCCGCAAACTGCTGAACGCGCCCACGGGCTCAAGCCGTGCGCTGGCCGACTGGACACCGCCGCCCATCCGGGCGGCAAAGAGGCGGCGCTCGGTGCTGGTCTGGCACACCCCCAGGCAGACCCGATCGGATGCTTCCAGTCCAAATGCGAGCGTGATTCGCCGGGACAGGTGGTCTTCCAGAAAGAAGTCTTGCGTTTGGGCGTCATAGCCCAGCAGCAAAGCGCCGCTCGGTCCCATTGCCTTCCAGATCACGCAGGTCGTGACCTCTTGTGGGATGAACCAGAACGAGGTGTGGAACACCTGCGGCATGTTCACAGTCCAGGCCACCTGAGTGGTGTCTTTGACCATGAGCCCCATGCCGTAGCGGCCATCGCCGTAACTCACGCCCGCCGACTGGCTCGTTACCGCATTGCCAATGCCCATCACAGAGCCGCTGAGCCGCCAGCCGTAGAGCTCACCCGGGTGCAGCACATCCTCTCGCGCCATCTGAAACCGCGCATCCACGTTGGCGATGGCGCCGTCGTAGGTCCACTGCCGCCGGGCGGCGTCACCGCTCCAGACGAAGTTGGCTTCCTGCCAGGTGGTGCGGTCATCGACCGAAGCGCCCAGGCTGCTGAGCAAGGTGTTCTGTGCCCGGATGGGCGAGACCAGATCCAACTCGAACAGGTATTCGGCCACTTGCGCGCCGGTGTTCATGCGCAGCACGTTTTTTCCATTGACCGTGACCACCGCGGCGAAGTGCTTGGTGCCAGTAAAGCCCCCTGCTTGCTCGTCACGCTCGAGGATCAGGTTGGCGTTTTGCGGCTGGGCCACCACGGTCGAGACGAAGGTGGGCGTGACGCTGTAGATGCCGGGCGAGGCGATCGCCTTGATCCAGAACTTGCGCTCGCCATCAAATCCCGAGGGCAGCGTGTAGCTGGTGGACTTGACCTCGGCCACAAACAGCGATGCATCCCATGCCGCCCCTTCTCGCAGCTCGTAGCCCACCACCTCGGGCTCTGGGTTGGGTTGCCAGCGAAACTCCAGCCGGTTGGCCGACTGCACGACATCGAACTGGCGCACCGTGGCCGGGGCCAGCAAGGTCAGCACAAAGGTGGTGACATGCGCGCTGCATTGGCCCGAGGTGTCATAAGCGCGGATGTGGTACGGGTACTGCCCGGCCGCGTCCTGGTCGTGGACCATCTGGGTGCCCGAGGTCTTGGCGACCAGTAGGGCGTCGTCCCAGCCTGGCCCCACTCTCACCTCATAGCCCGCCAGATCGGCATCGGGCAGTTCGTCCCAGCTCAGCAGCAGATCGGACATGCGCCGCTGCACGGTAAAGCCGGTCACATCCGACGGAGGCAGTGTCTTGCCCAGCACCGTAGCGCTGAGTGTGGTGGGCGCACTTTCTTTGCGGGTGATGCCGATGGCCCTTAAGCTGAACTCGTACTCCCCCTCTTGTGCATCCCGGATTTCTGCGTAATTGGCGCTCACCAGCGGCAGGCTCACGAAGTTGCCACCGCCCACCCGGTAGGAAAGCCGGTAGGCGATGGCCGCAGGCACCTCAGCCCAGGAAAGTTGGACCAGCACCTGCGCCCGGTCTTTGACCCGGTACA
>JACCDQ010538854.1_pt1 | contig 15652 bp, 16 predicted proteins | sample 7446031 | NCBI WGS metagenome assembly JACCDQ01 (sample SAMN15323442, study PRJNA562643) | freshwater metagenome | isolation source: river surface water | place: USA:Blue River Watershed | collected 2017-08-17
CCTTTTGTTTATGTAATGCATGTACCATTATATACTTTAAATTAAAAAATAGATTTTATTATAAAAAAAAGATATTATTTTCACAAATAGTTGCAAATAATTATATAAAAATAGGAGTTTTAAATGTTAAAAAAAATAAGTAATTTATCAATAGCTACTGTAATGGCTCTATCTTCTACTGGTTGTATGAATAAAGAACCAAATAAAGCAGAAGAAATAGATAATTTTAAAGAGGCTCTAAAAGATTATAAGCCTGAAGCTGAAAAACCTGTTGAAGAAATTAGAATTTCAGGTTATACGCTAAAAGAAAATAATCTTAATAAAAAACTAAAAGAAGATTATGAAATTGAAGTTAATTTAAAAAATAAAAAATTAGGTGACATAGTTCAAATAGGGAATTATTCAGTTATCATAGATCCTTTAATTGCAAATAGATTTATAAATTTAAATAATGGTGTTGAAAGAGGAAAAATATCTGACATTCTAGATAAAATAGCTTATACAACAGATTCTTATTGGACTTATGAAAAAGGTGTTGTTAAATTTATGAAGACAGCACAAATCGTTTATACTTTTCCTGCTTTATCTTTAACTAGAATTTCTGAGATTTATAATATTGGAGAAAAAGATTCAACGGCTAAAATGGATTTAAAAGAATCAATTTTTGCTGATTTAAATGAAGTTATTACGGGACTTGTAGAATCATACACATTAGAAGGTTCTATTGTTTATAATAATGAAAATAAACAATCAAAAGTTTATGATTCAACTAAACAAAATAATAATAATGTTGAAAATTCAAAAAATAATTCTTTAACTGAAAATGGTAAAAAAGAAAAAACAACTGATTTAGCTAAAGATACAAAAGAGTCAACTACTTTTAACTCAGATATGAATATTTCATTAGAACCAGATACTTCTGGTAATATAGAACAACCAGGTGCAAAAAAACAAGTGCCTGTTCAAAAAAGTGGTAATGATAGAATTACAAATAAAGGTATTAGTGATTCTCAAGACGTTGTAAAAGATAAAGATAGAACATTAGAATCAACTGATTCATTAGGTGTTAAATCTGATAAAAACTTAAGTATTAATCAATCAGGTATAAAACAAACTAATGGTAATAAATTAGAATTAGCTGAAGAAGTTAAAATGAAAGAAAATTTTAAATCAAGTACAAAAAGAATAGTTATTTCTCAAAATTCAGGTACTGTTATAGCAACTTTAACTCCAGCTGAAGAAAGAATGTTAGATACTGTTTTAAATACAGTTATGGAAAAAAGATTTGGTAATATGATTAAGTTAAAAACTTATGCTTTAATTGTAGATTCTGAAAGAGCAAAAACATTTAATGCTGAATTTAGTTCTTTAATTAAATTTAATGGTTATGATATGCCAGCAAGTATTAATGGTGGAAATTTTGCATTTACAGTACCACAAAGAAATATTCCTAATACAGGTAATTTATTTAATTCTATGGTTCAATATTTAATTTCAAACAAACAAGGTGAAGTATTGATAAATCCTAGTATAGTTGCTTTACCAAATGTTTTATCAAGAATTCAAGATACTTCAAATATTCCTTTCTTAGAACCAACTGATTTAGGAAATCAAAATGGAAGTGTTTCTTATGGTATTAACTATGTAGAAGAAGGGGTTAATATGTCTGCAATAGCAAATGTTTTTGACGACAATATTATTATGGCTTTAAAATTTAGTGTAACTCAATATTTAGGAAATAAAACTGTTCAAGCTGGAGTTTTAGGTTCATTTGACTTACCATTAGCAGCACCGAAAATTATTCAAACAACTTATAGAATAAGTCCAGGTGATATTTTAGTTCTAGGTGGTTTAAAACAAAGTAAATACAATAAAGAAGGGGAAGATTCTTTTATGTTACCTACTAAGTTAGATAGATCAACAACTAGAAACGAATTTATTTTTATAGTAATGCCAACATTAATTAAATTTGTTGTTGATCCTACTTTAGCTCAAAATCATAATATGAAAGATATTAAATCACCTACTTTATCTTTAGAGCAAAAAGAGTTACAAGGTAAAAAGAATACAACAGAAAATGTAAAGGTTATTCAATCAAATCAAGTTGCTCAAATAACCTCTGTTGAAGAAGTTATTAAAACAAAAGATTTGCCAGTAGAAGAAGCAAATATTAAAGAAGATACAGTTTCTTCAAATAAATAAAAGGAGGATAAAATGGAAGAATTAAAAGGTGGAAATCTGTCAATGGAAATAGTTAATGTTGCTGATTCCTCTAATAAAAAGGTTATATCTTCTGTTATTAAATCTAAGTTAGGTATTGCTAATCCAACAAATATAAAATATTTACCATTAGATAATAATAATATAGTTATTATTCATAAAGAAGATATTTCTAAAAATAAAGAATTTTTAAATAAAACTTTTTGTACTATATTAACTGTATGGGAAAAATTAAAAGAAGATAAACAAAATGGAGTTGTGATATTTGATATTAATGGTACTTTAAATGCAGTATCTTTAATTGATAATGAATTAAATATTGTTTTAAAAAATATGGAAATTGAATTAGCTGTTTTATTATCTCTATATGAAAATTTTAAAAGCAAAAAAGTTACATTTTTTTATGAAGATTCATTATTAATAGAAAAAGAATTTGAAACATTATCTTCTATGTTGGATATACCTTTAAATTATTTTCATAAAATGAATTATGAAGAATCTTTTAATATAGAAAATCATTTAATTGGTTTTTCAGAATCTTTTATAGGAAATATAATTGAAAAGATAAAAAAAAGAAAACAACAAAAAGAAGAATCTTTAGATTCATTAGAAGAAAATGTAGAAATTGCAGCTGAAGCTTCTACACAAGAAATGTATGATAAAGCAAAAGTACAATTTATTCAATATAGGGGTTTAATTATAGGTGTTATAGTTATATCTATTTTATCTGGTATAGGTTATTTTTCTTATATTAAATATGAAGAAGAAAAAGAAGCTGAAAGACAAAGATTAATTTTATTGGAATCACAAAAAAAAGTTTCTGACGATAATCAATCAATTTTGATTACTAAATTAAATAAAAATACAGCTTTAATGAATTCTTTAAAATTAGCTTTAGAAAAAGAATTTACAGTATTAAAAGTAGCTAATAACTATATTCACTTAATAACAGAAGTTTCTTATAATGAATTAGCAAAAGATATTAATCAATTTATGTTTTATAAAAAAATTAAATTATCAAATAATTTATACAAAGAAATTATTTATATTAATATTGATCCAGAATCTTTAAAAAATTTATCAAAAGAAGCTGTTTTAAAAATCAAAGAGAAAGAAATAACTCTTCAAAATTTTTTAAATCAAGGTAATTTTAAAGATTTTAGTGTTAACGAAGATAGTTCTAAAAAATTTGCTTTTTATAAAGAATATAAAACAAAAGAAGATTTATTAAATGAATTAAATGGTTTAGAAAATCTAAATACACATAATATTCAATTAAATATAGTAAAAAAAGGATTGATCGGATTTGATTTATATATCATGTTTATAAAATAGTTTAATAAAGGATAATTTAAAAATGGCAGATAAAATGACAGAAGAGCAAGAAAAAAATGTTTTAAAGGTTATGGGGATCTTAAAATTAGATATGATCTCTATAGCTGAGTTAAATATTGTTATGACATTGAAATTTATTGATAAAAATGTTTTTTTAACTAAGAATATGGATCTTATAGTAAAAGATCCTTTAAATATGCAAATTCATGTTATGAAAAAACTATTAACATTAAACAATATTTATTTAATAAATGAAGATACTTTTGAGGAAATTTATGAACAATTATTATCTAATGCTGAAAAAAACATTTCTGTAACTGAAGAAGTAAAAGAGCAAGACGAATTAGATAATACAGAGATTTCTAAATTAATTTATCAAATATTTTATGCAGCAAAAATAAAGGGTGTTTCTGATATACATATACTTCCTAAAAAAGATACAACTATTATTAAATTTAGAATTGACGGTAAATTAGATATTTATAATTCATATCCTAAAAATTATTGCACTGTTTTAGTTAATAAAATAAAATCAGAAAGTGGTATGGATCAATTTATTTCACATTTACCTCAAGACGGTAAGTTAAAAAAACAAATAGATAATGATCCAATGGAATTCAGGGTTTCAACATGTCCAACAATTTATGGTGAAGACGTTGTTATGAGGGTTGTTAATACTGATAACTTATTTACAATTGGTCTAGAAGATTTAGGTTTTGAACCAGAAGATTTAGCTATTTATAGAAGAAACTTTATTGAGCCTTACGGAATGATTATTAATGTTGGTTCTACTGGAGCAGGAAAAACAACTACATTCTATTTAACATTAAATGAATTATTTGAACATTTTCCAAATAAAAATATTTGTACTGTAGAAGATCCTGTTGAGATTAAATTTGACCTTGCTGTTCAAATTCAAATTAATGAAGCTATGGGTTTAACATTCCCAGCTGTTTTAAAATCTCTTTTAAGACAAGATCCAGATATTATTCTTATTGGGGAAATGAGAGATTCAGCTACAGCTGAAATAGGTATTCGTTGTGCTCTTACAGGACACTTAGTTTTTTCTACACTACATGCTACAGATAGTTTTAATGCTGTAACAAGATTAAGAGACTTAGATATTAGTGATACTTTATTATCAACTACTTTATCTTGTATCTTATCTCAAAGGTTAGCTAGAAGACTTTGTTCTTGTAAAGTTGAATATAATATACCACAACCTGTTATTGATAAATATGGTATTAAATTTACAACTGCTTATAAAGCTGTAGGTTGTCCAAAATGTTCTAATCTCGGTTATAAAGGTAGAACAGCTATTATTGAAGTTTGGGAATTAGACGAAGATTATAAAAATGCTATTGCCTTTAATGAAGGTGAGGTAAAAATAAAACATTTAGCTAAAAAGAAAAATTTTCAAAACTTATGGAAAAATGGAATGAAAAAAGTAGAAAGAGGAATACTTTCTTTTGAAGAATTAGAAAGTGTTGTTAAACCAGATAAAATAATCAATTCTTTAAGAATTGAAGAAGAACATTAATAGAGGTAAATTCATGTCATTATTTAGAGATATAATAAAAAAATCAAATGAAATAAAAGCTTCAGATATTCATATATCTGAAGGTAATTTAGTAGGTCTAAGAGTTTTTGGTAAAATTCAAAAACAAGTAGATTTTGGTATATTAACAAAAGAACAAACTGTAGAGATATATAATGAAATGACTCGTGATCAATCAAAAAATAGTTTGACATATTATAAAGAATGCCTGGATAAAGAAGGAACTGTTGGATTTGGATTAAAGTATGAAGATAACATTAAATTTAGGGTTAACGCTGCAATTTATAAAGACGGTTATTATATTGTTTTAAGAAGAAATGAAGCAAATCCTCCTTTATTAAAAGATTTACATTTTTATGAAGAAACTTTAATTGGTCTTAATTATGCTATAAAACAAACAGCAGGTTTATTTTTAGTTGTTGGACAAACAGGTTCTGGTAAATCAACTACTCTTGCCGCTATGCTTAGAGAAATCAATGAAAATGAAGAAGGTAAAAATATTGTTACATTAGAAGATCCTATAGAATACGAACATATTCCTGTTAAAGCAAATGTTGTTCAAAAAGAAATTGGTAGAGATTTAGCAAATTTTGATTATGGATTAAAAGCAGCAATGAGGGAAGATCCAGATATTATATTATTAGGAGAGATTAGAGATATTAATTCTTTAAATGCAGCTTTAAAATTATCTGAAACAGGTCATTTAATTTTTGCAACTTTACATACAGATAATGCTATATCTACAATTGATAGAATAGTTGCTATGTCAGATAATCCTGTTTTAACAAAAAATAGATTATCAGCTGTTATGATTGGTGTTATAGCTCAAAAACTAGTTCCCTCTCCTGACGGAAAAAGAGTTCTTCTTTGGGAAATATTAATTCCTGATCAAGGTATAAAAAATAATATAGCTTTAGGTGAATTAAATACTATAAAATCTTCTATAGATCAATTACCTATGTCTCAAAGCTTTAATAGAACTTTAATTCAGCATTTTAAAAATGGAAAATTAAGAAAAGAAGATATTTTTAAATATACTCCAGATAGAGATACTCTTCTTACAATGCTATCTTAAGTTAAATTTAATTTAATTATCTGTATAATGAAAAGAAAAACAATTTGTTTTATTTTCATTATATAAGGAATTTTATGCTAAAACTTTTCTTTTTATCTACAATAATCTTTATTTTATCAGGTTGTTCTTCTAAAGAAGAATTTATTAAAATAAAATTTGATATAAAAAACCTACAAGTTAAAGAAACTAACAACACTTGGAATTCTCAATCTGATCCTAATGAAGCACCTTTTTTTGGTTTATCTTTTGATAAAAAATATTTTGTCGGAGGAACATTTGTTTTTAATGAAGATAATAATTATGTCAAAGGTCAAGTTAATTTAATAGATATACCTTTATCTGAAGATCAGGAAATTATTGATTCAAATCAACAAGATATACAGAAAAATTTGTTTAAAAAATCTATTGTAGGGTATTGGCCTGTAATTAATTGTTATAATGACTCTGAACAGATATTTGGTACTATTAATGTAGTAAAAGATTTTCATAGAACAATATTAATAGACGAATCTTGTTTATATATAAAAATAAAAAATGAAACTTTGGAGTCTTCACATGAATGAAATCAATGAAATTAAAAAAATAGATTTTAATATTAAAAATTTAAGAAATATAACTTTAATGTTAGAAATTTTATTTATTTTTATCTTAGCTGGAACAACACCTATTTTAGGAGTTATACATTTTAGTTTTTCTGAATTTTGTGTTTATAGTCTTATTATTTTAGGTATGTATGTACCAATGGCTATAACTAATAAATTTTTATTTGATAGAAGATTTAGATTACAATCTGTAATTGACCAAAAAGAAAGATTTGAAAAACAACAAAAAGATAGAAGTGAAAGAATTTTTACTGAGAAAGATAGAACTTATGATTATCAACAAAGTTATAATCAAAGAAGTTATAATCAATCTCAGCAAAAAAGTGAATTTTATGCCAATAAGAACATGAAAAACATTATACATGAAAAAGAATTAAAAATCCTTAATTTAGAAGTAAAAGAATTGAAATTTTACACAAAAAGTGATATTAAAAATGCATATCGTAAAGTAGCAAAAGAAAATCACCCTGATTTTGCTAAAAATGAACATGATACAAAAATTAGAACTGAAAAAATGTTTGCTATAAATGCAGCTTATGAGGTTTTATTAAAGAAAGTAAAATAAGAGCTATAACAGCTCTTATTCTTAATTATTATATTGCCAAGCAATACCAAATGTGATTTTATCTTGTGTAATTTCTGAGCTACTATGTAATTCATGTGAATATTTAGTATTTAGAGAAATTGTTTTATAGATATTATAAGTAATTGGAACTGATATAATACCTTTTATATAAGTTGAATCATGTTGAATTGTTGTTGCAGTTCCTGTTTTTAATTCATATTGTTGATTAACTTGTGCAGCAGTACCAAAAATACCAGCTTCAATTTTATCTGTTAATGGGAATCCAAAACCTAGAGTTGTATATACACCATGAGTTAAATAATCTTCTTTAACTTGAGAATTACCAGAAGATCCAGAATCTGTTTTATAATCGTTGTAATCATATCCTAATTCAACAGTTGTAAAGAAACTTTTAAAATCTTTTGTTAATCCAAATGCTAAATCACCTAAAATACCATTACTGTCATTTGATAAACCTAAGTCATAACCCATTTTACCTCTCCAATATAATTCAGCTGAACCATAATTGAATTTCTTTAAAGTAGCTTTATTTGAAGCAATTAATGCTACAGAATTTAAATAACTTGTATCTTCTACGTCAATAACAGAATTATCAAGATTATTTTGACTTTTATGTGTCATTAGAGTTAAGCCAAAAACTTGGTGATTGAAATTTGTTGGAGATACCTCAGCTAATGAAGTAATGTCAGCACTAGCTGTTATACAACCAATAGTTGAAGCTAATAAACTAGATAATACTATATTTTTAATTTTCATTTTACATTCCTTATGTTAATTTTTTCTTTATTATAACAATAATGAATTATTTTTTCAAGTTAAAACTTCAACAAATGTTAAGTTTTTCTTTGATAAAATAAAAATAAAAAGGATTTTTAATGAAAAAAACTTATTTAGGTGATTGGAATAGAAATTTTTTACCAATTCAAGTTGCTTCAAATTTACATTCTAAAGCACCTTTAAGTAATAAATTGATTTATAAAGAAATGGATTTTACTGTTCATGAATTATTTGTTAATGCAGGTGTTATTTCTTTTAATGTTGTGGATTATTATTTAAAAAACTGTTTTTCTATTATCAAATTAATTGGATTATTATTGAATGGAGATAATTTTGGTTATGAAACAGTATATACGACAAAAGAAACTTTTCTTAATAAAAACGAAGAAGAAATAAGTGACTTTGCTTTATTATTAGAAAATGGATTCACGGAAAAACTTTTATTAGCAAGAATTCAGAATTTATTTAATTTAAATAATCAAACTAATAAATTTGCAAATCTTTTTCAAGCTTTATTTAAAACTAATTTAAAAGAAGATAATTATGTTATTTATATGTATTTTATTGGTTGTTTTATAGAAATATATCATTTACATAATTATATGTTGAAACATGATTTAAAAGAAATTAATTTAGCTACAAAAACATTATCTATAACAAAAGTAAATACTAGCTTCAATGATAATTATTTTATGTCTCCTGAAAATGCAGCTTATTTTATTTCTGAAATTTTTTTAAAAGGAGATATAGATAATTATATTGGTTGTATCCATTCATATGCTTTAAATTTATTTGACGAAAAAGATTATTTTAATTCTTTTAATGCATTTATGTTAAATGAAAATGTTAAAAATAAAGCATTTTGTGTAAAAGATTTATCTATTTATTTGAATGATTCTTACTTTGAAATTGTTGATTTATGTGATATTACTAAAAGTCAAAAACAAGTTTTAAAATTTTTATTTAATTATATACAGTATAAAGTATTAAAAGATAGTATCGAGGCTAAAAAAAATAATGGGTAAGTTCCCATTATTTAAATGAAGATTCTTCTTTGTAATTATGTTTAAAATTATCAACATAACACCAAACTTCAGCTATACTATTCAGACCAGCATAACCAAAATTTGTATCTTTTAATAGAATTGCTTTTTTAGCTTTAATTGCTATATTTCCAGACCATTTAAATTGATCTACTGGTTTAAAAGTATTATCATATGCTGTACATGTTATTCTACCAAATCCAGATATATTAGATTCTGTATTATTAAATAACAATATATCAACCATTAAACTATCATTTCTTATTCCATAATCTTTAATATTTGTTTTTATGTATTCATGTTGAATTTTATTAATACCTTTTTTATTAGACATATCTTTTTTTTCATTTGTATCTTCTGGCATAGGAATATCTTTCTGATCTTTAAAATTTATTTTTTCTTCTTTGTTTATAGATTTTTCAATATCATTTGAAGTTGTTCTATTTGACGTATCTTCATTTTTTAAATTAAAAGGCGATTCACCTTTTAAAATCATAGCATATTCCCTTTCTAATCCTTCAGGTACTTTTATTCTAGCTTCTAATGGTTTATGACTATCGTCTTTTTCTTTAATTTCTTCCTTATTATTGTAGTAATTAAAAAAACCTAATACAGAAAACATACCTACAATAATAAATACTATTAATAATATCATTCTCATAATTTCGCATTCTCCTTAATTTTATTTTAAAAAAAGTATGATATAATCATATCAAAAAATTCATAATAAAAGGTGCTCATAATGAATAAAAAAGAAAAAAATACTATTTTAATGGACCATTATATAAAAAATGTATTAAAAATAGGTTCATTAGCTTTAGTTGGTTCTCTATTATTTTTATCTTATAAATCTTGTTCAACAAAAACTCAAATGGCTAGTAGTATTTTAAATTCTTATCTTAATAAAGATAATGTATTTGAAGATAAAACTATGTATTATAAATATAAGGCAGAAAAACCATTTTCTTGTGGTACTTATTTAACTTTAGAAGGTAGTTTACAATCTAAAACTACATGTACAATAGATAATGCAAGTTTAATTTTTTATTCAGGTATGCAAGAAGAAAAAATATTTTCTTTAGATAAATTAACTTTTGAATTAAATTCTAGTTTATTAGTAACTCAATTAACTGATTTTTTTAAAAACAATATTGATTTTAAAGTTAAAGTTGAAAATGCTACATTTGCAGATATTATTTTAAATAATGGAATGAATATATCAAAAGAACAATTAAGTGAATCTTCAAAAAAAGATCTGGAAAAGCTTTTTAATGAATTCAAAAACATAGATTTAAATGCCAATGTTGTTGTTAAAACAAAAGATTTAAAATCTCATTTATTTAATATAAATTTAGACGCAAATGTTCTTTCAACTAATTGGGGATTAAAACAAAATCTTAATTTTGATTATGTAAAATATGATACACCAAAAGAAATTTTATTTAAAGATACTGTTTCTGAACACGAAGATCAATCTATTCCAAGTGATTCTATAACTGAATCGAAAATAGTTTTACCTTCAGAAATATTTGTTAATCAAAACAATATGGCATTTACAGCAACTAAAACACCTGATAGTTTAATAGATATTTTTTATACGTATTATAAATTATCTTATGAGGCTCAAATAGATAAAAGAGCTTATAATCAAAATTATTTAAATTTAGATATTGAAAATTTAGTAGATATAAATGTATTTAAAGTACAAATGAAAGAGTTAACTAGTTATTTAGCTAATGAATATACATTATCTGTAAATGCTCCATTAACAGAGTCTATAAAGAATTTATTTCAAGGTAATTATGGTTCTTGTTATAAAATGGGTGTAAAAGATCCTATGAAAAATATATCTATTCAATATTTAATAGAATTAATTAAAAAAGATCCGTTAAGTGGAAATAATATAAGTGCTGAGTTGTTTACAAGAGATATTGTTGAGTGTACTAAAAGTAGTCAAGATTGTTTTAAAAAATGTGAATTTTGATTCTAAGTAGAACAATTTAAGTTTATAAGAGAAGTTCTCTTATAAACAAAAAATCATAACAACAATTCCAATTAAGATTGGAACCCATAGGAATGTTAAAGTATTTTTAACATACTCAACAACCAAATTAGTTCCTCCCTTTTTGAAATATATTCCAGCTACACTTAAAAACATAGCTGCCCCAAAAAATGGTAGCCAAAACAACATTATGAATGTTGCTAGGCTCCATAAATTTCTTTTTACTTCTTTTCTTACCATTAAGTTCATTTAAACTCCTTTTAAATATAATACTCTGTTATATTTAAAGTTTTGTAAAAAATAGAAGACTTTATCTTTTATTTTTCACAATCTAAAGCCGCTTTATCTATAGAACACCCGCTAGGATTTTCTTGTGATATTATACCATTTTCTAATGGATTAAAGCTTAAATTTTTTCTGTTTAAATCAAATAAATTGTTCTTATGTTCTGCATAATTTAAGTCTTGTAAACATTGCTCAATATTCATGTCACCATTGATAACTTCGATACTTTTATCTTTTTTTAAAATTAAAACAGGAACACTTTTTATATTAAATGTACTTAAAAATTTAGTAGCTTGTTTATAGTTTACTTCACTATATTCTATATTCTGTTTTTGAAGATATTCTTTAGCATTTTTACAGTGTGGACAATCTTCTTTTGTTATTAAAGTGTACTTAGAATTAAATGTAATTTCTTCAGCTACAGGATTCAATAAATATGTTGCACTAAATATTGCTATTGGTAAAACAATATATTTAAATTCAGAAATCAAACCTAAAATAATTAATAAACTAATCATTTTAAAACATTCTATACATACTTCATTGTGTACAAAAACTAAGTTAGAAAATAAAAGAGATTCAAATACAATACCTGAATATAATAATATATTGAAGTAATCTTTAAATTTAATTAGAGATATTATAAGTGATATAAAAAATATAAAAGCAGCTACATATAGATATTCAGGATTTAATTTTATTAAAGAAGTAGCTATCGCACAACCGTCTGTTTCACAAGTAAATAGACCAAATTTTTTTTGAATAAAACCATATATAGATAGCCCTATTCCTATAATTAATATTATTATTAATGATTTATCTTTTCTTGATAAAAAATTCATTATTTACCCCTTTTTATAATTTTTATTTTTAAATAATATAATTATACCGAAACTATCTGGAAAAACATTATCTTACATAAAGCTTAAATGTGTTAAATTTTCAAAGATTTAAACCAATATTAAGGTTTTTTTCAGTTTTAAATAAAAAATAGGGGTGTGTTAATGTTTGATAAAAACATTTTGGCAGAAATTATTTCTAGTAAAATAGCAAATAAAGAAAATTTAAATACAGAAGAACAGGAAATTTTAAAACAAGAATTTAAAATCGCAAAATCTAGAATTTTCCTATCTAGATTATCAGTTTTTTTAATTATTTTAATTGAAATAGTTTTTTTCATTTATATAAGTTATAGAGTTACAGTTGGTTTAGACCTTATTGGTGGTAATGAAAGTTCAACACCTAACAAAGATCATATAGCCGTTATAAATATAGATAAGCCTTTAACAGACGAATATGCTGACAAAATGATTGCTGAATTATTAAGTGTTAGTAAAAAAGACAATGTAAAAACAATGGTTATAAGATTAAGATCACCAGGTGGAACACCTTCTTCTGCATGGAATATAACTTCTACTATCAAAAAAATCCAAAAAACAAAATCTTTATATGTATATGTTGATTCAGCAGCTGTATCTGGTTCATACATGATTGCTTCTCAATCAGATAGAATCTATGCTAATCCATTTGCTATGGTAGGTTCTATAGGTGTTATTATGGAGCATATTGTGGTTCAAGATTTAGCTAATAAAGTTGGTGTAGGGCAAGAAACATTAACTGCAGGTAAATTCAAAAAAACTTTATCTACTTTTAATTACTTGAATGACGAAGATAGAGCTCTATTAGAAAACAATTTACTTAAAGAAGTTTATTCTAATTTTAAAAGAATAGTTGCTGAAGGAAGACATATTACAGTTGAACAATTAGAAGAATTTGCAGAAGGTAAGGTATTCGTTGCTTCAGATCCAAGAGTAAAAGGATTCTTAGTTGACGAAGTTTTAGATTGGACAGCAATGAAAGATTTAATTATTGAAAAAGATAAATTAAATAAAAATATAGAATTTATTAATTATGAAAAAGCTAAAAAAGATAGTTTTATAAAAGAAATCTTGGGAACAGTAGTAGATCTTAATTCTCAAATAAATAATACATTACCAAATTTAAAATAATCCAGGAGATACAATTATGAGAGTAGCATTAATAGATTTTAACACTATGTTAACAGAAAATGATCAAAAAAAGATACAGAGTTTAATGAACCCGAAATTAAAAGATATTATTTTTTATGATATCTTTTCTGATAGTGTTGACGACGCTGAATATTGTTTAGATATTAGAATGTATGATTTAATTATCATTAACTTTAGATCTGTAAATTTTTATAAATATTATAATTTATTTACTATTTTAAATAAAAGATATGAGCTGCAACATAAAGTATTTATGTTTAATAATGAAAGTGAAGATAGAAATTTGAAATCGTGTTTAAGTAGAGTTGACGAAGTTTATAAAAATGTAGAAATTAATTTATTAGGTTCTTTTTTTAGTAAAGAAGAATTGTTTAGTAAAATAGTTAATTTAACTGAAGATTATTTCTTAAATATACCAATTGCTAATAATATAAAAATTGATTATGATAAGCAAGAGTTGAATATTATTACAGCTAATGGAGAATTTAAAATTGCAGTTGAAAAAACAACTGATTTTCAAGTGTTAAATTATTTTATTAGACATTATGGAGAAATTATAAATATAAATTTAATTTTATCTGCTATAAGTAATGAGCCTGAGTTAATGAATAATTCTCCAATAGAATCTTCAATATCTTCTATTAGAAAACTATTTGCAAGTGCTGGTTTTGATAAAAAGTTTAATCCGATTACAGCATTTAAAAGAGTTGGTTATAAATTTTGTTTATAGAAAAATAGCTTAAGCCCCAACCCTTAAAGGGGCTTGAGAAAACATTGGGTTTTGTTGGCCGACAAAACTATTTTTTCAAGCGGATAAATGACGTGTTTGTTGTGTGTTTTTAAAAGTTAAAACTGCAGAGCAATTTAAATGTTTACTACAATTTGTAGCAACTAATAGCTGTGAACCAATAATATCATATTCGTTTTTAAACATGATTTCCCCTTCCGTTAAATTGATTGAAATCTATATTGATCTTCAATATTTTGTTATAATATATTAACTTCAAAATAAATAAGGTTGCATTATGAAATATATTTTTTTTATCTTTTTATTTTTATTTAATACATTATCAGCTAATGACTTAAATAAAACACCTATGGAATATGTTTATGAACAAAAATTAGGTTCTTCTGTTACTATGTATCATAGATATGCTCAATTCTTTTTAGATTCAAAAGTTTCTAATAACAAAGAAGCTCTTCAAAAAATCTTATCTTCTCAAGACGATTATTTAAAATATTATGAAGCTATTATTAAAGGTTTATATAACTATTATTTAGGTGATAAACAATTAGCTATGTATCAATTATTAAAAGCTTATGATAGACAATATGATCAAATAAAAGATTCTTTTGAAGGACTTTTTGTTGAAAATATATTTTTAAAAGAAAAAATATATGATAAATTAAATATATTAACAACAGATAGTTATTGTGAAACTTTAAGTAAAGAAACAGACAGAAATGCTTGTTTTACTCATATGACACTTAAATACTATTTTTCAAATGATTATGTTAGTTATTATATTCTTTTAAAAAAGATAATGGCTGAAAATAGTCAATTAGGTCAATATTTGATAAAATATGTAGAAGAAAATAAAATTGAAGATAAAGAGTTGGCTGATAAAATAGCTAAAGAAATTTCTAATAAAGAGGGTTTTTAAATGAAAAATAAAATCATGTTGTTAAGTGTTGTTTCCACATTATTAACTGTTAATGTTATGGCTTCTAATCCAAATGAAGTTTTTTCTAAAACAAATAACGAAATTAATAAAAAGAAAGATCAAAAAGAATTTAAATTAACTAAAGAAACAATAAAAAATCATGTATTTATAAATGATTTTGTTAGAGTAACTGGTGATTCAGAAGAAAATTTTAATAAATATATTGAACTTGCTTTAAAAGATAAAGAATTTTTAGAAGGAAATAATGCATTCTTTAATGAGAAAAAACCTTTTCAAGTTCCAGACGGTTATGAAGCTAAACCAAATGTACCAAAAGAATTACCTGATTGGAGAAAAAGTTTAGCTAAATTACATATTAGTGCAACTAAAAATAATAATATATTAGCTGCTTACGAAGGTTTAACAATAATAAATAATTTCTTTGGTGCTATGGCTCCAACTAAAAAATCTGCTC
>JACCDQ011487711.1_pt1 | contig 15650 bp, 13 predicted proteins | sample 7446031 | NCBI WGS metagenome assembly JACCDQ01 (sample SAMN15323442, study PRJNA562643) | freshwater metagenome | isolation source: river surface water | place: USA:Blue River Watershed | collected 2017-08-17
AATGCGTTATGTCGATTTGACGGTAAACCAAAATGTAAAAGAAACGTTCATTAAAAGAACCAAATTGTTCAACGCAATGCGTTCTTTTTTTAATGATGCAGGATATTTAGAGGTAGAGACTCCGGTTTTACAATCGATTCCTGGTGGCGCTGCGGCACGACCTTTTATCACACACCACAACTCGCTTGACATTCCGTTGTACATGCGAATTGCTAATGAATTGTACTTAAAAAGATTGATTGTTGGTGGATTTGACGGGGTATATGAGTTTTCTAAAAACTTCCGTAACGAAGGAATGGATAGAACGCACAATCCTGAATTCACTGCCATGGAAATCTATGTAGCCTACAAAGACTACAACTGGATGATGGAATTTACCGAAAACTTGTTGGAGCATTGTGCTACGAGCGTTAATGGAACAAGCGAAGTAACTTTTGGAGAACATAAAATCAATTTCAAAGCGCCTTACGCTCGTGTAACGATGACCGACTCTATCAAACACTTTACTGGTTTTGATATTTCTGGGAAATCAGAAGCAGAATTGTTTGCTGCTGCCAAAGGAATGGGAATCGAAGTAGACGAAACCATGGGTAAAGGAAAATTAATTGATGAAATTTTCGGTGCTAAATGTGAAGGAAATTATATCCAACCGACTTTCATCACAGATTATCCAAAAGAAATGAGTCCGCTTTGTAAACAGCACCGAGACAATCCGGATTTGACAGAACGTTTCGAATTAATGGTTTGCGGAAAAGAAGTGGCCAATGCTTATTCTGAATTGAACGACCCAATTGACCAAAGAGAGCGTTTTGAAGACCAAATGCGTTTGGCTGAAAAAGGTGATGATGAAGCGAATGGAGTTATTGACGAAGACTTCTTGAGAGCTTTAGAATACGGAATGCCACCTACATCTGGATTGGGAATTGGCATGGACCGTTTAATGATGTTCTTGACTAATAATTCCTCAATACAGGAAGTATTGTTCTTCCCTCAAATGCGCCCAGAGAAAAAACAAATTGATTTGACCGAAGAAGAAAAACAAATCATTAGTTTATTAAAAGCCAACCAAAACCAAATGGAATTGCCTATTTTGAAAGAAAAAGCCAATCTAAGTGGAAAAAAATGGGATGCTGCAATGAAAGGATTAGCCAAACACGGTTTAACCAGAGTAGTCGTAGCAGGCGATGCAAAAATGGTAGAATTAATTGGATAGGAATAAAAAAAGGAGCTTAAAAAAGCTCCTTTTTTTTATAAAGAATAATTCAAATTAATACTCCAGCGATACTTTGCCTCCACATTGCCTCCTGTTAAGTTTTGTTGTATAGGTAAGATCGCATTAGCTCCAAAAGAAAAAGCATTACTCCCCACTTCAAATCCTAATTTACCAAACAAAGCATTTCCTGCAGTTTTATCAAGTTTTTGCCCGTGTTGGTAATTACTTCCATAAATTTCCCCTGCAATACCAACTTGTGGCGCAAAGGAATAGGCGTTTTTTTCATATAAATAGAAAAAAGTAGCCGCATAATTCAATTGATTCCCAAAACGGTAACTCTTTTGATTTTCTGTCTTAACAATATAATTCAACAAGGTATTTAACCCAAATTGTTTTCTTCTCACTATATATTCAGAAGCTAAAAGATAATCCCAACTTCCTGTTCCGACTTGAAAACTTGGGTTAACTGTCCCTGAATTAGCTTCATTAAATTTACCTGTTGGCATTTTTAATCCGCCTCCCATTTGCAAGGTATGTACCAAAAAAGTACTGTCTTTGTGCGTTTGATACAAACGATACATAGCTAAAAGCGTAACATCTCCCAATCCGGAAATCGTTTGATTGCCTGAAGCTGTATCTCTATTGTGGGAATGATACGGAAGCAAAACCGATAACTGCACATTTTCCTTCACAGGAATTCTTGCCCAAACTTGAGCCGTATTAAAATTTTCTTGGTACCAAAGTGAATTACTATACAAACCGTCTGTCGATTGGTACTGCTGATTAAAATAGCGCACACCTACAAAATTTGAATTTAACATTGAGGCAAATCCCATGCTCCCTCCACTTGCAGAACAACCACAAGCATCGCAATCATCCTCTAAAAAGTAATGAAACTTTGCAAATGGATTTTGGATTTGCAAACTGTCTTTTTCATTGGCATTTACCAATTGAAAAATAAATAATATTAATAAGGTTGTTTTTTTCATTTAGTATTGTTTTTTGAATGGGTCTTTAATAAAACCCCTATATACAATTTAACCATTAAGGAATTAAGTTTCATTAAGACTTAATTTACTTAATCTCTTAATGGTTTTAGAAAATTAAATTAATATTCTGAAAAACGTTTGTCAGTTAAATACTGCGTATCTGTCAATGTTTTTAAAAACGCAATTAACTGTATTTTTTCAGTTGCTGTTAGCGCTATACCTAAACGTCCATTTGTATTTAAAATAGGATCCAAAGTAGTTGAATTTTCAACACCTGAATTATAGTGTTCTAAAACTCCTTCTAAAGTTAAAAAGCGTCCATCATGCATATAGGGAGCTGTTTTTTCGACATTGCGCAAACTAGGCACTTTGAATTTATACCTATCTTGAACACTTTGCGTAACACGAAAACGCCCCACATCATTAATCAAAGGATTTATAGGTAATCCATTATTTCGGAACGAATTATCCGTAAACAAGTCTGTAGCATGACAACTAGCGCATTTTTGATTAAAAACAGCATATCCATCTAATTCTTGTTGAGATAACGTTCCGCCTACTTCATGACGTCTATATTTATCAAAACGAGAATTGGACGACGTCACCATTACCATAAATTGTCCCAAAGCTTTCAACATATTTTCTGAGTTAATTTGACCATCGGCAAATGCCAATTGAAACAATTTTCTATACTCAGGATCACCTTTCATCATCGTTATGGCTTTACTAAAATCGCCATTCATCTCAATAGGACTCGTAAATGGTATAATAGGTTGCAAATCCAAATGAGTGGTTGCTCCGTCATACATAAAACTGGTTTGATACCCTAGATTCTGAATTGAAGGCGTATTTCTAGTCCCAATAGCATCATTTACGCCATGACTTAATGAGTGTCCATGATGTGTAAATGCATCTTCCTGTATATGACAAAAACCACAGGACACAATTCCATCCGAAGCAAGACGACCCTCATAAAAAAGTTTTTTACCTAATTCAAATCCCTTTTGAGTGGGTGGATTATTAGCTAAATCATATGCTAAAGGCGGAAAATTAGAGGGTATTTTGAACTCCAAAGACACATTTTGATACACATCGTCCTGATCATTGGAACAACTCCACAGTAAAGGTAAAATGAGTAGTAATAATAAATTTATTTTCATTTTTAGGATATTTAAAGCGGCCAGTCTAAACCAACCGCTTTGAAATTAAATTTAGTCGTTATGAACATGCTCTACACTAAACATACTTGGCAGATTTGCCGTAATTAATGGTAATTTAGCGCCACTCATAATCATAGCGCCCATTCCCATTCCATTACTTTCAGTTAAACTAATTTTATTAGCCCCATCTAACACCTTTGCAATGTTAGCCATAATATGAACTTGTGGAGTAATTGTAGTTCTTACCAAAGCATTTGTAGGTAAATTTAAAGTCACTTCAGAATAATTATAATCCGTACCTGTTTGCCCTGTATGCACCATAAAACTAGTTGCAGTGGTTACTGTAGCTGAAGTAAAAGTTCCTTCAAAAGCCAAAAATTTATACCCCGCTGACCATGACCACATTATACCTGCTGTTTGAGCAAGAGTTAAAAAATCTCCTTGACCCGTAGCTCCTAAATTAAACTGAGCCTGATCTACTCCAATACCAAAAGTAACTTTAGTATAATTAGCCGCAGGAATATTAGGAAGATTCAATACAGCACTAGCAGCAGTAGCCTCATCTACTATAAAATAACTTTGCGATTTTGGGACTACGTAGGTTGTCCCGTCTGCTTTGGTCAAAACAATATTACTTACAATATATTTTAACTTATTAATTTTAACCACTTCGCCATTAGAATTAGTATATGATGTATCAAAAGCTAAATTATTAGCATTGTATACATTATCAAATTCTAATTTTAAATTTCCTTCTCCTGAAATTACTTCATCATTATTTGAACAAGAGAATAGGCTGATCGCAATTATAACAACAGCTGCGATATTTTTTAATTGAAATTTCATTTCTAAATTTTATATAATTAAATAAATAGTTAAATACGTAACTTTTGTATTGGAAACTTCCAAAATAAAGTACGCAAGAATGGGTTCGCTTAAAAAACGACCCGCATAAGGCATAAAAATGCTATAAAATTTAAGAAAGGATTGTGGGTGGGTGGAATACCGAATTCCTATTTAAATAGGAATACAAATTAAAATAAGTAGTAGTAATTTTTTCTTTGTATTGAAAATCCGAAGAACTAACACTAACTGATGGCAATTCTTGGAAAAACAAAATTTCAACAACAGGATTAATCTCCTTTTTATCTGAAGATTTTGGGTTTTCTGTCTCAGCCGCTTTGGCCAATTCTTTCATCAAATGGCACTTCCCATTACAATGCATCATTGGCTTTGCCTTATTTTCACAAAGTACTTTAGAAATATAGTCATAATTAACCACATAATCTATAACCGGAAAAATCGGCTTTAGAAATATACTTATGATTATTATGAATACTATTTTTTTCACCTCGCAAAGGTAGCCATTTCAATGGTAATTGCCTAAAAAATAAGTCTGTTTTTAACTTTAAAGCACACAACTAAAATACTAAACTTATGTTAAGACTTAAACCTTTTTCAACCGTAAAAGTCTTACCCTTATAACTTTAAAAATTATAACCATGAAAAAAGTATTTATTGTAGCTGTTTTAGCTCTTGGGTTAAACAGTTTTGCCCAAGACCGAAAAGAACGACCTTCAAGAGAAAAAATGGAGCAAATGACTCCTGAACAACGCAACCAATTAATGGTTAAAAAGATGGCTTTAGACTTGGATTTGAATGCCAAACAACAAGATCAAATTGGAAAAATTATTGCTGAACAAAGCGCTAAAAGAGAAGCCATGAAAGCTGAACGAAAAGCCAAAATGGAAGAAGCTAAAGCAGACCGTTTTGAAATGGCAAATAAAATGATGGACGACCAAATCGAAATTAAAAACAAAATGAAAGCTATTTTATCTGCTGATCAATATGCCAAATGGGAATCTCAAAGAGAAAAAAACAGAGAAAAAATGGGCGAAAGAATGGAACGATGGAGAGAAAAACGCAAAGAAGATAAAAGGGATTAATTCAAACAAAAACTTCCGGTAGAACCGGAAGTTTTTTATTTATATAATTTACAATGTTTTAGACACTTTATCAATAGCCTGAATAGTCGCATCCAAATCTTCATAAGTCAAAGCATCGGTAATAAACCAAGTTTCATAAGCTGATGGCGCAATATAAATTCCTTCTTGTAACAATCCGTGGAAGAATTTCTTAAATGTTTCATTGTCTCCTTTTGCAGCAGATTGAAAATCAACTACTGGGTTAGCATCAAAATGAACCGAAATCATAGACCCTACCCTATTTATTGAAAAAACAATCCCATTTGCTGTTAGCACACGTCTAATTCCTGCCTCTAAATAAGCCGTTTTCTCTTCTAATCGTTGAAAAATTTCAGCATCGTTATTCAATGTTTGCAACATCGCTAATCCTGCCGCCATAGCCAATGGATTTCCAGATAAAGTCCCCGCTTGATAGACTGGTCCCAAAGGTGCTAAATGATTCATAATGGCTGATCGAGCTGCAAAGGCACCAACAGGCAATCCACCTCCAATTACTTTTCCAAAACAAACAATATCTGCCTGAATTCCAAACAACTCTTGAACACCTCCTTTTGCTAAACGAAAACCAGTCATTACCTCATCAAAAATCAACTGAATTCCATTGTCGGTACACAATTGACGTAAGCCTTCTAAAAATCCTTTTTGAGGAGGAACACAACCCATATTTCCAGCTACAGGCTCTACAATAATAGCCGCAATCTCATCCTTATTCGCTTCAATTAAAGTCGCTACATTTTCTAAATCATTGTAACGAGCTAACAAAGTATCTTTAGCTGTACCAGCTGTAACTCCGGGACTATTGGGCGATCCAAAAGTAATCGCTCCACTACCCGCCTGAATTAGAAATGAATCAGAATGGCCGTGATAACAACCTGCAAACTTGATAATTTTATCTCTTTTAGTAAATCCACGTGCTAATCGAATAGCACTCATACACGCTTCAGTCCCTGAATTTACAAAACGAATCTTATCGATATTAGGCACCATTGAAACGGCTAATGCAGCAATCTCTGTTTCTAATTCTGTTGGCATTCCAAAGGAAGTCCCTAATTGCGCTTTAGCCATCACTGCATCAACAACAGGTTGAAAAGCGTGTCCTAGCACCATTGGCCCCCAAGAATTGATGTAATCAATCAGTCGGTTGCCGTCTTCATCATATAAATAGGCGCCTTTGGCACTTTTTACAAAAATTGGGTTTCCACCTACTGCTTTAAAGGCTCTAACTGGCGAATTCACGCCTCCTGGAATTACTTTTTCGGCTTCAACAAATAATTGACTGCTTCTTTGATATATCATTTTAGTAGTGTTTTAATAGTTACTTTAAGCGAAGTTTTTGTCCCACATAAAGTGTATTATCTATCATATTATTTTTTTGTTTTACTTCTTCTAAACTCAAATTAAATTTCTTAGCAATAGAAAATAATGTATCTCCTTTCTGAACTTCATAATCGCCTGTAACTTGATTTTCAACTACAATTGGAGTTTCTATTTTCTTTTTGTTAATCACATATTTTTTGCCTAAAACTTGACTATCGTATTGGTACAATTCATACCGTTCAATATACGAAATTAACTTTTCAGGGTAATTAGGATCTGTTGCATAGCCTGCTAGGCGCAAACCTCTTGCCCAAGCTTCATAATCGTCTTTGGGTAATTCAAATAAACTAGCATAACGATTTCTACCAGTCAAAAATGTAGCATGATCTTTAAAAGATTCTGACGGATCATTGTATTTCCTAAAGCACTCTTGAGCAGTATCATCATCTTGATAAACACTGTCTCCCGTCCAATCATTATGACACTTAATTCCAAAGTGATTATTAGCTGTAACTGCCAAAGTACCTCTACCCGCACCCGATTCTAAAATGCCTTGAGCCAAAATAATACTCGCAGGAATTCCGTAGTTTTTCATATTATTCATTGCTACTTCTTTGTAATTAGCAATATAATCATACACCGCTGTATTAGTCGACATTTTTTTTGAAGAAGATGGTGCTGTTCGTTTATTGTAACTACTAGAATCATACCTACTGTCTTTTTTAGTCACAATGACTGATTTTTTAGCATGACAACCTACTAACAATAACAACACAAAAACAAGCGCAGTCTTTCTAATCATAGTATATTTAATGTTGGTAAACCTTTATTTTTTAGTTTTATATTCATTCCTTGAATTCCTTGCAGGCCTCCGGTATGAATTAATAGAATTTTGGAGTTCTCTGGAAAATATTTTTTCTTAATTAAATCTAATATTCCAAAAACCATTTTTCCTGTATAAACAGGATCTAACGGAATAGTAGTCTTCTCAAAAAAATAATTGATGAATTCAATTAATTCATCGTTCACTTTTCCATATCCTCCAAAATGATAATCGGTTAGTATTTCCCAATTTTCATTTTGCACAAAATTACGAATTTCATCTTGTAAAAAGTCACCTTTCAAGGCAGGAAATCCTAAAACTTTTTGATGAGGCAAAGCACTATTTATAATTCCCGAAATAGTTCCTCCTGTTCCAATGGCACAGGCAACATAATCAAAAACGCTGTCGTCTGGAGTTAGAATCTCCTCACACCCTTTAATGGCAAGTGCATTCGTTCCACCTTCGGGAACCAAATAAAAAGAACCGAATTTTTGTTTCAATTGTTCTAGAAAATCAAGTTGATTTTTAAAACGATAGTCTTCTCTTGTAACAAATTCGAATTTCATACCACATTCTTGAGCAAATTTCAAGGTAGGATTACTGGCTATTTTATCTGCTAATTCATCTCCGCGAATAACCCCAATAGTCTTAAAACCATTTTCTTTCCCTGCATAAGCTACTGCCGCAATATGATTCGAATACGCTCCGCCAAACGTCAACAAAATCTTTTGATTCTCAATTTTAGCTTGATGTAAATTATACTTTAACTTTCTATATTTATTCCCAGAAACAAAAGGGTGAATCAAATCTTCTCGTTTTATAACCAGAGAAATACCTTTTGGAAAATGAAGAGACACCGATTGATTCAACGAAGTATACTATAAAATGTTAAATATTTAGTAAGGAATAAAAATAGCCACTTTTAAATTTCTAAATTTGTTAAAGACAAGTTAGCATTTATACAAATGAGCTATGGATAGGCAAAGTAATGAAAATAAATTGATAGAAGACGAAGATTTCTACTACACCCCTGAAGGATACAAATGTTTCACTGAGAAATTTCATCTTAAGCGAGGATACTGTTGCAAAAGTGGGTGTCGCCATTGTCCTTATGGATTTGACAAAAAAACCAACTCTATTAGAAAAAATAAAATTTAGGCATACTAATTGATTAATTCGTTTCAACTTAATTTCCAACTCTTAAAATTCTAAAAATGATGAAAACAATTAAATTATTATTCGTACCTCTTTTTTTCACAATAGTCTCATGTGGATCAATGATTAGTGTTAATAGTGATTACGACAAAAAAGTTGATTTTTCTGCTTATAAAACGTATGCATATTATAAAACGGGCATCGACAAAGTAGAAATTTCTGATCTCGACAAACGTAGAATTTTAAATGCAATAGATCAACAAATGCTGTCCAAAGGTTTTACTAAAAGCGATACTCCTGATTTATTAATTAATCTTTTTACCAAGTCTAGAGAACAAGTCAATGTAAACCAATTCAACGCTGGCTGGGGATACGGTTGGGGTTGGGGATGGAATCCTTTCATGATGGGTAGTGGACAAACTACGATAACCACATCTACTGAAGGAACCCTGTATATTGATTTAATTGACGCTAAAAAGAAAGAAATGATATGGCAGGGAGAAGGAACTGGCGTACTGACTAAAAACACCCATAAAAAAGAAGAACGAATCAACGAATTTGTCTCTCAGATACTAGCACAATATCCTCCAACAAAAAAATAATTCATCAAAACCTCCTAAAGGAGGCTTTTTATTAAAAACTCAAACAACTGAAAGAAACAAATTGTATTTTTGAATTAAAATTAATAAAATATGAATGTTTTTGAGGAAGCTATAATTGCTAAAGATCAGTTACAAGGAGTTGTTTCGCCTACTCCTTTAACAGAAAACACCAATCTTTCTAATGAATTCAATGCTACAATTTTATTAAAAAGAGAAGACTTACATGTTGTGCGTTCCTATAAAATAAGAGGGGCCTACAACAAAATCAGTTCTTTAACAACATCCGAAAAACAACAGGGGATTGTTTGTGCAAGTGCCGGAAATCACGCTCAAGGAGTAGCTTTTTCTTGCAATCTACTACAGATAAAAGGAAAAATCTACATGCCAAAAACAACTCCTAAACAAAAAATCAAACAAGTTCAATTATTTGGGAAATCTTTTATTGAAATCGAATTAACTGGCGACACGTTTGACGACGCTTATGCTCAAGCAATAGCCGACGCAAAAGAAAACAATAAAATATTTATACACCCCTTTGACGATTTAAAAGTAATAGCAGGCCAAGCTACAGTAGGTTTAGAAATTTTAGAATCGTACCAACGACCTATTGATTATATTTTTGTACCTATTGGTGGTGGAGGTTTAGCGGCTGGATTAGCAACTGTTTTTAAAAAATTAAGTCCTCAAACTAAAATCATCGGAGTAGAGCCTGAAGGAGCACCTACTATGAAAACCGCAATTGCAGCTGGAAAAAACACTCCTCTTAAAACCATTGACAAATTTGTAGATGGAGCGGCTGTTAAACAAGTCGGCGATCTTACATTTGAGATTTGTCGAGAGCTCTTAGATGATATTATTCTTGTTCCAGAAGGTAAAGTATGTACTACTATATTACGTTTGTACAACGAAGAAGCTATGGTAGTAGAACCAGCAGGAGCCTTAACTATTTCATCTTTGGATTTTTATAAAGAACAAATCAAAGGAAAAACAGTAGTATGTATCGTTAGTGGAAGTAATAATGATATTGAACGAACTGCTGAAATAAAAGAGCGTTCTTTGCTATACGAAGGCTTGATGCATTATTTCATCATTCAATTTCCGCAAAGACCTGGTTCTTTAAAAGAATTTGTGAACGAAATTTTAGGTCCAGACGATGATATCACCTATTTTCAATTTACTAAAAAAAACAATCGTGAATCGGCACCTGTTGTCGTAGGTCTAGAATTGAAAAACAAAAACGATATCAATCCTATTAAGGCAAAAATGACCGAAAGAGGTTTTCAATACAATTACATCAATGAAAAACAAGATTTATTCAATCAGTTAATTGGCTAATTAAAAATGCATGAAGGGATATTCCTCCTTTAATTTTTTGATTTTATCAGCTAATTTTGATTGGAATTCTTTGTAACTCTTTGCATCTGTATTGAAAGGTCTGTGTTCCAACCCTTTTTGTATAGAAGCTATCTCATCTAAAGTAGAAAAAGTAACTGGTGAAATCGTAGTTTCTTTAAAGCGTTGCCAAATATAATCGACCGCCATTTCACTAGGATGCAACAAATCATTACCATAAAAACGATAATCTCTTAATTCGTCCATCATAATTTCGTACCCCGGAAAGTAACTCGCAACACCTAACTGATAGCTCGAAAGTAAATTGTGTAAGGCTGTAATCAAATGCGACTTACTTCTTTGATTTTCAACAAAACCGTCTTTAATATGACGAACTGGAGAAATAGTAAATACAAAAGAACAGTTGGAATTCAATTGCCGAATAGCATCTACTGTATTCTGAATGGCAACTTCAATAGCTGCTACTGACAAAATGTGTTTGTCAAAATGTGATTGAGGCATTTTATGACAATTGGCAACAATCGTGTTATTGGTTGTGTCACTGTAAACCCACGAAGTTCCATACGTAATTAAAATATGACTGGTTTCTTTAAGCTGTTCATGCATTAACAGAATCGTTTCATTGAGATGATCCAGAAATTCTTTTTTGTTAGTCGCACTCAAATCAGAATGAACCTCATAGGAATGAAAACGTTCATTATAAAAAAAAATATCTGCCTCTGTAAACAGCCTTTGGTTCACTGCCCTTACCACTAATTTTTCAATCGATACTGGATTAAAAATAATTCCAAAAGGATTTGTGGTATTCTGAAATTTAAAATAATCCAACTTTTGACCAATGTTCAGAGCAAAACAGGAGCCCAAAGACATCAATTTTGAATGATAACTTATAAGATGATTTGAATTTGCAATTGGTACGGGAGTTGTAAACTTCATTATTGCTATTTTTTTGATATACAAATTACAATTATTATCAGAAAATAAAAATCATTTAACGATTTAAATTTTCCATAAAAAAACCCTTTTGCTGAATACAGTTCAAAAGGGCTTTAGTACTATTCTTACTCTTGATTATTTTATAAAATCGGATGCTTTAGATAAAGCTTCAGCGATCCCAGCTACATTTTTACCCCCTGCAGTAGCAAAAAATGGCTGACCTCCTCCTCCACCTTGAATATATTTACCCAGCTCACGAACTACTTGACCTGCATTTAAATTTTTAGCTGTCACTAATTCTTTAGAAATATAACACGTCAACATTGGTTTATCATCTTCTGTAGTTGCTAAAACTAAAAACAAATTAGACCCTAAATTACCCAATTCGTAAGCCAAATCTTTAGCACCTTCGGCATTCAAATCAACCTGAGTTGCTAGAAATTGAACCCCATTTACATCCTGAATTTGAGCCGTTAAACTTGCTTTCAAATGTTTCACTTTATCTTTCATCAAAGCTTCAATTTGCTTAGCCAATTTCGCATTTTCATCTTGTAAATTATGAACCGCTTTCAAAATATCTTGTGGATTTTTCAAAGCAGTTTTAATTTCATTCAAAGTAGTTTCATAAGATGCAAAATGTGCTTTTACAGCATCACTTGTAATGGCTTCTATACGACGAATTCCCGCAGCAACAGCTCCTTCAGAAATAATTTTAAAATGCCAAATTTCAGCGGTATTCTGCACGTGAATTCCTCCACACAATTCCATGCTTTCGCCAAATTTAATTGCACGAACGTTATCCCCGTATTTTTCGCCAAACAAGGCCATTGCACCCTCGTCTACAGCTTGTTGAAAAGGAATGTTTCTTCTCTCAACCAATGGCAATTGCTCCTGAATTCGAGCATTTACAAAATCTTCCACCGCTTGCAATTCTTCATCGGTCATTTTAGAAAAATGAGAAAAGTCAAAACGTAGATAATTTGGATTTACCAGCGATCCTTTCTGTTCCACATGCGTTCCCAGAATACTTCTCAAAGCTTGGTGCATTAAATGCGTAGCCGAGTGATTTCTAGAAGACAATGTTCTTAAATCAGTATTTACTTTTGCAACAAAACTAGCCGTTACATTTTCTGGTAACTTTTTAGCTAAATGCAAAATCAAATTGTTCTCTTTTTTAGTGTCAATAATCTCTATTGACTCATTAGCAGAAACCAAAGTTCCTTTATCTCCTACTTGTCCTCCTCCTTCTGGATAGAAAGGCGTTTTATCTAAAACAATCTGATATAAAACTCCATCTTTTTTACTGTCAATTTTTCTGATTCTCGAAATTTTAACTTCGCTTTCCGTTTGATCGTACCCTACAAATGTTTCCACATTTCCTGGAATCAAAACAGACCAATCTTCCGTTGACACCTCAGAAGCCGCACGAGAACGCGATTTTTGCTCTTGCATGGCTTTTTCAAAACCAGCTTCGTCTAATTGATACCCTCTTTCTCTTAAAATCAAAGCAGTTAAGTCAATCGGAAATCCAAATGTATCGTACAATTCAAATGCTTTTTCTCCCGAAATTTCCTTTCCAGCAGTTTGATTCATAACATTTTCAAGTAATTGTAATCCTTGATCCAAGGTTCTTAAAAAAGAAGCTTCTTCTTCCCGAATAACATTCGTAACCAAAGTTTGTTGTGATTTAATTTCAGGGAAAAATTCACTCATTTGAGCCGATAAAACAGCAACCAACTCATTAATAAATGGTTCCTTAGTATTTAAAAATGTAAATCCGTAACGAATGGCACGGCGCAAAATACGACGAATTACATAACCCGCCCCAGTATTAGATGGTAATTGACCATCGGCAATTGCAAAAGCTACTGCACGAACATGATCTACAACAACACGAATAGCTATATTAATTTTTTCTTGCGATTCAGTTATATTTTTTACTTCGTCAGTAGTATAATGTAAACCTGTTAGTTCTTCTACTTTTGAAATAAGTGGAGTGAACACATCGGTATCATAATTCGAAGATTTATTTTGAATTACTCGGACTAGCCTTTCAAATCCCATACCTGTATCAACATGACATTGCGGCAAAGGTTGTAAACTACCATCTTTCATTCTATTGAACATCATGAATACATTATTCCAAATCTCTATCACTTCGGGATGATCTTGATTCACCAAAGTTTCACCTGGAATTAATTTTCTTTCATCATCACTTCTTCCGTCATAATGTATTTCAGAACATGGACCACAAGGACCTTGTTCTCCCATTTCCCAAAAATTATCTTTTTTATTACCAAAAACAATATGATTTTCAGGAACTAATTTTTTCCAACATGCTAATGCTTCAACTGATCTTGGAATACCTTCTTTCTCATCACCCTCGAATACCGTTACGTATAATCTGTCTTTAGGTAATTGGTACACATCTGTTAGTAATTCCCACGCCCATTTAATCGCATCTTCTTTAAAATAATCTCCAAAAGACCAGTTTCCTAACATCTCAAACATGGTATGATGATAGGTGTCAAATCCTACATCTTCTAAGTCATTATGTTTTCCTGAAACACGAAGACATTTTTGAGTATCTGCAATTCGAGGACTTTTTGGGGTGCCGTTACCTAAAAAGTATTCTTTGAACTGCGCCATCCCTGAATTATTAAACATCAAGGTTGGGTCGTCTTTAAGAACGATAGGTGCCGAAGGAACGATCAAGTGTCCTTTACTTTTAAAAAAGTCTAAAAATTGTTTACGTACGTCTTGTGATTTCATTTGTGTATCTATTCGTTTATTTAGGTTAATGCTTCTTTGGTTTCCAAATCAACGAAAAACCAAATCAACACATCAACTTTATTTATTCTCAAAAAAAAAGCGAACCAATGAAACATTTATTAAATTTGTTCGTCTAACTTTTTTTACGAAGTGCAAAAATAGGGTATTTTAAAATATGTCGAAAGTAAAATATTATTACGATTCTGAAAATCTGGCGTATCGAAAAATAAAAACAAAAAAAGCAACCAAATTTGGGGTTGTTTTCTTGTTTTTGTTGGCAGCTGCCCTATTCGGATTTTTAAGTTTTGTTATTCTATTGAATACACCTTATTTTGAAACGCCAAAAGACCGTCTACAGGCTCGTGAAATTGACAATTTAAAATTGCATTATGCTATTTTAAACAAAAAAATAGACGAATTAAATGCCGTGACAGAAGCAATTGAGGACCGTGATAACAATTTGTACCGAACGTATTTCAATACTGCTCCTATTCCAAATGAAGAAAGAAAAGCGGGGTTTAAAAACAAAAACAGGTATGCTGAATTAGAAGGTTTTGACAATGCTGAATTAGTAAAAAACACGACCGAAAGAGTCGATATTTTAACTAAAGAATTGGCTATTCAATCCAAATCTTTGGATGAAATTTTAAAACTAGCCAAGGCAAAAGACCATTTATTAAGTGCCATTCCTGCCATCCAACCTGTCAAAAATGAAAATTTGAAACGAATGGCGTCAGGTTTTGGATACCGCTCTGATCCATTCACAAAAGTGAGAAAAATGCACGAAGGAATGGATTTTACTGCTAGAACAGGCACTCCCATTTATGCCACAGGTGATGGTGTGATTGTTAGAGCTGACAATACCGCTTCTGGATTTGGAAATCATATTGTGATTCGGCACGGTTATGGTTACGAAACATTGTACGCACATTTAAGCAAATATAAAGCGCGTGCAGGACAAAAAGTTAAAAGAGGAGATATTATAGGATATGTGGGAAGTACAGGACGATCTGAAGCTCCTCATTTACATTATGAAGTACATAAAAACAATCGAGTAGTAAACCCACTAAATTTTTATTATGGAAACATTTCATCTGTAGAATATGTTGCCATTTCAAAATTGGCTAATCAAGAAAATCAATCATTAGACTAATGCATATAGAATTATCACCAGACAAAAGATATTACAGTATTGGCGAAGTAGCCAAAGCTTTTGGAGTAAACGCATCCCTTATGCGTTTTTGGGATAGTGAATTTGACATTTTAAAACCTAAAAAAAATGCCAAAGGCAATCGGATGTTTACCCCTGAAGATGTCAAAAATCTTCAATTAATTTTTCATCTAG
>JACCDQ010170408.1_pt1 | contig 15649 bp, 13 predicted proteins | sample 7446031 | NCBI WGS metagenome assembly JACCDQ01 (sample SAMN15323442, study PRJNA562643) | freshwater metagenome | isolation source: river surface water | place: USA:Blue River Watershed | collected 2017-08-17
CCCACCAAGGCGTTCATGTTGGCGCCGTCCACGTACACGCGGCCGCCGTGCTGGTGCACCAGTTCGCACAGCGCTTTCACCTGCGTTTCAAACACGCCGTGCGTGCTGGGGTAGGTGATCATCACGCAGGCGAGGTTGGCGCTGTGCTGCTCGCACTTGGCGCGCAGGTCGTCCAGGTCCACGTTGCCGTTGTCGTCGCACTTGGTCACCACCACCTGCATACCCACCATCTGGGCGCTGGCCGGGTTGGTGCCGTGCGCGCTGGAGGGGATCAGGCAGATGTTGCGGTGACTCTCGCCGCGCGAAGCGTGGTACGCCTGGATGGCCAGCAGACCGGCATACTCGCCCTGCGAGCCGGCGTTGGGTTGCAGGCTGATGCCGGCGTAGCCCGTGGCTTGGCAAAGCCAGGCGCGCAGCTGTGCGTCAAGCTGCTGGTAACCCTTCAGTTGCTCCGCCGGCGCGAAGGGGTGCACACCTGCGAATTCCGGCCAGGTGATGGGAATCATCTCGCTGGTGGCGTTGAGCTTCATGGTGCACGAGCCCAGCGGGATCATGCTGCGGTCCAGCGCCAGGTCTTTGTCAGACAGGGCGCGGATATAGCGCAGCATGCCGGTCTCGCTATGGTGGCTGTTGAACACCGGGTGTGTCATGAAGTCGCTGCTGCGGCGCAGTTCGGTCGGGATGCGCGGTTCCACGCCTTTTTCGAACGCGTCGAAGTTGGGCAGGGCCTGACCTTCGGTGGCGAACAATGCCCACAGCTGGAGAACGTCGTCGCGGGTCGTGGTCTCGTCAAGGCTGATGCCTACGAAACCTGCACGGGCGCCGGTGTAACGGCGCAGGTTCAGCCCCTGGATGGCTGCGCGCTGGTGGGCCGCGTCGGCGGCCGTGGTGGACCCCAGGTCCAGCGTCAGCGTGTCGAACGCGCTGTGATGCAGGCTGGTCAGGCCCAGTTGCTCCAGACCGGTCGCCAGCACGGCGGTGTAAGCCGCCACGCGTTGGGCAATGCGCTTCAAGCCCAGCGGCCCGTGGTACACCGCGTACATACTGGCCACCACGGCGGGCAACACCTGGGCGGTGCAAATGTTGGAGGTGGCTTTTTCGCGGCGGATGTGCTGCTCGCGGGTCTGCAGTGCCAGCCGGTAGGCCGGGTTGCCGTGCGCGTCTACGCTGACGCCCACCAGTCGGCCCGGCAGCGATCGCTTGAAGGCGTCGCGACAAGCCATGTATGCGGCGTGCGGGCCACCGGCACCCATGGGCATGCCGAAGCGCTGGGTGGTGCCCACCACGATGTCGGCACCCATTTCGCCCGGTGCCTTCAGTACGGTCAGCGCCAGCAGGTCGGCGGCGAGGATCAGTGCTGCACCTTTCGCGTGCAGCGCATCAGCGCTGGCCTGCCAGTCGGCCAGCCAACCGCTGCTGCCTGGGTACTGGTTGAGGGCGGCAAAGCAGTCGTCACCTGCAATCGCGGCCAGCCACTCATGCGTGGAGTTGACGACCTGCACTTTCAGGCCCAGCGGGGTGGCGCGGGTCTGGATGACTTCAATGGTCTGCGGATGGCAGTCGCCGCTGACCACAAAAGTGTTGCCTTTGGCCTTGACCGAGCGCTTGGCCAGGGTCATGGCCTCGGCGGCGGCGGTGGCCTCGTCCAGCATGGACGCATTGGCGATGTCCATGCCAGTGAGGTCGGTCACCATGGTCTGGAAGTTGACCAGCGCTTCCATGCGGCCTTGGGAAATCTCGGCCTGGTAGGGCGTATAGGCCGTGTACCAGGCGGGGTTCTCCAGGATGTTGCGCAGGATCACACCCGGGGTGAGCGTGCCGTAGTAGCCCTGCCCGATGTAGCTCTTGAATACCCGGTTCTGACTGGCGATGGCTTTGAGTTCTGCCAGCGCGGCGGCTTCAGTCACGGCCGGCGGCAGGTCCATCGGCCGGGAACGGGCGATGCTGCGCGGCACGATGCTGTCGATCAGCGCGCGGCGCGAGGCCTCGCCGATGACCGAGAGCATCAGCCGCTCGTCGCTTTCCGAAATGCCAATATGGCGGGCAACGAACTCGTTGGCGTTTTCCAGGTCGGCCAGGGGCCGGGCGGTGGGCATGAGCATGGCGGGCTCCAAAAAGCAAGGGGCGGGGCGCTTTGCCCCGGGGTTTATTGGGTCAGTTGGCTGTAGGCGGTTTCGTCCATCAAGCCATCGAGTTCAGCCAGGTTGGACAGCTTGACCTTGAAGAACCAACCCGCGCCCAGCGGGTCGCTGTTGGCCAGGGCCGGGTCGTTGCGCAGCTCTTCGTTCACGGCCACAATTTCGCCGCTCACCGGCATGTAAACGTCGGCAGCGGCTTTGACGGACTCCACCACACCGGCCACGTCTTTGGGCGCAAAAGTGCTGCCCACTTCTGGCAACTCTACAAAAACCACGTCACCCAAAGCGTCTTGCGCGTGGTGGGTGATGCCAACAATGGCGGTGTCGCCTTCCACTTTCAGCCATTCGTGGTCGGGGGTGTATTTCAAGCTCATCAAAAACTCCAACAGGTTGAATGCAACAAAAAATCAGCCGCGGTGGTACCGCGTAGGCACAAAAGGCAGAGCCACCACCACCATGGGCACCGCCTTGCCCCGGACAATCGCCTGCACCTCTGTGCCGAGCGCAGCATAACCGGATTGCACGTAGCCCAACGCAATGGGTTGGTTGATGGTGGGGCCCAGCAAGCCGCTGGTCACTTCGCCGATGGGTTGCCCGTCAGCGCTTTGCAGCAGCACGTGTTCCCGCACCGGCACACGTTCTTGTGCCATCAGGCCCACTTTCACGCGCTGCAGCGTTTGTGTGCCATCCAGTTGGGCGAGCACTTTTTCTGCCCCCGGGAAGCCGCCCGCCCGCGCGCCACCCGTGCGACGCACCTTTTGCATGGCCCAGTTCAGGTTGGCTTCGACTGGCGTCGTGGTGGCGTCGATGTCGTTGCCATAGAGGCACAGCCCCGCCTCCAGCCGCAGCGAATTGCGGGCACCCAGGCCGATGGGCTGAACCTCGGGTTGTGCCAGCAGCGCGCGCGCCAGCGCCTCAGCGTGTGGGTTGGGCACCGAAATTTCAAAGCCGTCTTCGCCGGTGTAGCCGCTGCGCGTCACAAACAGGTCGGCGCCTTGCCAAACAAATGACCCGCCGGTCATGAAAACCAAGGCTTCAACACCAGGCAACATCCGTTGCAATGCAGCCACCGCTTGTGGGCCCTGGAGGGCCAACAGGGCCCGCTCGGGCATGGGAATCACTTCGCATTGCTGCCCGATCCGTGCCTGAATGTGCGCGATATCGCCCACCTTGCACGCACCGTTGACCACCACAAACAGATCGCCGCCGTTGTTCACATCGCGGTTCACAAACATCAGGTCGTCGATGATGCCGCCTTCATCGTTCAACAACAAGCCGTAGCGCTGCTTGTTCACCCCCAAGCCTTGCACGTCCACCGGCATCAGGCTTTCAAAAGCGGCGGCGGCGTTTGCACCCACCAGCCGCAGCTGGCCCATGTGGGACACATCGAACAAGCCGGCTGCGGTGCGGGTGTGGTGGTGTTCGGCCATCAGGCCGGCGGGGTATTGCACTGGCATGCTGTAACCAGCGAACGGCACCATTTTGGCGCCCAGTTCCCGATGCAGGGCATCCAGTGGGGTGGTCAGCAGCGGCGTGCTGGTGTCAGGTGTAGTCGTCATGGCAAACAAACGTGGCAGTGGCCCCAAAGGGGGAAACATGCCGCCCAAAGGTGGCATGTGCTGCCCGCCTGTCCGCTTTACCTGAGAGATTCACGCGGCGGGTCAACCGCAGCGCTTGCTCCTTCGGTGGGCCACCTGCATCGCCGTTTGTTGGCAACGGGTGGACTCTCTCCAGGGGGGACGTTCGCCTCGCGGCCAACGTTTGCCAGTCCTTTTGCCTGAGCGTTCAGGGCCACGCCGCTGATGCGGGGGGCCTCCTGCGCCTTCGGCGGCTTCGGTTTAGGCCAAAGCGCTCTCCTGACAATCCCGTATTGTAGCCTCTGGCTTAAACCTGCAACCAGCGCGCGGTAAGCATGCCGGCCCAAGTGAGCAACAACGATCCCGCCAAATGCAAACCACTGTGCCCCAGCGCCCAAAACAACCGGCCTTGCTGTAACAGGCCAATGGCTTCTGCAGAAAACGTGGAAAACGTGGTCAATGCGCCCAATAGGCCAGTGACGATGGCCAAGCGCCAAACCGGGTCTAACTGAGGGTGTTGCTGAGCCACCACCACCATCAAGCCAATGGCGTAGGCCCCCAGCCAGTTGGCAGCCAATGTGCCCCAGGGCAAAGCCCCGCCGGGGTTCAGCCACAGCCCCAATTGCCAGCGCAGCAGCGCGCCCGTGCTGGCCCCAGTGCAAATGGCCAGCACGGTCAGTGTCACGCCAGTTCCCCGCCCAAGGCTGCTGTCAGATCGGTGATCAGGGCCGACAGCTCGCCCGTGGCAATGGCCACATCGGCATCAAACCCGCCTTGGTCCTCGGCGGTGGCGTTGTCCTCGAACACACCATCCAAGAAGGCAATTTTTTTGAGTTGTGTGCCCTCGGTCAGCACAAAACTCACACGGCCATCCCAGTCCAGTGCCAGCTTTACCGGCAGCTTGCCCTGGGCAATGTGGCGCCGCATCTCTTCGTCTTCCAGGTGGTGGCGGGTGAACTTCACCACCGAATTCATTTCGTCGCCCGATTTCAGCTCCACTTCTCGGCCCGCGGCAAAGTGGGGGGGCCATTCGTCGGCGGTGCCGGTCAACCATAGGGTCATGGCCGCCTGAGGCGCGGTTTGCGTGTTCAGCAGGGCCAATTGCAGGCCAGGCAGGCTCTTCACCAGGGCGCTCACCACTTCATCGGCCTTGCTCTGGCTGCCGGTGTCCAGCACCAGGCGTTGTTGGTCCAAGTCCAACCACACCATCACGCTGCTGCTTTTGGCAAAAGCCATGGGCAGCAACTCCTGAACCAGCTCGTCCCGCAGGTCGCGGGCTTCCTTGCGGCCCGGTTTGCGGCCGGTGCTGGCTTCAATCTGCTGCACACGCTCGTCCAAGTGGCGTTTGATGACCGAACCCGGTACCGACTTGTGCTCAAACATAAAGCACATGATGCGTTGGCCCGCCACCAACTCCAGCAACGCCGCGTGTTGCTGCCCACGGGGCGGCACCCAACCCATCGACACCTCTTGGGTGGCGCTGCAGGGTGTGAAGGGCATTTTCGCCAGCGCTTCTTCCATTTGTTCTACCGTGGCGCTCCAGTTCGCGCCCAGGCGGTAGACGATCACATTCTTGAACACAGGTTTCCTTTTTGCGTGGGGGTACGGTTGTGGCCCTGCATCTTAGGGGAGAATTCAAACCAAACTGGAGGTTTTGATTTGGAAGCGTTTTTACTCTCAACCGGTATTGTCGGTTTGGCTGAAATGGGCGACAAGACGCAGTTGTTGTCTATCGTGCTGGCGGCGCGATTCAAGCGGCCCTGGCCCATCGTGTGGGGTATTTTGGCGGCCACGTTGCTCAACCACGGTATGGCAGGTGCTGCGGGCTCCTGGATCACCGACACCTTGGGCCCTGATGTGATGCGTTGGATATTGGGCGCCTCATTTTTGGGCATGGCGGTGTGGACCCTGATTCCCGACAAGCTGGACGAAGACGATGCGAAGTTGCCCGCAAAGGACATGGGCGTGTTCTTTGCCACCACGGTGGCGTTCTTTTTGGCTGAAATGGGGGACAAGACCCAATTTGCCACCATAGCTTTGGGTGCGCAATACGAACCGCTGTGGGCCGTGGTGGTGGGTACCACGCTGGGCATGATGCTGGCCAATGTGCCCGCTGTGTTTTTCGGCGAAGCCTTGACGCGACGGGTCCCGATTCGGGCGGTGCACCGTGTGGCCGCAGGCATTTTCGCGGCACTGGGCGTGGTGGTGTTGCTGGGTTGGGACAAGGCCAGCCTGTGACCCCTGAAAAAACGGGGGCTTTGTGCACAAAAGCCGCCCCCGTCATGCGTTAACATGACCACGAGGCGTGCAGTTGCCCACGGCGGCTGTGGTCTCTGCAATGACTGCTTTCAACTTTTTGGAGTGAATCCATCGTGAAAAAACTGTTTTCCATGTTCCTGCTCTTTGTGACGCTGATGGGGGCTTCCTCTATCGCCAGCGCCAATGAGTTTGCTGATTTGCGTGTCAAGCTCACTGCCGCGCGTGAGTCTTTGGTGACCATGCTCACAAACAAGGACAAACGCGGTGCCGACCAACAAAAAGTCGTCAAAGACACGGCTGATGCGGTGAGTGCAGCACTTGCCAAAATGAAAGCGCCCGCCGGCAAGGAGGCCCAATTCAGCACCTTGGTAGAAAACTGGAACGCCTTCAAGAAAACCCGCGAATCCGAATTGGTGCCTGCTATTTTGGCTGGCAAAGAAGATGATGCCCGCAAGCTCGCTGGCGGTATCCAGAAAGACCGCTACACCAAGTGCCAAGAAATGGTTGGCGCGCTGGGTGGCTGATGCAAATGCACTGAAGTCGAAAAAGGGGGTGTGCCTCAGGCGAGGCGACACCCCTGTTTTTTAGGTGGAAGGCGTGAATACATGAAAAAACTTCTTGACTTGAAAATCAGCGAACAGGTGTTGCTGGCTTTCGCGACAGTACTGGTCACCATAGCGGCCATGGTCGCCGCTGTTCAGTGGCAGTTGATTCAGTCGGGCGCCAACTCCCAGGCCATGAATGACGGCGTCAAACTCCAGTCGCGCGCTTCCACCATCCACCTGTTGGCCAAAGACAACGCAATTGCAAGCATGGTTATTTTGGTCACCATCAGTGAAGACCAACAAAACAAGCTGGCCCAACAAATCACCGACCGCGACAGCCGCATTGTTCGTGAACTAGAAGGTTTGGCCACCAGTCTAGCGGGAAGCGAAGAGGGCACGGCCCTGCTGGCCGACGTTAAAAAGCGTCACGCCACCTACGTGGGTGGTGTGCAGCGGATTGTGGGCTTGGTCAAGGCCGGCAAACAGGCCGAAGCCACTTTTGCCGCGGATGAAGAAATGCTGCCCATGTTGGCGCCGTTTTTGGCTGCGCTGGAAGCGCTGGACAAGCGCCAGGTCGAGCTGGTCGAGCTCACCGCTGCCAGCAACGCGTCGTTGATCACCACGGCGCGCTGGACCGCTCTGGCGCTGGGCGTGTTGTCGTGCGTGCTGGCCGTGGTGGCCGGTGTTTGGTTGGTGCGCAGTGTCAAAGCCCCGCTGGCGGTGGCTTCGCAGGTGGCCGACCGCGTTGCCCAGGGCGACCTGACCACGCCTATCTCGCGCTCAGGCCGGTCTGAGGTGGCTCAATTGCTGCGCGCAATGGCCCAAATGCGAGACAGCTTGGCTCACGTGGTGCGCGGCGTTCGTGCGGGTGCCGAACAGGTGTCGTTGTCCAGCACCGAAATCGCGCAGGGCAATCAAGACCTGTCGGACCGGACCGAAGAGCAAGCCAATTCATTGCAGCAAACTGCGGCCTCCATGCAGCAGTTGGGGGCCAACGTCAAAAGCAACGCTGAGAGCTCGCAAGAAGCCAACCAACTTGCGCGCACCGCCTCCGACGTGGCGACTCGCGGTGGTGAGGTCATGGGCCAGATGGTGGACACCATGCGTGGCATCAACGAGTCATCCCGCCGAATTTCTGACATTATTGGTGTGATTGACGGTATTGCGTTTCAAACAAACATTCTCGCGCTGAACGCGGCGGTAGAAGCCGCGCGGGCGGGTGAGGCGGGGCGGGGCTTTGCGGTGGTCGCCAGCGAAGTGCGCAGCCTGGCCGGTCGCAGCGCCGAAGCTGCCAAAGAAATCAAGTCGCTCATCAGTGCCAGCGTAGAGCGGGTGGAACATGGCACTGCCCTGGTCGACCAAGCCGGAGAAACCATGGGGCAGGTGGTGGAAGCCATTGCCCGTGTCAATCAAATCATTTCTGAAATCAACACCGCTAGCCACACACAGGCCGCCGAGGTGGGTGACTTGGGACAAACCTTGAACACCATGGACGAGGGCACCCAACAAAACGCAGCCTTGGTCGAAGAAATGGCGTCTGCCACGTCCAGCCTGAGCACCCAGGCCAAAGAATTGGTGGAGGCTGTGGCCGTTTTCCGGCTGGAAGCCCAAACCACATCACTTGTTTACAACAGGAGCTGATCGCATGAAAACATTGCACTTGATGGCCGTCATGGCCTTGACCGTTACGGCGCTGAGCGCACATGCGCAAGGCCAAAGCTGCTACAGCGCAGCAGCTGAAAAAAAGCTGGCTGGCGCAGCCAAAAATTCGTTTGTTAAAAAGTGCGAGAAAGACGCTGCAGCGGTGTGCGAGTCGGCAGCAGCTGAGAAGAAACTGGCAGGCGCCGCCAAAAACAGCTTCACGCGCAAATGCCTGAAAGACGCGGTGGGTGCCCCAGCTTGAGAATGTGGAGCGGGCGATGGGAATCGAACCCACGTTATTTGCTTGGGAAGCAAGAGTCCTACCATTGAACGACGCCCGCGAGACCGAGAGTGTAAACCAATTGAATGGCATCTTGAGGTGGACGCATGAGCAATGCAGTGTGGGTTTTGGTGGCCGCTGGGGTGTTTGCCCTCGGCTGGGTCTGGTTTCGGCGTAAGGGGCAGGGTGCGCCAGCACCCGGTGCCGTGGACGAATCCACACCAGCGTCGCAGCCAAAGTTTGTGGCAGCAACTGCCCCGTTGGTGCCCACACGCTGGGAAATGCCGCCTGAACTCCAGACCTTCCGCCGTGTTGAAGGTTTCGAGTTGACGGTGGAAGCTGCCCGAGATCTGACGGATCGCTTGGTTCGGATTCCGCGCCCATCGGACAGTGCACAAAAGCTGTTGTCGGTGGAGTTTTTGGAGCAAGCCACCGCCCCCGTGTTGGCTGAACACATATTGGCCGAACCCCATGTGGCTGCCAAAGTGCTGGCTGCAGTCAACTCCCCGTTTTATGGGCTGCAAAAGCCCGTTGCCAGCGTGCAGCAAGCCATTTTGCTGTTGGGCCTGGACACCGTTCGCGGCATCGCGGTGCAATGCCTGATGTCCGATGCCTTGCGCCCCAGCGACGCGCGGCTCAAGCCGGTGTTTGATCGTTGGTGGCACGCCAGCGCGCTGGCGGGGCAACTGTGCTTCAAGTTGGCACAGCGCACGGGGGTGCCCGATCCCGGTTCTATGGTCACGCTGGGTGTTTTGTCGTTTGTTGGGCACATGGCCGCATTGTCTTTGCTGCCGCCCGAAACCACCCTCGAAAACGCCAAGCTGGGCTTTTTGGAGCGCACGCGGCGTGAACAAGAGGCTTTGGGCCTGTGCGCCGGTGAATTGGGTTGCCTGCTCATGAACGAGTGGCACATGCCACCGACCATTGTGGAGGATGTAAGGGCCATCGACCGGGTGCTGACCCTTCCGCCCAAACAGATGGACCCACAGCGCGGCTTGCGCATGTCGCTCAGTTACTACTGCGCCCGTTTGGCAGAAAAGTTGGCCAGTGGCGAATGGTCAGATTTGCGGTCAGCTGCCCCTGAACAACTCGAGGGAGCAGAGTTTTTCCATTTGCAAACCCATTTCATGATCCACCCCCGCATGTCGCAATTGGCCGTGGATTTCCGCGATCCGCGTTTTGTGGATGAAGTGGCAGACATGGTCCGCGCTGTTCGAGCCTCATGAGCCCTAAAGCGAAGCATCTGCAGGGTTTGCCGCCGCTGGACCTCAATCCGGCGGAGGCTTGGCCCATGATGCACCGGCGTTTGACCTCCATGGTCAAGCCCGACGCCTCGCCTGAAGAGTTCGCTGCCAAACTGACTTACATCGAGCAGGGCATTGACGCCATGCTCCCTGCCCGGGCCGATGACAGCCTGTTTGTGCTGGTGCAAATGTTGTCGCATCAGCAGTTGGGCTACAGCGCTTCGCACGCACTTTTGGCAGCCGTGATCTGCCAGATGATTGCCCCCTTGGTGGACTTGCCACCGGACCAAACTCAGAGCTTGACCCGGGCAGCGCTGACCATGAACATGGCCATGGCCCCCCTGCACGACCGTCTGGCTGAACAAACGTTCATGGCTGATGACGACCAACGCCTGATCATTCGAGGGCACCCCGCGGAAAGCGCCCGGATGCTGAAAGAAATGGGCGTGAATGATGAACTTTGGCTGGCTTTGGTGGCCGAGCACCACGAGGTGCCCGATGGCAGTGGGTACCCCGAAGGCAAAACACAACTGAGCGAAGCCCAGCAGCTCCTTCACATGACGGACGTGTTCATCGCTCGCATCAGTCCCCGAAAAAGCCGCAGGGGTTTGTCGCCTAACGTCGCGGCGGGCAACATTTACCTGGAGGCCCAGGAACGCTCCAGCCGGCTCGGCGCCGTGTTTGTGAAGCAATTGGGCATGTACCCGCCTGGCACCTATGTGCGCCTGAAAACCGAAGAAACAGCTGTGGTGGTGCGCCGTGGTGACCGCGTGAATGCCCCACTGGCTGTGGCCATTGCTGACGAGCTGGGTTTGCCCTTGAACACCCCAGGTCGGCGCGACACCCAGGTGCCCACCTATGCGGTCAAGCACGCGGTTCCGCCCGAGGAAATCAAAATCACCCTCAACGTCAGCCGCTTGCTCAAGCGGATTTAACGGGCGTCGCACCACTTGCCCACCCGCCCACTTCAAGCAGTCCTGATGCCCTTTGTGGCCATGCAGTCCTTGCTCTCAACGCTGTTGGGCTTTGCGGCTGTGCTGGTGTACGCCGAGCATGGCATGGCAGGCACGGTGGTGTTTGCGGCCGTGGTGTTGACTTCCATCATGGTTGGCGTGGTGGTGCCGCTCGCGTTGGGGCGTCAGCTGGGCTTGACACCCGCTGGTTTGGCTCGCGCGGCATTTTTGCTGCCTGGACTGGCCTTGTTTTGGGTGGATGGCCAGGCGGTTTGGTTGGCTTTGGTGGTGGGTGGGTTTATTGGCATGTCTTGGGGTGCGCGCCATTGGTTGGAGTTCAGCCTGTTGGCCGACCTGCATCGCGATCGTTACGCTGCGGTGGCTTCGGTGACTGCCGTGTTGAGCAGTTTGGCCGGATCGTTGCTGGCTGCGGGCGTGCTGACTTGGACCGGTGAATCGGCGCAAGCCATTTACGTAGTCTATGGTCTGATCGCTTTGCTGGCTGCATGGTGGGTACCGCCACGCTTGCCTGCCATGGCGCCCATGGGGCTGGTTGCCCCGCGGCAAGTGGTGAACCAAAAGGCTTATTGGCGGGCTTTGCCCTTGTATTTTTTAGAGTCCGGTTTGTGGGGCATGGCCATGGTGCTGGGGGCCAGTGGGGCTGTGCGCTCTTTGGGGACTGCCAGCCACTTTGGATGGGTCAGCAGTGTCGCCACCGTTTTGGGTGCGCTCGCGTTGCTGGCATTGCGCAAACAGCGCCATGGTGGAAACCGTGTGCGCTGGATGGGTTGGGCTGCAATGGGCATGGCTTTGGCCCACAGCGCCTTGGGTGCCAGCGTGTGGTGGGCGGGCTTTTTTGTGGTGCACTTGTTGGTGCAGGCCGCGACTCACCCGTTTTGGATGGCCAGTGAACAGGTGCTCAACCAGCGTGCGCTGGACTTGCAGGGCGCCGTTGTCGACCGCATTGTGCTGCGGGAGTTGAACCTGTGGGCACTTCGATTGATGACACTCGGTGCCTTTTGGGCGATTGTGCAAGCTTGGCCCTGGGAGCGTACTTTGGTGTCGGGGGCTGCCTTCATGGCGTCGGTTACATTGCTCGAATGGGCCGTGGGCAGGCGGTGGCTGAGCGCTGAAGGTTTGTCGTCACAGCCGCCCACCCGGGGTTAGGGTTTTTACGGGCCATTTCACAGTTGTTTCAATTATCATAGTTGCTTGATTTAACCAAGTGCATCGGGGTACGGTATGCACCGTAAGCAAGCGACAACCGATAAGCGCGACATATGAAAAAATTCCGTTGGACCCTGTGTTTGGGGTGGGTGTTGTGGGCGCAAGCCGCTTGGGCAAGCGACCAAACCACCAACATCGTGTTCATCCCCAAATCAAGCGATCAGGTGTTTTGGGACATCATGCGCCGTGGGGTGGATGAAGCGGTGCGTGAGGCGGGCAATGTGTCGCTGACCTGGCGTGGCCCCGCCTACAACGACGACACCGATGCCCAAATCCGCATCTTGGAGCTGTACACACGCCAGGACGTGGACGCGATTGTGATTGCGCCCACCGATCGTGCGCGCTTGGCAGCCCCGGTGGCAAAGGCGGTGGACCAGGGCATACCGGTTGTGGTGGTGGATTCGGCGGTGGACGGTGACAAACACCAGAACTTCATTACCACCGACAACATCGAGGGCGGGAAAATAGCCGCACAGCACATGATGAGCTTGCTTAACAAGCAGGGGCGCGTGGTGGTGTTTCGCACCGTCGCGGGCAGTGCCTCCACCGAAGACCGTGCCAAGGGTTTTTTGGCACACATCAAGGCCCATGCGCCCCAGATGAAAGTGGTTCTGGACATGTACGGCGGTGGTTCGCGCGGCAAAGCTCTTTACAGCGCCAATGCCCTGCTTAAAACCCTGGGCCCAGTGGATGGCATTTTCACGGTCAACGAATCGGCCACCGATGGCATGGTGCGCGCATTGCGGGGCGCCAAGCTCAATCAGAGCATCAAACTGGTGGGCTTTGATTCCACCGATTTTTTGATCGATGCGCTGGAGAAAAAAGACATCCACGGGCTGGTGATTCAAAACCCACAGCAAATGGGTTACTTGGGCATCAAGGCGGCGGTTGCTGCGGTCAAAAAGCAACCCCTGAAAGAAAAAAACCTGTTCACCGAGGCCAAGCTGGTCACGCGCAGCAACCACAATGACCCGGCCATCAAAAAGTTGATGTGTTCAAAGTGCTGATACGTTGGCGCGCTTGGTTCAAAGCCAAACGTTGGGCCAGTTTGAGTGTGAGCATGGCGCTCGCCCTGGGGGTGGGATTGCTGGTGCCAGCAGCGATTGGCGTGGTGGGCATCAACCACATTCACCAAGAAAAATCCCACCAAGAGCTGACCGCCTACATGAACGACAAGGTGGTGTTGCTGGCCCATTCCTTGAGGCAGCCCGTGTGGAACTACGACACGAACGCGGTCCAACAAATTGCAGAGGCGGCGTTGCTCGATGCCCAGGTGGTGCGCATCACCGTGACCGATGCCAAAGGCGACGTGTTTTTGACCTTGGAGCAACCCGAGCACCGACAAGGCAACAGCCGCTTGGTCCAGCACCAGTTGATTTTCGGTGTTGAAAACGCCGGTGCCGTGGAACTTGAGGTGGACGACGGCCAGAAGCGGAGCAACTTTTTGCGCGATCGGCAGGCATACACCTTTATTCTGGTGGGGCAGGTGGTGTTGTCGCTGGCGTTGATTGTGGCTGCCTTGCACTTTCGTGTCCTTCGGCCATTGGCTCGCCTGACCCGCTTTTCCAACCGTTTAGCGGGTGGCGACTTTGACCATGCCTTGGCTTGGACGCGGTCGGATGAAATCGGGGCGCTGGCGCGCCAGCTTGACCGCATGCGGCACGATTTGCGTACCTCGTTCTCTGAACAAGAGGCCATCCTGGATAACGTGCAGGTGGGTGTCGTGTTTGTTCGGACGGGGCAAATCGAACTGGTCAACCGCCACGCAGAGGCGCTGTTTGCCTACCCAGAAGATGGTATGCAGGGTCTGCCAGCGAGCGCCTTGTACCTGAGCCCTCAGCAGTACGCCGCCATCAACCGCCGCGCCGAAAGTGCGATGACCGGGCCCGAAGGGCGCTACGAAAAGGAGCTGATGCTTCGTCGTTTGGACGGCAGCAGTTTCTGGGCCCGTATTCGCGGGTGCGACCTCGACGCGAACGCCCGGCAAGGCGGCAGCATTTGGGTGATCGAAGACATTTCCGAGCGCAAGGCCGCTGAGTCCGAAATCAATCACCTGGCTTTTTACGACCCGCTGACCAACTTGCCCAACCGCCGTTTGTTGCGCGATCGCTTGAGGCAATCCATGGTTGCCAGCAGCCGCAGCGGGCACCAAGGGGCTTTGTTGTTCATTGATCTGGACAACTTCAAAACCCTGAACGACACCTACGGGCACGACACCGGCGATTTGCTGCTCAAACAGGTGGCCCAGCGCATACTGGCTTGCGTGCGTCAGCAGGACACCGTGGCCCGTTTGGGCGGGGATGAGTTTGTGGTGTTGCTGGAGGATTTGAGCACCGATCCCACCGGGGCCGCCGCGCAGGCCAAGACCGTGGGCGAGAAAATCATGGTCAGCCTCAATGAAAGCTACCGGCTTGACAAAAGCGTGCGTTACAGCACACCCAGCATCGGTGTGACCCTGTTTTCGGGGCAAAGCCAAAGCCTTGATGAGTTGCTCAAGCGCGCCGACATGGCGATGTACGAGGCCAAAACCGCGGGCCGCAACACCTTGCGTTTTTTCGACAAAAAAATGCAAGAGATGCTGATGGCCCGCTCGGAGCTGGAAGAGGACTTGCGCGAAGCGGTTTTGAACGAGCAGTTTCTGGTGCACTACCAGCCACAGTCGGACGCCAACGGGCGCACCCAAGGGGTGGAGTTTCTGTTGCGCTGGCAACACCCCAGGCGTGGGATGGTGTCGCCGGGTGAATTCATTCCATTGGCGGAGGACAGTGGCTTGATTCTTCCGTTGGGGCGCTGGGTGCTGGGCGCCGCCTGCCGCCAGTTGGCTGCGTGGGCACAGCGCCCGGAGCGGGCCCATTTGGTTGTTTCGGTCAATGTCAGTGCCAGGCAGTTTCGCCAGCCTCGCTTTGTTGACGAAGTGGTTCAGGCCTTGGAACGGTCAGGTGCCAACCCCAAACGACTCAAGCTTGAACTGACCGAAAGCATGCTGGTAGATGACGTGGAAGACGTGATCGCCAAAATGTCCGAACTCAAGGCCCGTGGCGTTGGCTTTTCGCTGGACGATTTCGGCACCGGTTATTCCTCGTTGTCGTACCTCAAGCGTTTGCCCCTGGACCAACTCAAAATTGACCAGAGTTTTGTGCGCAACATCCTGAACGACCCCAACGACGCGGCGATTGCCAAAATGGTGGTAGCCTTGGCTTTGAGCTTGGGTTTGGCGGTGATCGCCGAGGGTGTGGAAGACGATGCCCAGCGGGCCTATCTGGCGGAACTGGGCTGTTTTGCCTACCAGGGGTATTTCTTCAGCCGCCCTCTGCCCGTTGAAGCTTTTGAAGCGTTTTGCGACCGCACCTGACCACGCCTTCACTTCAGCACATCGCCCACGCACACGTACTTGATTTCCACATAGTCGTCCATGCCGTGATGTGAGCCCTCGCGGCCCAGGCCGGATTGTTTGACGCCCCCAAAAGGCACGTGTTCGGTGGCCAAAATGCCCACGTTCACACCCACCATACCGTATTCCAGTGCTTCGCTGACGCGGTAGATGCGGCCGATGTCGCGGCTGTAGAAGTAGCTGGCCAAGCCAAATTCGGTGTTGTTGGCCGCTTCAATGGCTTCTTGCTCGGTTTCGAACTTGAAGACTGGGGCGAAGGGGCCGAAGGTTTCTTCTTTGGCGCAGATCATGTCGCCGGTGGCATCGGCCACCACAGTGGGCTCGAAAAACTGCCCGCTGCCCAAGGTGCTCATGCGCTGGCCACCCACCAACACACGGCCCCCCTTGGCCACCG
>JACCDQ010260166.1_pt1 | contig 15642 bp, 13 predicted proteins | sample 7446031 | NCBI WGS metagenome assembly JACCDQ01 (sample SAMN15323442, study PRJNA562643) | freshwater metagenome | isolation source: river surface water | place: USA:Blue River Watershed | collected 2017-08-17
CTTCGATCTTGAAGCTGCGACAGCCTGCGTCGATCAAGGCGCGCAGATTGTCGGTCTGGTTGTTGTCCTTCATCGACAGCACATGCTTGTCGTGCGCGACGATGCGGCCCTGGCTGTCCTTGACCTCGTAGGGCAGGCGGCAGGCCTGCGAACAATCGCCGCGGTTGGCGCTGCGGCAGGTGTGCGCGTGGCTGATGTAGCACTGGCCGCTGTAGGCCACGCACAGTGCCCCGTGGATAAAAAATTCCAGGATGGTGCGGTCCAGATCCACCGCGTCGCGGATGGCGGCGATCTGCGGCAGCGTCAGTTCGCGCGCCAGCACGATCTGCGAGAGGCCGGCGTCCTGCAGGAATTTGGCTTTTTCAGGGGTGCGGATGTCGGTCTGTGTGCTGGCGTGCAGCTGGATCGGGGGCAGGTCGATTTCCAGCAGCCCCATGTCTTGAATGATGAGTGCGTCCACCCCCGCGTCGTACAGCTGCCAGGCCAGTTTGCGGGCACCTTCGAGTTCGTCGTCGCGCAAGATGGTGTTGAGCGTGACGAAGATGCGGCTGTGAAAACGGTGGGCATGCTGCACCAGTCGGGCGATGTCTTGAACGCTGTTGTCGGCGGTGGACCGGGCACCGAAGGAGGGGCCGCCGATGTAGACAGCGTCGGCACCGTGCTGGATGGCTTCAATGCCGATGTCAGCCGTGCGGGCGGGGGAGAGCAGTTCAAGCTGGTGAGGGAGCATGGGGTTGAATTATCCCAAGAAGCAAAAACGCGGCACATGGCCGCGTTTTGGAGAGGGCAGATCCAGCTTACTGGATGCGGGCCTTGGTGCGCAGGTCTTCCTGGAACTTGCCCATCTTCTGCTGCTGCAGTTGCTGGGCAATCTGAGGTTTGACTTCTTCCAGCTTGGGCAGCTGGGCATCGCGCACATCGTCCACACGGATGATGTGCCAGCCAAATTGGCTCTTGACAGGGGCATCCGTCATTTCACCCTTGCCCAGCTTGACCATGGCGCCGCTGAACTCGGCCACATAGCTGCTGGCACCGGCCCAGTCCAGGTCGCCGCCGTTGGCGCCAGAGCCCGGGTCTTTGGAGTGTTTCTTGGCCAAGTCCTCGAACTTGCCGCTTTTCTTGATGTCGGCGATCAGGGCCTTGGCCTGGTCTTCGGTTTCGACCAGGATGTGGCGGGCACGGTATTCCTTGCCACCATTGGCTGCCACAAATTTGTCGTATTCCGCTTGGATTTCCGCATCGGTCACCGGGTTCTTCTTTTGGAAGTCGGCGAACAGTTCGCGGATCAGGATGGTCTGGCGGGCCAGATCGAGCTGGTTCTTGTAGTCTTCGCTAGCGTCCAGCCCCCGCTTGCGGGCTTCCTGCATGAAGATTTCACGGGCAATGATCTCGTCCTTGATTTGACCCAGCATGTCTTCGGTCACGGGGCGGCCGGAACGTTCGATTTGTTGTTTGAGCGCGTTCAGGCGGGCGGTGGGCACGGGCTTGCCATTGACCACGGCAATGTTCTGGGCGAAGGCCGGGGTGGCCAGCAGGGCCACCAGGGCGGCGGTCAACATCTGCTTTTTCATTGTCTCAATCCTCAATCAGGGTGCAAAAAGGGCAACCGCTTTGGGTTGCCCCGGTTTCAGATCAGTTCGATGGCCAGGGCATGCAGGCCCTGGTCGATGAAATCCTGCAGCGCATCATACACAAGCCGATGCCGCTGGACACGGCTCAGGCCCGTGAACATCGGTGAGGCAACGCGCACACGCATGTGGCTGCCCCGCCCGGTGGGGCTGGCGCCGGCGTGGCCCGCGTGCAGTGCGGATTCGTCCATGACTTCCAGTGTGGTGGGACGCAGCCGCTCGGTCAGCCGTGTGTGGATCTGCTGGGCGGTGTCCATTCATTCGTCCTTGGGCAGGTGGCGCGACACGTAGATCCCCTGGCCGAGGATGAACACCAAGGGAAACACATAGCCCCAGATTTTGAAGTCGACCCAAGCGTCGGTGCTGAAATACGCGGCCACGTAGCCATTGGTCGCGGCCATGAACACGCAGTACAGCACCCAAGAAATGTTCAGCCGGTGCCAGACAGGGGAGGGCAGTTTGAGCTGCTGACCCAGGAGGCTTTGTAAAGCGTTCTTCTTGAACACTCCGTGTGCCACCGCCAGGCCAATGGCCAGCCCTGAGTACAGGATGGTCGGCTTCCATTTGATGAAGCGCTCGTCGTGCAGGCTCAGGGTCAGGGCACCAAAGCCCAGCACCAGAGCCAGCGTGATCTTGTGCATGGTTTGCAGCTTCCCGTCCATGCGCCAGACCAGCAGCATCTGCAGCACGGTGGCGGCCATCAGGATGCCTGTGGCAAGGTAAATATCGCCCATTTTGTAGGCGATGAAAAACAGCAGGATGGGAAAGAAATCGATCAGGAGTTTCATGCGAAAGCGTGCCGCAACGGGCCCTTACAGAGCTTCGAAGTCTAACGAAGCCGAGTTCATGCAGTAGCGCAGGCCCGTCGGTGCGGGCCCATCCTCGAACACGTGGCCCAGATGGGCGCCACAACGTGCACAGACGGTTTCCACCCGCACCATGCCATGGCTGCGGTCCACACGTTCTTCGATGGCATCGGGCTGAGACGCACAGGAAAAGCTTGGCCAACCACAACCCGCATCGAATTTGGTTTCTGAGCGGAAGAGTTCAGCATCGCAACAAATGCAGCGGTACAAGCCGACTGCCCAGTGGTCCTCGTAGCGGCCGGTGAAAGGACGTTCGGTGGCGGCTTGGCGGGTGACCGCGAAGGCCATGGGCTCTGCTGGTTTGCTGGCCAGCAGCTCGCGCCATTGCGCATCGGTTTTTTCAATTTTTTCCATGGGGATGCTCAGGATGAACAGCTGATGGCCAGCTGGTTCGCCCAGTCGGGCGGAAAGTCGGCATAACGCTCCATACCGGGGTGTTCGTCATAAGGGGAATGTAGCAAGTGCTGCAGTCGGTCGATCTCGCTGAAGTCGCCTTCACGGGCCTGGCGAATGGCGAGTTCGGCCAAGTGATTGCGCAGCACGAATTTGGGGTTCACGCGCAGCATGGCCTGACCCAGCACGGTCGGCTCGATGGACGCGGTTCGCTCGCGGTAGCGTTGCAGCCAGTGTTGCCAACGCGAGGCATCGAGAAACAGTGCGGTGACGGCTGACCATTCGCCCGTGTGCATGGCGGTGCTCAGGCGCCGCCAGAAAATGGTGTAGTCAGTGCGCTCGGCGGCGAGCAGTTGCAGCAGGTCTTCAACCAGCGTCCAGTCGGCTTCACGCAAGGCGTCGGAGGCCAATTCGCCGGTCAGACCGAGTTTGGTGCGCATGGCATCGCCCAGTGCCCGGGGGAAGGCTGATTTGTAACCTTCCAGTACTTGCACGGTGAGGTCCTGTTCACCAATCAATGGCAGCAGCGCCTGACCGAGGCAGTAAAGGTTCCAGTAGGCGATGTTGGGTTGGCGAGACCATGCGTAGCGTCCCTGAGTGTCTGAATGGTTGCAAACATGGTGTGGGTCAAAACCATCCAGGAACTGGAAAGGGCCATAGTCGATGGTCAAGCCCAGAAGGCTCATGTTGTCGGTGTTCATCACGCCATGGCAGAAACCCACGGCTTGCCATTGCGCCAGAAGATCGGCCGTGCGTTGCTGCACCTCGTCGAGCAGGCCTGCATAGACATTGCCTTGCCAGGCCGCAGCCCGCTCACGGGCCTGTGGCAGGTGGTGTTCGATCACATGGTCGGCCAGTTGCCGCAGCGCATCGGTTCGGTTGTTTGCCGCAAAGTGTTCAAGGTGCCCGAAGCGCAGAAAACTTGGCGCGACCCGGGTGACCACGGCCGTGGTTTCCAGGCTTTCTCGGTGTACGGTGTCAGGCGATGCCACCAGGCAGAGGGCCCGCGTGGTCGGTATGCCCAGCCCATGCATGGCTTCGCTGCAGAGGTATTCCCGGATGGACGAACGCAGCACGGCGCGGCCATCACCCATGCGCGAGTAGGGCGTGCGACCGGCACCTTTGAGTTGGATCTCCTGTGGACCTTGCCGTGAAGCCGCTTCGCCCAGCCACAAGGCTCGCCCGTCACCCAGCTGGCCGGCCCAGACGCCAAACTGGTGACCGCTGTAAACAGTGGCCAGCGGGCTGCTGCCCGCCAGCAGCGTATTGCCAGCGAGTGCGGGCAGCTGCGTGGAGAGCAAGTCCTGTGGCCAACCGAGCGACTCGAGCAAGGCGTGGTTGCGCGCTGCCCAGACGGGTTCACGCAAAGGCGTCGGGTGAAGCTGCGTGTAGAAGTTCGGCCCCAGCTGCTTGAGCCGATGGGTCCAGTGGAGGGTGGCATAGCCAGGTTCAGACATGGTTGTGATTGTCTTGCTTGTCTCTTGTGCTTGCTGGATACGGGTTTCTCTGTGTATTTGAAAATAGAACGGTCGTGCACAATTGTTGGATTGAAGCAGTCCAAAACACAGGAGAACGCCATGCTCGGACAGATGCAACAGCAACCGCTGCTGATTTCCTCGTTGATCGATTTTGCAGAGCGCCACCATGGCGATGGCGAGGTGGTGTCCCGCCGGGTGGAAGGCGATATCCACCGCTACACCTGGGCCGATGTGGCCCGTCGGGCCCGTCAGGTGGCCAACGCGCTCGATGGCATGAAACTGGCGCAAGGCGAGCGGGTGGCCACACTGGCCTGGAACGGCTACCGACACCTGGAGTTGTATTTCGGGGTCAGTGGATCGGGTCGTGTGTTGCACACGATCAACCCGCGCCTGCATCCCGATCAGGTGGTGTGGATCGCCAGCCATGCCGAAGACCAGGTGCTGTGTTTTGACATGACCTTCTTGCCCATTGTGCAAGCGGTGCATGCCCGTTGCCCGACCGTCAAACAATGGGTGGCACTGTGCGACGCCGACAAGCTGCCGGCCGACAGTGGCATTCCGGGCCTGATCAGCTACGAAGCCTGGATGGGGGGGCAGAAAGACAGCTACACCTGGCCCAGCATGGATGAGAACAGTGCCTCCAGCATGTGCTACACCAGTGGCACCACTGGCAACCCCAAGGCCGCGCTCTACAGCCATCGCTCGACCATCCTGCATGCCTATGCCGCAGCCATGCCCGATGTCATGTGCATTTCTGCACGTGATGCCATCTTGCCTGTGGTACCCATGTTCCACGTCAATGCCTGGGGCATTCCCTACAGCGCTGCCATGACTGGCGCCAAGCTGGTTTTTCCCGGTCCGGCGCTGGACGGCAAATCGGTTTACGAACTGATTGAAAACGAGGGCGTGACCTTTGCAGCCGGTGTGCCCACGGTTTGGCAAATGCTGTTGGGGCACATGAAACCGGCTGGTTTGAAGTTCAGCACTCTGACGCGCACCGTGATTGGAGGGTCAGCCTGCCCACCCGCCATGATCGACGCTTTCCGGGAAGACTACAGCGTGGATGTGCTGCATGCCTGGGGCATGACCGAGCTGAGCCCGTTGGGCACGCTGTGCACGCTCAAGAACAAGCACCTCAAGCTGCCGGCTCAAGAGCAGATGAAGATCCGCATGAAGCAGGGTCGGTGCATTTTCGGCATCGACATGAAGATCGTCGACAGCGAAGGGCGCGAGTTGCCGCACGATGGCAAGGCTGCCGGCGACCTCCTGGTCAAGGGACCGTGGGTGGTAGCGAGCTATTACCGTCAGGAAGGCGGCAGCCCGTTGGTCGACGGCTGGTTCCCAACGGGCGACGTGGCCACCATCGACGCCGATGGGTTCATGCAGATCACCGATCGCAGCAAGGACGTCATCAAGTCTGGTGGTGAATGGATCAGCTCCATCGATATCGAGAACATTGCGATGGCCCACCCCGCCGTGGCCATGGCGGCCTGCATTGGCATCTTCCATCCCAAGTGGGATGAGCGGCCGATTGTCTGTGTGGTCAAAAAACCGGGGGCCGATGTGAGCCGCGAAGAGTTGCTCAAGTTCTACGAGGGCAAGACTGCCAAATGGCAGATTCCGGACGACGCGGTGTTTGTCGATGCCATCCCGCTCGGCGCCACCGGCAAGATGCTCAAAACCAAGCTGCGCGAGCAACTTCAAGGCTACAAGCTGCCAGGCTTGTGAGCCAAGGGCTGGCAGCGGTCAACCCGCTTGACCTGTGTCAGTCGCACGTGCGATAGCCGCTAGGGCAAACCCCGAGCGGTTTTTCCTTCCAAAATAGTTACGCTGAGACGGTTCTGATTTCAACCAGCAGGAGACGAAACATGAAGAACGCTTTCCGGATGATCGCCATGGCCACGCTGGCCGTTTGTGCCACGGGTGCATTTGCCCAAAAGGGTGAAACCGTGAAAATTGCCCACATTGATCCACTGTCGGGTCTCATGGGCCCAGTGGGGACCAACCAGCTCAAGAGTTTCCAGTTTTTTGCTGACAAATTCAGTGGTGCCAACAACCCTGCAGGGGTGAAGTTTGAAGTGGTGTCGTTTGACAACAAACTCAGCCCGGCCGAAAGCCTGAACGCCCTGAAGGCCGCCATGGACCAAGGGGTGCGGTACATCGCCCAGGGCAACGGCTCTTCGGTCGCCGGGGCATTGCTGGACGCCATCAACAAGCACAACGAACGCAACCCTGGCAAAGAAGTCATCTTCCTCAACTACGCGGCCGTTGATCCCGATTTCACCAACAGCAAGTGCAGCTATTGGCACTTCCGTTTTGATGCCGACACTTCCATGAAGATGGAAGCACTGACCACGTTCATGGCAGGTCAGAAAGACATCAAGAAGGTCTATCTGCTTAACCAGAACTATTCACACGGCCACCAGGTGGCCAAATTCGCCAAGGAAAATCTGGCCCGCAAGCGCCCGGATGTGCAGGTGGTGGGTGAGGACCTTCACCCCCTGGCCCAAGTGCGTGACTTCTCGCCTTACATTGCCAAAATCAAGGCCTCGGGCGCCGATACCGTGATCACGGGCAACTGGGGTTCTGACTTGGCGCTGATGATCAAGGCGGCCAACGAGAGCGGCTACAACGGCAAGTTCTACACCTATTACACCGGCGTGACAGGCACCCCCACAGCGTTGGGTTCCGGCGGTGCAGGCCGTGTTTTCCAGATCTCTTACCAGCACTACAACATGGGCGGAGACATCGGCAAATGGCAGAGCGAATTCAAGAAGAAATTCGGGGACGACTTCTACACCGGCTCTGTGATCCACATTTACAAGTCGCTGGGCGACGCCATGGCCAAGGCCAAATCGACCGATCCGGTCAAAGTGGCCGCCACTCTCGAAGGCCTTGAGTTCAAGAGTTTCAATGGTGAACTGCAGATGCGCAAGACGGACCACCAGATCCAGCAGCCGCTGTACCTGACGGTGTGGCAAAAGGCGGACAAAAAGTTCCCCTACACCGCAGAGAACACCGACATGACGCTGGCCCTGGTCAAAGACTTCCCGTCTTACGTGTCCAGCACACCCACCAGCTGCCAGATGAAGCGCCCGGGTTGACCGTTCGCTGACGCCTGTTTCGGGCCCGATGACCCCTCCGTTGTCGGGCCCGTTTCTTTCCTGACAGTCTCCCTGTTCCTTTCTCGCAGTACCGGCCAGGGTCTCCGCTCTGAGCCAGGAAGGTTCCCCCGATGGAGTTTTTCCTCATTTCCATGCTCAATGGTTTGAGCTACGGGCTGTTGCTGTTCATGCTCAGCTCGGGTCTGACGCTGATTTTCTCGATGATGGGTGTGTTGAACTTCGCACACGCCAGCTTCTACATGATCGGGGCTTATTTCGGCTACACCCTGGGTGGCATCATTGGCTTCTGGCCGGCACTGATTTTGGCCCCCTTGTGTGTGGGTGCCTTGGGTGCACTGTTCGAGCGGATCAGCTTGCGCAAAGTGCATCCTTACGGCCATGTGCCCGAGCTGTTGGTCACTTTCGGTTTGTCCTATGTGGTGCTGGAATTGGTCCAACTCATTTGGGGACGTACCGCCGTGGAATTCTCGCCGCCGGAGTTGTTGCGCGGTGCTGCGTTCACGCTCATCAACCATTCGGTGGAGGGCTTGAGGCTGTTCTGGGGCGCTGTGCCACCCGACGTGTGCGCAGCGGCCGATACCGGCGTGAGTGTGGTCTGTACGCCGTTTCCAGCCACACGGGCCTTCATGATGCTGATCGCACTGCTGATGCTGGTGTCACTGTGGTTGCTGCTGACCCGCACACGCATTGGTTTGGTGATTCAAGCGGCTCTCACACACCCCGAAATGGCGGAAGCACTGGGCCACAATGTGCCGCGCGTGTTCATGCTGGTTTTTGGTGCGGGCACTGGCCTGGCCGGTCTGGCCGGCGTGATTGGTGGCAGCACTTTCGTCACCGAGCCCGCCATGGCGGCCACGGTGGGGTCGGTCATTTTCGTGGTGGTGGTCGTGGGAGGAATGGGGTCCCTCTCCGGGGCTTTCTTGGCATCGGTGCTGATCGGTGTGATTCAAACCTTTGCGGTGGCGATTGACTATTCCTTCTTGGTTTTCGCACGCGACATGGGCTGGCAACTGTCTGCCGCTGCGCAAGACAACAGCTTTGCCAAACTCACCGTTTCACAGGTTGCGCCCATCCTGCCTTACCTGTTCCTGGTGCTGATCCTGATTTTCAGACCCAAAGGCCTTCTGGGTACACGGGAAGGTTGAGCCATGGCCGCTGTCTACAAATTCAAGCCTTACAACGTTGGCCGCTGGGTCATCTGGGGTCTGTTCGCCCTGGTGCTGCTGTTGGCGCCCATGGTGTTCACCAGCAACCTGTCCACCACCATGCTGGCCCAGATGGGCATCGCCATCATCGCCTGCCTGTCCTACAACATGCTGTTGGGGCAGGGAGGCATGCTCAGTTTCGGTCATGCGGTCTATACCGGTCTGGGTTCCTACATGGCGATGCACGCGCTCAATGCGCTCAGTGCGGGGCAGCTGGGCATCCCCGTCAGCCTGCTACCCTTGGTGGGCGGTGTGGCCGGCATGGGCTTTGCTGTGCTGTTGGGTTGGGTCACCACCCGGAAATCTGGCACACCCTTTGCCATGATCACCATGGGGGTGGCCGAGCTCGTGTTTGCCATGTCGCTCATGTTCTCCGAGTTTTTCGGCGGTGAGGCAGGGGTTTCAGGGAACCGTGTCGCGGGCCAGCCTTTCATGGGCATCACCTTTGGGCCGCAAACGCAAATCTATTACCTGATCGCGGCCTACACCTTTGTCTGCGTGGCGTTGATGTACGCCTTCACCCAGACCCCGTTGGGGCGAATTTTGAACGCTGTGCGCGACAACCCCGAGCGTGTCGAGTTCATTGGTTACAACACCCAACGGGTGCGGTACTTTGCTTTCATCATTGCCGGTTTCTTTGCGGGCATTGCTGGTGGCCTGGGTGCGTTGAATTTTGAAATCGTCACGGCCGAAGTGGTCAGTGCCCACCGGTCGGGGGCCTATCTGCTGTTCACTTTTCTTGGAGGCGCCACTTTCTTTTTTGGTCCCATCATTGGCGCTGTCCTGATGATCATCGCTTTTGTGCTGCTGTCGGAGTTGACCAAGGCCTGGTTGCTCTACTTGGGCCTGGTGTTCCTGTTCATGGTGATGTATGCGCCCGGAGGCATTGCCAGTCTGATCATGATGAACCTGCGCGTAGCCAAGTTCGGCAAGTTGCGCCAGATCTGGACCAGTTACCTGGGCCTTGCGGTCACAGCCCTGGTCATGTTGGCCGGTGCAGGGGCCATGATCGAAATGGTCTATCACCTGCAACTGAACACAGCTTTGGGGGATGTGGTGCGCTTCATGGGGGTGCCGCTGAATGCGAAAGCCATCGACAGCTGGGTGGGCGCTGTTTTCGTGCTGTTCACTGGCCTTGGCTTGTTCGAACTGGCACGCCGTCAATACGTGCTCGAATGGGGTGACATCCAGGTGGAGATTGAAAAAGAAATCAAGCGTCGGGAGACTGCAGTATGAGCACCTACGCCCTTGAACTCAAAGACGTTCGCAAGAGTTTTGGAAAGACCGAAATCATCCGAGGGGTGAACCTGGCCGTGAATGCCGGTGAACGCGTGGCCGTGATCGGTCCCAACGGCGCTGGCAAGTCCACGCTGTTCAACCTGATCAGCGGACGATTCGGTCCCTCCAGCGGCGAGATCCTGCTCAGGGGGCAGCGCATCGACCAGAAAAAGCCCTACGAAATCAACCGGCTTGGCCTCTCGCGCAGCTTTCAGATCACCAACATCTTTCCCAAGCTGAGTGTGTTCGAGAACCTGCGCTGCGGTGTGCTGTGGAGTCTGGGCTACAAGTACACCTTCTTGAAGTTCCTTTCGGGGCTCAAGGACGCCAATGAGCGGGCAGAGGAGCTGCTGGAAATGATCGGCCTGGAAAAGCGCCGAGATTCCCTGGCCATGAACTTGACCTATGCCGAGCAGCGCGCCCTGGAGATCGGCATCACCATTGCCGGTGGTGCCGAAGTCATCCTGCTCGATGAACCCACCGCTGGCATGAGCAAAAGCGAGACTTCGCGCTTCATTTCACTCATCCGGAAGGTCACCGAAGGCAAAACACTGTTGACCGTGGAGCACGACATGGGCGTGGTGTTTGGCCTGGCCGACAAGATTGCCGTGGTCGTGTATGGCGAGGTGCTGGCGTTTGACACCCCCGAAGCCGTGCGTGCCAACGCCCGCGTGCAGGAAGCCTATTTGGGGTCTTCTGTGGCAGATTCACAGGCAGGGGGGCACTGACATGTTGCGCGTCGACAACCTCCATGCCTATTACGGCAAAAGCCATGTGCTGCATGGCGTCAATTTTGAAGTCCACCCTGGTGAAATCGTTGCCTTGCTGGGGCGCAATGGTTCTGGCCGTTCGACCACCGCCAAGGCTGTCATGGGCCTGGTGGACTGTCAGGGCACCATCGAATGGAAAGGGCAGAGCATCCAGGGTCGCAAGGCGTATGAAGTCGCGCACCTTGGCATTGGTTATGTCCCCGAGAACCGCGACATCTTTCCTAAACTCACTGTCCACCAGAACCTGTTGCTGGGTCAGAAAGGGGCAGGCAAAGGGTCTCGCTGGTCCTTTGAGGACATGTACGGCATGTTCCCGCGACTCAAGGAACGCGAACACACCGAAGCCGGCGTGCTCTCGGGCGGCGAACAGCAGATGCTGACCTTGTGCCGGACGCTGATGGGCGATCCGGATCTGATCATCATTGACGAGCCCACAGAGGGCTTGGCGCCGAAGATCGTTGAACTGGTGGGGCAGTACCTGCAGGAGCTCAAGAGCCGAGGCATTTCGGTGCTGCTGATCGAGCAGAAGCTGACGATCGCCATGAACATTTCCGACCGCGCTTTGGTCATGGGGCACGGCAGCATTGTGTTTGAAGGCACGCCGGAAGCCTTGCGCGCCAACACCTACATCCGCAAGGAGTGGCTGGAGGTTTGAGCCGTCGCGCACGGGACCGATGCAGGGTTTCCATCTAGGCCGTTCGCCAAAACGGATGTGGTAAAAACGAACGGTCGTTCTATTAATCAGTTGGGGGCAGCGTTCTCAGGCTGTTCCGCAAGGCCTTATCCCTATTTCTCAAAGGAATTCCAGCATGACAGCTGAATACAAAGTGCACGGTGACGTGGCGGTCATCACCCTGGTGAACCCGCCCGTCAACGGTCTGGGTTTGGCGACCCGCGTCGGCATCACCCAAGGGCTGGAACAGGCCAACCTGGACCCCACCGTGAAGGCCATCGTCATCACGGGTGCAGGCAAGGCCTTCTCGGGCGGTGCCGACATCCGTGAATTTGGCTCACCCAAAGCCATCCAGGAACCCAATCTGTTGTCGGTGATCCGAGCCTGTGAAAACTCGCAAAAGCCAGTGGTTGCCGCGGCACACAGCGTGGCCATGGGCGGTGGCCTGGAACTCGTGCTGGGTTGCCACTACCGCATTGCCGCACCTGGCACCAGCATCGCCATGCCCGAAGTCAAATTGGGCCTGATTCCGGGTGCCGGTGGTACACAGCGCTTGCCCCGTGTGATCGGTGTTGAAGCTGCGCTGAACATGATCGTCAGTGGTGAGACCGTCAAAAGCGAAATGCTGGCCATGCTGCCTGGTCAAAAACTTTGGGATGCGCTGGCAAAGTCTCCTGAAAGTCTGATGGACGAGGCCATGGTCTTGGCCCGCAAGGTGGCTGCACAGCACGCCGATGGCTCGCCCCTGCCATTGGTGCGCAACCTGCCTTGCAAGCACCCGCAAGGCGCTGCCTATTTCCAGTTCACCCGCAACATGGTCAAGGCCACGGCCAAGAATCTGCCTGCACCGCTCAAATGCGTGGACGCGGTCGAATTTGCCACCACCAAGAAATTCGAAGACGGCCTCTCTGCCGAGCGCGAGATCTTCATCAACCTGATGTGGACCCCCGAGTGCCGCTCGCTGCGCCACATTTTCATGGCAGACCGTGCAGCCTCGAAGATTCCGGATGTGCCCGAAGACACGCCCAAGCGCGAGATCAAGAGCGTGGCCGTCATTGGCGCTGGCACCATGGGTGGCGGCATTTCCATGAACTTTCTGAATGCGGGTGTCCCGGTCAAGATTCTGGAGGCCAAGCAGGAAGCGCTGGACCGTGGCGTGGCCACCATCCGCAAGAACTATGAAGCCCAGGTCAAGAAAGGCAAGCTCAAGCAAGACAAGTATGAGCAGCGCATGGCCTTGCTGAGCACCACGCTGTCCTATGACGACATTGGTCAAGCCGATCTGGTCATCGAAGCTGTGTTCGAAGACATGGGCGTCAAGGAAACCGTGTTCAAGCAGCTCGACAAAGTGATGAAGCCTGGGGCTATCCTGGCCTCCAACACCTCCACGCTGGACGTGAACAAGATTGCGTCGTTCACTGCCCGCCCGCAGGACGTGGTGGGCATGCACTTCTTCAGCCCGGCCAATGTGATGAAGCTGCTCGAGGTAGTGCGCGGCGAGAAGACAGGCAAGGATGTGATGGCCACCGTGATGGGCATCGGCAAGAAGATCAAGAAGACCGCTGTGGTCTCGGGCGTGTGCGATGGTTTCATCGGCAACCGCATGATTGAGCAGTACAGCCGCCAGGCCGGTTTCCTGATCGAAGAAGGCTGCACCCCCGCGCAGGTGGACAAGGCGGTTGAGAAATTCGGCTTCGCCATGGGCCCGTTCCGGATGGGCGATTTGGCGGGCAACGACATTGGCTGGGCTATCCGCAAGCGCCGCTACATCGAGAAGCCGAACCTCAAGTACAGCAAGACCGCTGACCTGCTCTGCGAGCTGGGCCGCTTTGGCCAGAAGACCGGTGCCGGCTGGTACGACTACCAAGCGGGCAAGCGCGACGCCATTCCCAGCAAGCTGGTGGAAGACATGATCGCCAAGCACCGCGCCGACATGGGCATCACGCCGCGCAAGATCTCTGACGAAGAAATCGTGCAGCGCCTGGTGTATTCGCTGGTCAACGAAGCCTGCCATATCCTGGAGGAGGGCATAGCCAGCAAGGCCAGCGACATCGACATGGTCTACATCACTGGCTACGGTTTCCCGTTCTGGCGCGGTGGCCCCATGCTCTACGCCGACACGGTGGGCCTGTTCAATGTGGCCGAAGCCATGAAGCGCTTCGCCCGCAACCCGCACGACGATGCCGCGTTCTGGCAGCCCGCACCACTGCTCAAGCGCCTGGTGGCCGAAGGCAAGTCGTTCAACAACTGATCACAAGCATCGCAAGGAATTCCATCATGACGAACGCTGTCATCGTTTCCACCGCCCGCACCCCTCTGGCCAAGAGCTGGAAGGGTGCCTTCAACATGACCCATGGCGCCACGCTCGGAGGCCATGCCGTGCAGCACGCCGTGGCGCGCGCCGGCATCGACGCCGCTGAAGTCGAAGACGTGATCATGGGCTGTGCCAACCCCGAAGGTGCCACGGGCGCCAACATCGCACGCCAGATCGCGCTCAAGGCGGGCATGCCGATTTCGGTCTCTGGCTTGACGGTCAACCGCTTCTGCTCCTCGGGTCTGCAGACCATTGCCCTGGCGGCCCAACGCATCATCGCCGGCGAGGGCCAGGTCTATGTGGCTGGCGGTGTGGAAAGCATTTCCTGTGTCCAGCAGGAAATGAACCTGCACATGCTCAAGGACCCCAGCCTGGAGAAGATGAAGCCCGAGATCTACTGGAACATGCTCCAGACAGCTGAACAGGTGGCCAAACGCTACAAGATTGGCCGTGACCGCATGGACGAGTACGGCGCAGGCAGCCAGCAAAAAGCATGCGCAGCCTCTGCAGCGGGCAAGTTCGACGACGAGATCGCCCCGATCACCGTCACCGCCGGCATCTACGACAAGACCCTGGGCCTGATCACCAAACAAGTCACGGTCAGCAAGGACGAAGGCCTGCGCGAAGGCACCACCATCGAAAGCATCAGCGGCGTGCGCTCGGCGGTGCCCGGCGGCCTGATCACGGCCGGCAACGCCAGCCAGTTCTCGGACGGTGCAGGTGCCTGCGTGGTCATGGACGAAACCCTGGCCGAGAAGAAGGGGCTCAAACCCCTGGGCCGGTTCCTGGGCTTTGCCGTGGCCGGTTGCGAGCCCGACGAGATGGGCATTGGCCCGGTGTTTGCCGTGCCCAAGGCCTTGGCGCGTCTGGGTCTCACGGTCAACGACATCGACCTGTGGGAACTCAACGAAGCCTTTGCCGTGCAGGTGCTCTACTGCCGCGACAAGCTGGGCATTCCGGCCGATCGCCTGAATGTGAACGGCGGCGCCATTGCGGTGGGTCACCCCTATGGTGTGAGCGGCCAGCGGCTGACCGGCCACGCCCTGATCGAAGGCAAACGCCGTGGCGCCAAGCGTGTGGCGGTGACCATGTGCATCGGCGGCGGCATGGGTGCCTGCGGCATCTTCGAAGTGCTTTGATGCACTGTCGCGTGGATGGCTGATCCACAGGAGGGCAGGCGGCATGATGCTTCCTGCCCTTTGTTTTTGCCCCTGATTTTCTGACCTGAAAGCCGCGCAATGTCTCTGCGTCCCACCGTCGATTTCCTGCTGCATGACTGGCTGAATGTGTCTGAGCTGCAGCAGCGTGAGCGCTTTTCCGACCACAGCCGCGAAACTTTTGATGCCGTGCTCGACACCTGCGAGCGCATCGCCCGCGAAAAATACGCGCCGTTCAATCGGGTCGTCGACATTGAAGAGCCACGGTTCGATGGTGAAAAAGTTATTCTTCCGCAGGCCACACACGATGCCTGCAAGGCCTATGCCGAATCCGGCATGCTGAGCGCCGCGCAGGACTATGAGATTGGTGGGATGCAGCTGCCCTACACGGTGGAGGCCGCAGCCAACGCTTTTTTTGCCATGGCGTCGGTCAGCATCGGCTCGGGCATGCTCACCACCGGCAACGCCAACCTGCTCATGGCGCACGGCACCGATCTACAAAAGCAGGTCTTTGCCCTCAATGAATTCAATGGCCGCTTCTCGGGCACCATGTGCCTGAGCGAGCCACAGGCCGGCTCCAGCCTGGGCGATGTGGCTACCCGCGCCGTGCCTGACGGCGCGGATTTTCAAACCGATCCGCTGGGTCCGCGCTACCGTCTGCGTGGCAACAAGATGTGGATCTCGTCGGGCGAGCACGAACTGACCGAAAACATCATTCACCTCGTGTTGGCCAAGATTCCCGATGCCCATGGTCA